>Ga0208766_1001829_pt1 | contig 11245 bp, 12 predicted proteins | sample ETN01SmetaG_3_FD_185792 | JGI IMG/M metagenome (GOLD analysis project Ga0208766, IMG submission 185792) | Marine microbial and viral communities from oxygen minimum zone, Eastern Pacific Ocean - ETNP2014F12-01SV263 (SPAdes) (version 2) | ecosystem: Environmental > Aquatic > Marine > Oceanic ...
CTGAGGCACGAAATAAGGGTTGGCTGCGTAGTGAAGGTAAGGAATACATTGTTGAGGAAGGTGATGTCATGGAGTTCTTATTTAATGTGTAGAGCCTCTTCTCTTGTATAAGCTTTTGATGTTTGCGTTGAATTGACTAAACCTAAATATAAATTGCTAAAAATATAGTTCCTAAATTCGCTTTTGCCCAGATTTAACTATTATCGGTTAAGTTTTTTACGCTCTATTTAGCTATTCATGAGTTTTGAATTCATATAGTTGAACGCGCATAGATGATCTCCCAGGTAATCGGTAATTCAATAGCTTTCCATAAGTTTCAATAATGCCAATCAAGGCTTCTTGCCAATTTGGTGATTGCGTGTTGCTTGTGGCCATTTGCTAGAAATCACTTTCCAATAACTAGCCGCTAGAGTTGATCAAAGAGCGATTTGAAAGCAATTCTTCCAATTTTGATAGCAAGCGGGAGTCGGCAGGTATTTACACTTAGTGACGAGAGGGTGACAGTGGTCTCTTTTGGGAAGTTAGGTGCAGATTGAGTTTCTAGAGCTATTCACTTAAATCCTTATGCTGGCGTAAGCAGCCATGCAAGATGACTAGCGTTTCATCAGGGGGTTAATAGAAGTTCTCCATAGGGAAAAGTAGATTAAGTAGAAATGTCGACTTTTATAAGATTGCGCAGGTGGAATATAGTTGAACAGCCAAAAAGTCTTTTGAACCCAGACATTATTGAAAGCTGCCTTTATGATGAGAGAAGGTAAGCAAAATAATGCATAATGATAGTTGTTTTTATTTAGTTGCAGTACTGATTGCGGCCTGGCTAAAAGTTAAGACCTAAAATATTTACAATATTATGCATTTAGATGTGGCTTTTTAGCGCAAAAAGCAAAGCAATAAAAGCCAGGATCCCTATAAAAGATTAGGATTTTGCCCATTTTGCTTCGATGAGCCGCAAGGCGGAAGATACGCGCTGTCACACTTCGCAACGTTCTCTGTTAAGGTTTGTAATGAAGGCCAGCGCCCTTCGGGGTCGCTTTCGAAAGGTCTTAATTCCAATTTCTTCTATTGATTCAATCACCCATGAACAAAAGGATCGAAAGCCAAAAGGCTGTGGCTGAGCGTGTTAATGGCTGGGCCGCAATGATGGGATTTTGGGCTGTGGTAGGTGCATACCTGACTACAGGGCAAATTATCCCTGGATTAGTTTAAGCAGAAACATGATGAATTCTTCCTCGTATGTAATCACAGAAGATGGTGGTCGTCAGAATATGTATGCGGTTGAACCGCGTATGCATATAGATCCTGACTACACAGCTTTTAGCAAGGAAGCAGAACTTGCCAATGGTCGTTGGGCCATGATTGGCTTTATGTCGGCTGTCTTGGTTTATGCAGCAACCGGACAAATCCTGCCAGGTATCTTTTAGTTAATAAAAGACAATCTAGCTTTTCCAGTTAGTGGAATGTTGACATGCAGAACGATTTGCTTTGGCGATGAATAGATTACTTATTTCTGCTTGTCAACGTTCGTAGGCCTGTTGCTCAATCTGCTTTAACCCACAAATCACTTTAATAAGGAATGTCATGAACGAAAATGCTGAGCTTCAAAATGGTCGCTGGGCCATGATTGGCTTTATTGCTGCTCTAGGTACCTATGCTGCCACAGGGCAAATTATTCCTGGTCTATTTTAGGTCATCATAAGAATCAATATGCCATGCAGCCTATAAGCTCAGGGCATATTGATTCCTGTCTTTTTATCATGATTATAAATTCTGCTCACCTTTGCTTTGATGTAGTATATGTTTTTTTAGTGTTCAACTTTTCTGGCATGATTAGGCATTAAGAGGATGGATTGTTCCAATTATTTGTCAAAGCATTTACCACGCCAGGATTCCTATATCTTTAGAGAGCAGAACTCCTTTTGGTTTTTGTTTTGATTGGGAATTAGCACTATTGTTTTTTGCTTTCCTTCTGGAACGATTTCCATTACTGGCTTATGGTCATGGCGTAAGACATTATCCTTCTCAGCGTCGCAGAGGCATTAGCCACCTTCGTGAGAACGTTCAACTGTTGTAAGCACTTATACCTCTAAACCGTTGGGTTAGTAGGCAAGAAGGCGTAAATGCTCGGATTTAAAAACTTTAATCAGAACAGATTGTGAAAAAGTGGCCTCAATAGTGAGTAGGTCAAGGATTGCCTGCTCTCTATTGAGGGTTTTGCATGCCTTTGTCTCAACAGGTGCTTGATACCCACTTGCGGTTTCTGATTCCTCTTATATGTTCAATTGGAATAGCTGTATGACTGTGGATCACCAGCAGATCAGCCTTCTGAACTCCATGACCCGCATTGCCCTTAAAAAAGGCGACTCAACTGCTTTATTTGCGGCCACACTTCAACTCTGTAGGCAAGACCAGCTTAAAGCGAAGCAATTGTCGCAATGGTTTCTCGATGTAGGTAATAGATGTAAGGAGAGCCAGGGCAAAATCACTGAAGATCAGCTATTGATGCGCATGTGGATGCTTGGCAATGTGGATATCAAATTTGTGTCAGAAGATGCAAAACCAGTTTTTCTTCTGACAAGCAAAGGTGCTGATAAGGTCAGACACTCACCTAAAGAGAGATTGTGGCATAAGCTATTATGGGATTACGATAGAGTTGTTAGGAATAAAGAATGCGTCATTTCATAGCGGTTTTTTTTCTGATTCTGCTTTTTACATTTAGTCCAATACCTTCTCTTGCCGATGGTGCCCAGGAAGAATTTACGAATTATATGTTGGAGTGGCGAGAGAAGAGTGAGTTGGCTCAGAGTAATTTGCGAGAGGCAGAGGATGAACTGAAGTCTGGCTCAAAATACAAAGCCTGTATAAAGCAAAGACTCGCGAGCGAGCTGGGTGTGGAGGCTTATCATGCATTAATTAGTGCCCAGCAAATTAATGACTCCGACAAGCAATTTGAAAACATAGAGGAATACTTGCTTAAGTGGAAGAAGTTGGCTAGCTGTAATACGGCTGGCGCATTGTTTAATTAATTCCCCCTCACGTTAATTTATTATCACGCATCCCATATTTGCAAGAATAATCATCAATGGTCTAGCTTTTATCAGGCCAGCTCAAGCCTTTTGTATTGGATGGACATGCATCCAATACTCGGAGCCTGTTAATCCGTTGACTATTTTAATTTTCTCCGCGAATTCCATTGTCGCCAGGCCAGTTGCAACTAAATCCTCCAAATCGCATATTGATGAAATCATTTTGATCCACATTTAAAAAGATAAGACGCTTGACTCGGCTCTTGTTGCTTAACTTTTTGCCGCACATTTTATTAGAGGCGTGATTTGGCTTCTGCTTTCTGTGTTGATTGCGTAATCGGCGACTGCTTTCGCGCCTAAGGCTTCTGAAGTGAGACGACTGCTTGGCTAATTGATAAGATGGAAAGACAGCAGTTAAATAACTGCAATTATAGTTGATGTATTTATAAATTAGGTCCTAACAGTTAAGGGGTAAGTATATATTTATAGTTGAATTGTCGCTTCAGCCTCCTTGCTCTGGAGCCGGAGGGGCTTCTGGAGGGGCATCTGTTGCCTTGTTTGCTTCAGTTTTAGCTGCTTCCTCTGCGGCTTTAGCTGCTGCTGCTGCTTTGGCTTTAGCTGCTTCCTCCGCAGCTTTAGCTGCTGCTGCTTCTGCAGCCTTCTTGGCCTCAGCCTCGGCTGCCAAGGCAGCCTGCTCGCTGTGATAGTTGCGTGATGTCAGGTTGTTCAATGACCAAAAAACACCGATGGCAAGTGGGATGTGCACCAGACCGCCCATCACGACTTGAGCCTCGTTGTATGCCATCTTTGATGTTTAGGGGACCAACTCAAACCATAGGCGGTTGATGAACCATCGCTTATTCGCCTGATCCATTCTTTGTCAATTGCAACGCATTCGTTTACTTGGCCAAGCATTTCTTCTAATAGCTATGCTTTTTAATGGTATCCAGCGTTGACGGGCTTCAATCTTTAGCATGTGGCCTTTGCTAAATGGCAGCAGTAATTTATATTTTATCCTCTGCTAATAATTACGTTTAGCAGATCTCTAGTGCTTAATGATGCTTCGAGCTGGCCTCAAAGGGCTTGGTTGAGGTTCCTTGCAATAGATTCAAAATAGCTCAATAGCATTTCTATGAAAAAGGATGCCACTCGAGTTAATTGAGGCCTCCGTTTGTCTGGATAGTTTTTGATTGCCATTAATTACGCTTTGTTCCCATTTGCTTTGGTGGATGAGAAGCTTCACCCCAGGTGTATCTAGGCCGTTCATAGATCAGGCCAATAGACCTCGCTAAATACTTTTAGTCCGTGTGCGTTGTGCCTTTATATCTTTAGGGAGAATGGTTCTTATTCTTAAGGAGGGTCAGCGTTGGTTTTTGGACGGGCAAAAGTACAGAAAACTGCGATTGCCCTGTTAGGCAGCCTGCTACTTGCCGCTTCAGGAGTATTGCCGCTGAACGCCGCCAAGCGCCTTGAGGTTCAGCTTGATGGGATGGTGATCCCTGTCTTGATCGAAGAGTTGTTGGATTGGGGGAGTGCTGGTGGAACTAGTCGCTCAGAACTCACCACCTGGCTCAACTTGCTTGATGCTGAAAGTCAGCTTGATTTGCTCGAGCTACTTCAGGCTCCCCTGCTAACGCAGCAGAGTATGGCTAGACAAATGCTTCGTAGTTGGGCAGGACGTCAGCTTCTAGATGAGTTCAGCGACCTATTGAGAGTGGGCGATGACAGCAGCGGCATCGTTGTGCTCAACACCCTGGAAAGCCTTTTGAACAATCAGGCTGAGGTGAGCACTTTGGATTTGCTTAAAGCGCTTCCTGCTGAAAGTATCCGCCTCGATCTAGATGCTCTATTGCGGGTTGCCAGCCGTTGGCGGAGTCAGTTGCAACAGCAGCAGCAGTTAGCAAAAACTCTGGGGAGGTTGTCGGCAACACCAGTCCCAGCGCCGAAAGAGCTGACGCATGAGCAGGCCCATGGCGCGGCGCCTGAGCTCATCTCTTTATCAGTACCCCACCGCAGCGAGCCACTTCCATTAGAGGTGTGGCCTCCATCTGTTGGTACTCCGTTGCGCTCGAGTTTGGTCGTGCTAATGCCTGGCCTGGGGGGGAGCAAGGATCATTTTCGTTGGTTGGCCCAAAGTCTTGGAAGTAAGGGCTGGCCGGTTGTTGTACTTGAGCATCCAGGAAGTGATGCTAGAGCGGTGCAAGATCTGCTCACAGGTAGGCGACTGCCTCCTGGGGCAGAGGTGCTGCCTGAACGCTTGGCAGATCTTCAGGCGGTTTTGCGCGCCCATAAAGAAGGCAAGTTTGCATCCTCTAGTCAGAGGTTGGTGCTGATGGGTCACTCTCTAGGTGCACTCACTGCCCTATTGGCCGCTGGGGACATCCCAGAGCCTGGTTTGCATTTGCGCTGTCGTAAGGCTCTTAAGGATATTCCTCTTACGAACTTGTCCTGGCTATTGCAGTGTCAGTTGACTGATGTGCAAATTCCAGTGCAGCCATTAGTTCCTCAGCTGGAGGCGATTGTCGCTCTCAACAGCTTTGGCAGTTTGCTCTGGCCTAGTTATGGGGACCTGGATATACCGGTGCCGGTCTTGTTGGCCGGAGGAACTCTGGATTTAATTACCCCACCGCTTAGTGAGCAGCTCGATTTGCTTTTGGCTACACAACCTCATCCAGCCAGTCGGGCTGTACTTGTGGAGGGCGCCAGTCACTTCTCTCCAGTGCGGGTAGAAGCTCAGAAGGTTGAGGGGCCTAGCGATGATCTCTTTAAGCTTGGCAAAGAGTTAGTGGGGCTTCAACCACTAACAGTGCAGCGTTTATTAGCAGTAGAAATTCAAATCTTTTTGGAGCAGGTTGAGGCTGGAGAAGGCCTTAAGGACTCTGTTCATAAGCAGATTGGTGATTTACGATTGCATCGTTTGGATCGCGCGGCGGTAGAGCGATTGCGCGATGCTCAGTAGCGGACGCGAGGATCAATCAGAGCTACGAGAAGATCTACCGCAACGCTCACCAGCACCATCAGAGCAGCAACAACAACAACAATGCCTTGAACCACTGGGTAGTCGCGCTGGTTGATTGCCTCTTGAAGTCGTAGGGCGATGCCTGGCCAGGAAAAGGTGACTTCAATTAGAAGTGCACCACCGATAAGTGATGCCACTGTGATGCCGGCAATGGTGAGAACTGGTAGAAGTGCGTTGGGCAGTGCATGGTCAAGCACCACCTTCTGCTCACTTAGTCCCCGGCTACGGGCGGCTTCAACGTAATCGGATTGCAGTGTGCGGCCAAGATTTAGCCGCAGGGTACGCGCGAAGATCCCACTAAGTAACAGGCCTAGGGTTCCGGCTGGCAGCACAAGGTGCCTTATTGCTCCCTGTAGAGATGCCCAGTCTTTGTTGCCGAGGCTGTCGAGGATTAGGAAGCCACTCCCCTGTGGTGGCAGCAAGCTTGGGGGGAAACGTCCGCCAATTGGTAGCCAGCCGAGGATCACAGCAAACAACAGTTGAACCAGCATTGCCGCCCAAAATGGGGGTAGTGCATAGGTGCCAATGCCGTAGAGACGCCCAGCTAGATCCAGCTTGCCCTCTGGTCGGGCAATACCACTGAACCCGACCCCTAAACCAATTACTGCAGCCACCAATAGGGCCGTCAGACTTAGTTCCAGGCTCGCTGGTAGGGCTTGGGTAATGATCTGGCTTACCGGTTCTTCGTTGATAAGAGATTGGCCTAGATCGCCATGGATTAAGTCCTTAATGAAGTGCCAGTATTGATGCAAAAGCGACTGATCTAGTCCCAGCCTGGTGCGCATTACTGCACGGGCTGCAGCTCCTGCACGGCTGCCCAATACTGCATCGACGGGATCTCCTGGGGCTACTCGTAGGAGCAGAAACACCATGCTGGATATCAACCAGAGCATGATCGGGGCTAGGGCTAAGCGAGTCGCGCTATAGCGCAGTAGTTCTCTTCCACGCCCCATCAGTTTTGCCGTCCTTGCTGAGGCTGAGTCAGTTCCTGTCGCTCACGTAGAAGAGGGAGCTGCAACTGGCCACTGCCGTCAAATTCTGGCTTGGCTAAGTGAAGTTGGGCCCAGGCCCGTGGCGCTACAAGCCAGACAGGCAGATAAGCCGCTCCGGCGGCAGCATCGCGTTCGATTTTTTTGAGTTGGTGGAGTCGCTTCGGTCCATGAAGTTCATCACTGTCGAGCAAGGCCTGCTCCAGGCCAGGTGCTGTCCAGAAGCTACCGCTGATCGCAGCTTCCCCTTCTTCGCAAATGGATCCTTTGGCTTTGTTGCAGCTCAACAGTGGTGCTAAGTAGGCCTCTGGGTCTGGATAGGCACCTAGCCATTCCAGTATTACTGCTTGGAATGCGCCCTCCCCTAGTTGGCGATAAACGGTGGTCGATTCGACGCTATCTAGTTTGAGGATTAAGCAATCTGAGAGGTCACGCTTTACCTGAGCCTGCCAAGTAAGGGCCAATAGCTTGTCTGCTGGCACGTTGGAGCGGAACGTTAAAGGCAGTGTCAGCTTCTGAGCGCTGCAATAACCAGCTTTTTGCAGTAGCTCTCTCGCACGCTGTGGGTTATAGCTGGGCCATGGTGTGCCTGTTTCACCTTTTAGGCTTGGTGGTACTAAAGACCGTAGTGGTTGCCTTAATCCATAACTCACCCGCTTGATGATCAGATTGCGGTCGAGGCTGTGGGAGATGGCCTGTCGCAGGATTGGTTGATTTAGTGGTGCGGAATTGCTGAGCAGGGTGATGTAGCCGATTTCTAGCGCTGGTCCCTCTGCTTCTCGGAGCTTTCCTTGTTTGGCAAGTAGATGTAGGGCAAGCCTTTGGTCTTCATCTAGTGAATTGGAGAGCAGCACATCCACTTCGCCGCTTCTTAGAGCACCGAACAGGGCGGTGGAGTTGCTCAGATTGATGAAGTCGATTCCATCATTGCTGGCTTTTTTGCTCCAGTATTGAGGGAACGGCTCAAGGCGTTGTTGTTGTGTTTGAAAGCTGGTTAGTTGGTAAGGGCCTGTTCCAATGAAGCGTTTATTTAGGAACTGATTTTTGTATTTGGCGTAGGCCTTTGGTGATACCGGTGTGAGGTTAATCGAGGTGAGTAGTCCTTCTAGAGACGTTGAGGGTCGCGTTAGTCGAAGGCGTAGTAGGTAGGGATCTGGAGTCTCCACGGAGGCAATTCGTCCACCTACCACGTAGTTGAGTGTGCCGATACGTAGGAATCGCCGCAGGCTGAAGGCCATTGCTGCGGCATCAAAGCGGGTGCCATCGTGAAACAGCACATCCTTTCGCAGAGGGATCGAGATCGTGAAGCCGTTATCGCTGATTTGAGGTAGGTTTGCCGCCAGGCGTGGTTGCAGATTCCCTTTGGTGTCAAGACGGTAGAGGGGATCGCCGAGGGCGCTCAGCAGTTGTAGAGCGTCAAATGTGCTGGCCTGAGCAGGATCGAGGGAGGTGATCTTGCCAGCACTGGCCACAATTAGACGGGTGCTGCGTCGTGGGGGCTGACAGGAGACCTGAGAAAGGGCTAGGAATAAACCAAATGAAGCTGCTGCCCAGCGAAGAGGATCACAACGGTTGAAGCGAGGCACAACGCGAGAGGATCACATGACCTTTATTCAAAGCCTTGTCAAAGGTTGTTGCTTGTTTCCCTTACAGGAGAGTGTGATTTGTTTTTTCGACACTTCAAATACCGGCGATCCATTAGCAAGCAAAGGCCAACGTCTTACCCAACAGCGGTTGTGATCATCGTCGATCCCGATCACTTGGAATAGCTCTTCACTACTGAGGAGTTGAATGCAGTCGCCTTGGTGGAGATCCATGATGGCTTGGAATTCCGGCTTGGGAAAGAATTGAACTATTCACTTCATCGAAGCGTCTGTAATTAACATTTGGGTGTACAGGTCAGCATCTGCAGACTTGTGCTTTTACAGCTTTTTTTTATGAAGGGACCTTTTCTTTAGTGAGGGCAGAGATTTAGAGGCAGCTGAGATGGGCCGCAAGTCTTTTGATCTCAGGCATAGAGGCAATGGCCGTAAGAGCATCTTGCATCTGGCCTTGGTTTATTTCATGAGTAATAACAACGATCTCTGCACCGGCCTCGGAAGCATCGACTTGAATGATCGATTGAATTGAAACGCCACGTTCACCGAAGCAACTGCCGATTAGACCGATCACCCCTGGAGAGTCCACTACGTTGAAACGCACATAGTTGCGATGGCGAATGTCGCTAGACTCAACTAGGTGACATGAACGCCAACTGCTTGCGGCGAGTAGAGGATCTACGTTGCCGTTAACTTCGCCAAGTTGGCGTATCCCAGCAATGTTGAGGATGTCTGCGACTACAGCGGACGCGGTGGGGCCAGCGCCTGCTCCTGGGCCGTAAAACATAACGCGGCCGATAGGATCGCCTTCAACCAGGATTGCGTTGTTAACGTCATTTACTCCCGCCAGTGGGTGTTCAAGAGGGATCAGCGTTGGTTGTACACGCACCGATAAGGGTAGGGACGGACTGGTTCGAACATCTGAATTGAGCCGTTCGGCTACAGCTAATAGTTTCACTGCGTAGCCAAGTTGTTTGGCGTATTCCACATCTCGGCTCTGAAGGTTGTTGATGCCTTGGGTAGGAATTGAGGCACGATCGATAGGTCCACCGAAGGCCAACCCACTGAGGATTGCAATCTTGTCGGCTGCATCGAGTCCCTCGACATCTGCCGCTGGATCTGCCTCCGCATAGCCGAGGTCCTGGGCTTCCTTAAGCACTACGTCATAGGCAACCCCTTCCTGTGCCATCCGGCTAAGGATGTAGTTGGTGGTGCCGTTGATGATGCCGGTTACTCGTTCGATTTGGTTGCCACCCAGTGACTGCTTAAGTGGCTCGATGATTGGGATGCCACCCCCGACAGCGGCTTCGATCAGGACGTATACTCCCGCCGCCGCCGCCGCCGCCGCAATCTCTTCTCCATGTCTGGCGATGACGGCTTTGTTTGCTGTTACCACTGCTTTGCCAGCGGCAATCGCTCGCATGATCAGGGTTCGCGCTGGTTCGATCCCTCCCATGACTTCCACCACCACTTGAACAGCGGGATCATCCACAACGGCCTGTGGATCGTTGGTAAGTACGGATTCGGGGAGCGCAATCGGGCGAGGGCGTTGCAGATCTCGAATCGCTACTCGTACCAGTTCAAGCTCAGCCACTAGAGGATGACGCCCTTCTGGGGTCTGAAGGATGCCTGCTACGCCGCAACCAACCGTTCCAAGGCCCAGGAGACCCACTCCAATCCTTGTGCCCATGGCAATTGTGTCCAGTCGTGTAATTGCTGGCCAGACTCTAGGAAGTTGCGGTGGCGGATAGTTTGGCTAGCTGTTGGGCCTGGTTCTTCATGTTTAGAAGGATGTTCAGGAATCCATTGGCTCTTGATGGGGTAAGGCTGCCTTGAAGACCTGTGGCTTCAATAAAGCTTGGATCTACGGCCATCACTTGCTCAGGAGTGAGATTGCTGAGACCTTGAATCAGCATTGCTAGCAAGCCTCGTGTAATCAGCGCGTCGGAGTCTCCATGCCACTGAAGCCTTCCTTCAACAAGTTCACCAAGCACATGTACTTGAGAAACGCAGCCTTTTACCTTGATTGCGTCGCTTTTTAGTTCCGGGGACAATGGTGGCAGCTTTTTAGCTAGCCAGAGCACATATTCATAGCGGCGGCGTGGGTCTGCAGTGCCATTGAGTCGCTTGACCATGTTGTCGAGGACTTCACTGCCAAAGTTTGAGGGAGAGGCGGTGGACTCAGCCATGGCGACGGATCATGATTTGAGGCGTTGCCGAGGCAGGTTAAACATAAAGCCAGCAAGGCCCAGCAGGATTGGAGATCCAGTGCTGGCAAAAGCCCAGTTTGCTCTTGGATAATTGGGCTTTATCACTACTTCTTCAAGCTTCACTTTGCCTGCGCGAATTGGCAGCAATAGATAGTCACGGTGACCAGGACCACCATCTATCTGTAAGTCCAGGTTGCCCTCTTGTATTTCTGGCAGGGTCAAGCTCAGTCTCCCTTCTTGGTCCATCCGACCTAGTTCCTGGCCTGGAATTCCATTGGCATCCAATATGCGAACCAATGCTCCCTCAACAGGTGTTCCTGTCGAGAATTTGCTGTGGAGCTCCAGGCTTCCGTTTAGGTAGTTGAGTGTGCTTTCAATGGCATGGGCTTGGGCTGGCTGGCCTTGC
>Ga0208766_1001830_pt1 | contig 11241 bp, 13 predicted proteins | sample ETN01SmetaG_3_FD_185792 | JGI IMG/M metagenome (GOLD analysis project Ga0208766, IMG submission 185792) | Marine microbial and viral communities from oxygen minimum zone, Eastern Pacific Ocean - ETNP2014F12-01SV263 (SPAdes) (version 2) | ecosystem: Environmental > Aquatic > Marine > Oceanic ...
TCTTCAACAATCGTGCCTAGAAAAATATTTCCATCTAGGGTTTCTATTTCAACCATCTCACTATCTTGTGCAAAAAGAAATACGGAAAAAACAATCAGGCATATTGATATAAAATGTTTCATGATTAAAGTTACACTAAAAAATTTTGTGATTAATATAATTTTATTTATGCAACCAAACTAAATTCCAGAGCTATGGAAAACATCATTAACTATTTTAACACTATACCAACCCATCATCGCACCTTTTTTCTCGTTGGCGGACTGACCTTTTTCTTAATGCTCGAATCCGGTATCCCCCTTTTTCGATTTAATTATCGAAAAACAAAACATGCAATGATCAATCTTTTTTACACCTTAACTACGCTAGTCATTAATCTAATTGGGGCATCATTGATCCTATGGGCAGCATCCTACAACTCCATGCATTCAACAGGGATATTAAATGTGATCCAATTACCATATTGGGCGACAATACTATGCGGATTGCTTATTCTTGATCTTGTAGGAGCATGGCTTGTGCATTGGATGGAGCATAAAGTCAAATGGATGTGGAGATTCCACGTGATTCATCATTCTGATCAGTATGTTGATGTAACATCAGGATTACGCCACCACCCAGGAGAAAGTATTTTTAGACTGCTATTTACATCGCTTGCAGTTTTTGTTTCAGGGGCATCTTTTGGCATTGTTATGCTATATCAAACCCTTTCTGGTTTTTTTGCGCATCTAACTCATACTAACATTAGGGCTATCAATTTTCTTGAACCTATTTTATCGAAAATATTAGTGACTCCTAACTTTCATAAAATTCATCATCACTATGTCCTACCACATACCGATCGCAATTATGGTAATATTTTTTCTATCTGGGATCATTTATTTGGCACAACAATCAAGATTGATAATATGGATATGCTCACCTATGGAATTGATACCCATATGGATAAAAAAGAAACCGAGGATATTAAGACAATGTTGTTGATACCATTTAAAGAATATCGCCGTCCTGTGGGAGCAAAATTTGATAATAAATAATTGGCTATTGTATTGAAAGTATATATGATTTGGTTGGTGGGAGTTATTCTATGGAATTTTGGATTTCCACATGTCAAGCCCATAGCTGATGTGCTGGCCGCTATTGTTCTTTCTCTAATGAGCTATCAGCTTAATAAGGTTGTCTCATGAGGATGACGCCTGAAGAAAAGCAAGAATTGGATGCATGGGTAGAAAAAGAATATCCAAAAAGCATGAAAAGAATTAATACGTCAGATCCATTCCATCAAGTAGGTAAAAAAATTATTACGATGGGTGGATTAAGCTATATTTTATTTGTAATAATTGATTATAATTTCCTTAAATCTTTTACCATTGCCTTGCTAGTACTTGGAATGATGGTTGAAGTAATTGCGTTAATCACATATTTTAGATCGCTTTCAAATGAAAAATGACCTCTCAAATAAAACGATTTTAATCACGGGTGCTGCCGGGGGTATCGGACAAGTCCTATGCGCTTCTTTTGCTAAAGAAAATGGTACGATTATCCTTCATTACAATTCAAATAAAGATAAGGCCGAATCGCTACTGCAAAGCTTACCAGGCAATAAGCATAGAACTGTTCAGGCAGATTTATCAAGCTCAGAACAAATTGAAACAATGTTTGATGCGATCGATGAGATTGACATCGTAATCAATAACGCAGCAGTGGTTGAAAGTCATGAGCTTGATTCATTATCGTATGATGATTGGCGAGATATGTGGAAACGTACGATCGATACAAATCTATTGGGTTCAGCGCATATCATGTATTTAGCATCGAAGATTATGAAAGATAATAAAGGTGGAAAATTCATCAATATATCATCGCGGGGTGCGTTTCGTGGAGAACCAACAGCGCCGGCTTATGGCGCGAGTAAGGCTGGATTGAATTCCTTAGGTCAATCTATGGCTAAAGCGCTAGCAAAAGATAAGATCTATGTATATACCATTGCACCTGGGTTTGTTGATACGGAACGGGTGAAAGATTTAATTGATGACGAAGTTAAGTCTCAAAGTCCATTAAATCGGGTAGCAAAACCTCAAGAAATTGCAGATACAGCAGTGTGGCTAGCCGCAGGAGATAATGAATTTTTAACAGGATGTATTATTGATATCAATGGTGCTTCCTACCTTAGAAGCTGATAACAAGCACCATTCAATAGTTTTTTATATACTATTACCCAACCAAATACCAACAGTAAGCAGAATACCTGTTACGCTATGCATAATGATCGTTCCCCAATTAGCTGGCTGAAGTAATCTATTATTGTAATATTTGTATAAAGTTTTTGTAGCAGTAAATCCAAAATAAATAGCAAGCAATGCAATCAAGGAAAGCATAGGAAAAGTACCATTTAACGCCATCACAATAATGCTTACAAATGCTGAACCAATCAATGCAACATATCCAGCTCGTGCCCGCTCAGGACCAAGAACGACTATTAATGTATTCTTTCCGGTAGCTTTATCGCTATCATGATCAGGAAATTCATTCATATAAACAACTGCGGCAATTAGAAGCCCTATGGGTATCCCTGCTAAAAAAGCTTCGGGGGCGAGACTACCTGTTTGAACCAAGGTACTACCCGCAACCATTAATGGTCCAAAATTAAGTCCGATCAATAGCTCTCCGATGCCTCTTCTTGAGGAAAATTTAAATGGAGGTGCTGTATAGAACAGTCCAGATAAAAACCCGGTAAGACCTAGCCATAAAATAGGAATGCCAGATTTCATAATTAGCGGAACCCCAACAGCTGCACTTAAGGCAAAGGCTACTATCGCAACAGTTAGCATACCTTTTGGCGTAATAAGACCCATCTGTATACTTCTGCTTCCACCATTAAGTCCTTCATTGCTATAATTATAATTTAATGCATCTGTGCCACTCTTATGGTCAAAGTAATCATTCGAAGTGTTGGTGCCAATATGGAGAAAAGCTCCACCTAATAACGTTAAACCCAACCATCCCCAGCTTACCGTTTCTCCTAGCATAGCTGCAACTGCTGCTCCTGCAAAAATAGGAACAAATGTAGCGCTCAAAAATGGTAGTCGCATAATAACCATCCATTTAAAAACTTTTGTGAAAAAGCTAATTTTCGGTCTTACTTCATCAGGGGTTTTATTTTTTAATGGAGTGGTTACTCCACAATATCCAATTTGCTCACCTTGCTTATTCTTAGTGGGTGTGATTTTTATATGACAAGGTATTTCAGCTTTATTTTTATCTAGAAAAACTGTTTCACCTTCCCAGGCACCTTTTTCAACCGCAATTTTTAACCAATTGACAACATGACCTAATACAACTTCTCCAGGACTAAAATCACTGACTCTTTTTTTGCCAATAACATCGTTTTTAGTATAGCTAAATAGTTTTTCTGCGCCCTCTGAAAAAGTTTCAACTTTCCCATCCAAATCACAGGTAATAATACTTTTGACTTTATCTTCCACTTATAGACTCTCGCTTTAAATTTTTGTTATAACAAATTAATTAGGGTCGAAAAATACTATGATTTATTTATACAATAAACAGGATATTTAATCAATTAGGTCGCCAGCTGATGAATCAGGCTTAATTACCTCACCCCAGTGCGTTGGAGATGGATTCAACTGCCAGGTAATATTTTCACTGGTATGATATACTTCAGGTTGATCACCTATTCTAATATTGCTAGATGACCATTCAGCGTTTGACCTGCCTACTGTTATCTTAGCCAGCGCTTGCTGGTCGTGGTCTAATAGCTTGAGATGAATACCTGTAGAATCGCCAACCATAAATTTATCCCATTTAGATGAATTTGTTGAGACCAAGGATGTTTTTTTCAAAGAAAGGATTGTGTTGAGAAAACTATTTACGGTATTGGATTTTACTGTTAAAGAATCATGCTCATTAAGATACCAGTTCTCACCATCAAAAGATAATGATACAAACTCATCACCTTTAGAAATTTCGAATGCAAATATATTTTCACGTTCTAAATCAAAAATACGATCACTGGTTGCATTGTATTTTCGTTGCTGAAAACTATTGATAGCAAAGAGTGCTAGGAGTACTATTAACGCAGCGCTCATCCATTTCATTTGCTTACCCATATAGCTCCTCCAATACATCGCTTCTGCTTTTTTGTCTACGCATTCGAATTAATCCAAATCCAATAATTAATAAGGAAGGCGTAATAATATTTGCCCATTTCCATGTTCTTTTTGACCCATCAGAAATATCTTGAAGCGGTCGAGAAGTTATTTCTCGTGAACGCAAAGCGATCAAGTCTTGGTCTCCGATTAAATAATCAACTGAATTTAAAATAAAGATGTGATTCTCAGGAGAACGGCCTCCGCCATTATCAGCCATAAATTCTGAATCACTAACCAGTATTACTTGGTTAAGTGCCCCTAAAGAATTAACCAGCTCAGTTCTTGCACCTAATACCTGATTCGATTTATTAAATATTCGCATAAAAGGATTTTGTTTTGGATCAGGGCTTAGATTAAAGGTTCCCTTAAGCTCTCCTGATTGCTCAGATGTGAAAAATAAAGGTGTAAACTTAACCTGCCCAATAGAGCTAGAATCCTGCTTAATCTCACTTGGAAAAATTAATTGCATTTGCTCCAAGCCAGATACGATTGACTCATTCGCATTAAAATTTCTTACAATAGGCAGCAATGGATATTCCATTGGTACATTCATCCGAATTGGACCCATCTGTTGCTGAACATTCACTCTACCACAAATCTTATCGGTAACAAGATTCGCCTCTATTAAAAAACCATAGCCTTCGAGTATTGAAAAAATATCTGACTCGATAGGAAATGCTTGCTGTATTTGCAAATTTGTTTTTATTCGATTCTGAGCAATGAATATATTTCCCCCTCTATTCATAAACTCAGAAAGGTTTTTACCTTCATTAATGGTAAGTGAATCTGATATACCGCCCATCAAAATAGCTTGAATATCAACCGGCACTGCATCATTAAGCTTAATCACCCTAACATCATATCGCTGCCTTAGGACATTTTGAATATTTTGGTACTGCTCTGTTTGTCCTTCAAGCTGCGCGATTCCAACCGTAGGCTTATTGGTTTCTACGAGTTTTTTAATCTTGGTTGTAATCTCATATTCCAGCCCAGTTGTAGTTTGAATAACAGGTAAAACTTCTTTTTTATCTTCAAAAAGAATTACCATCCCCATCAGTACTCTTTTAACCTCCACTTTATCGTTTTCGATAACTTGTAATTGGAGTGGAGCAATACCAGACTTTTGAGCTTCTTCTTCTAACTTCTCCTGAGAAGCAAATTCAAATTTTATTTTCCCTTTGGATATTGCAGCATATTCTTCCAAAATATCTTGAAGATATCTTCGATTATTAGCGTATTCACCAGGTAAGTCATCAGAAAAATAAACTTTCATAGTTAGTAAATCATCAACGTCCTTAATGACTGACTTGCTTGAAGTTGATAAGGAAAAGATATTGTTGTCTGTTAAGTCAATGCGGAAAAATCGGCTTGTCGAAATTGTATTTAATAAGAAAAGGGTTATAAATAAGACTAATCCAGGTGCAATTACCGATCGTTTGAGATCAATTTTTTGAAAAAATTTCTTCATTATTTCCACCTCCTTACCTCTAGCGTTTGAATAGTAAGAAATAAGAAAAAGCCAATCATTGATATGAAATAAATTAAATTTCTTGAATCAATCACACCGCGTGACATATTTGACAGATGATACTCTATTGCCAAAAATTGAAGCAACCCTGCAATTGAAGTCGGTACAAAAATCAATGTTTTATCAAGCATAAATATTATCAGAACCATAAAGAGGCCAATAATAAATGCAACAACTTGGTTTTGAGTTACGCTACTTGCGTAGGTGCCAATTGCAGCAAAAGTAGCACCCATAAGCGCCAAGCCAAGATACCCGCTAAAAATTGCACCATAATCAATATTTGTTCCAACAAATACCAATGTAATAAAATGAATTGCTGTGGCAAGAAGACCTAAAAGAATTAAACAGAGCGCTGCAAAAAACTTTCCCATGACAAATTCAAAAGTACTCAAAGGTAAGGTCGACATTGTCTCCATCGTTCCAATATCGTTCTCTCGTGCAATTAACCCCATTGTGATAGCTGGAATAAAAAATAAAAAAACCAATGGAATGATATCAAATAATGACCTTAAGTCCGACTGGCCAAAGAGAAAAAATCTATTGGTGAAAAAATATCCATTTACAATAGCAAAAATGACCAAAAAGATGTAAGCCATTGGACTGTTAAAGAATCCAACAAGCTCGCGGTAGAAAATGGTCTTTGTATTACGCATCTGCACCACCTTCCATCGTAAGATCTCTAAATATATCTTCAAGATTAGTTGTTCTAGGGCTCATTTTCAATATTGACCATTTGTTTTTTACAGCATAATTAAAAATATCTTCGCGAGGGTCTTTGTTTTTTTCATATTCCAATTGAATTGTATCAATACTTTTATTTTTACTGGTTGAGATAAATTTTACATTTGGCAATGTGGCCTGTATATGTTTAATTGAATCAACCTTTGCTCCTTTTACTTCCATGGTAAGTAGCACATTACCCATAAAGTTTGCCATTAACTCTTCACTGGTTCCATTAGCAACTATCTCTCCTTCATCAATAATAATTATACGATCGACCGTTGCTTGTATTTCCTGAAGAATATGGCTCGACATAAATACCAGCTTTTCCTTACCAAGAGATCTAATAAGGCTTCTGATCTCAATAATTTGATTGGGGTCAAGCCCTGTGACCGGCTCATCAAGAATCAATATTTTTGGATCATGAATCATTGCTGCGGCGAGCCCAATACGCTGCTTATAACCTTTAGAGCAGTCAGATATATTTTTGTGAACTACGCCCCTGAGTCCACACTGCTCAACAACCCTTGCTAAGGCCTCTTTGTACTGTGGACCTGTTATATCTCTAATGGATGCTAAAAATTCAAGGTAATCATACACCCTCATCTCAGCATACAACGGATTTAATTCAGGCAGGTAGCCAATCTGCTTTTGTATAGAATGCACATCTTCTATAATATCCATATCATTGACTGTGATTGATCCATTTGTTGGAACTAGATAGCCTGTCATCATTTTTAAAGTAGTTGTTTTTCCTGCACCATTTGCGCCTAAAAACCCTATCACTTCTCCATCATTAAGGTCAAATGAAATGGATTTTACGGCTTCAACAGATCCGTAATTCTTACTTAGATCTTTAACTTTAATCATTAATTAAATACCTCAATTTTTGAGTTACTGTGTCTATAAAATTATTTATTGTTACTAAAATATCATTAAAAAAGTTCCGCGAACTTAAAAAGCTTAAGAAAATAATTCAAATCATCTCGTTAATAAATTTTTATCAAGAATTTTTTTGATTACCCCTGTATGCTTAGGGCTAGAGCCGCAGCAAGAACCTATAATTGCAGGGGATTCAGTTATATAATTCGTCATCATAGATTCAAAAGAGATCTCATCAATCTTTTTATCCATCGCTCCATCTGGCTCAGGTTCTGATTCACCAAGGTTAGGGTAAATACCCCAGTTACCATTCCACTCTTCTTTAAATTTAGCTAAAGCTTGATTGGACTTAGTAAAAGTATTGCAATTTAATAACATACAACCAACCTGCTCTGCGCTTAAGGCGTATACACTTTCAAGGCTATGCCCTGAAAGAAGATGCGATGAATCTTTAATAATTAGACTAAGCCATGTTTTACTAAAACCACTTGCAGCTTTAAGGGCAATTTCTATCTCTTCAATATGGCCCATTGTTTCAAAAAGAATTATTTCTATACCCGCTTCCCTAAACCACATTAATGTTTCACCATAGCTATCTTCTGCAGCAGACTGTCCAGGAAATAAATCTGGTCGATAACAATCTTCCAGTGATGTGATAGACCCTGCGATAAAGGATGCTTTTGAATTATATGCAGACTCTACTGCTTTCATCAGGCTTAACTTGGCGCGCTCACTAGCTCGCCTAGGGCTTAAATCTATTTTTCGATAAGACCATGAAGTGCTTCTAAATGTATTGGTGGTGATTATATCAGCACCAGCATTGATATAATCACAGTGAACAGAAAGCACATCTTTTGGATTTGTAATATTAGCTTCAGCGGACCATAATGGCAAAGGTAGCTCTAGGCCGCGCTCCATCAACTGCGTCCCCATTGCGCCATCTAAAATTAAAGTGCGATTACTGACAGGCATTCATGCATTCGTTCAAAGTCTCAAAAGGGACTGTGCCATTACAGCCTCCCCAGCCAAACTCTTTGCATTTTTGCGTTTTTTGATCAAAATAGTATTTTGGAATCCAAGCTCTACAGGGACCTGGATCAGGTTTTAATTCGCATAAAACACCAGACCTAAGAAGCATATCATTCTTCATAGTTTCAAGGGCGTTGGAATTACTGTTTAAATCATCGCATGAAAACAATAATGCACATGACAATAGAGCAAATAATTTTATTTTAACCAAGATACTAGCCTCATTATTAAATATATCAACAAATTTATGATTATTAATGTTGTTATTGGAAAGTAAAATCTTACGTTTTTGGAACCCAATCGAATATCTCCAGGAAGTCGCCCCAACCAACCTAGTTTATCAGAGAAAATATTTAATATAAAACCAAGTACAATCGTCATCATACCTATGATTATTAACCATTTACTAATATCCTTCATTTTAAATCATCAAAATAAATTGGACGGATAATTTCCCAATTCGACCAGTTTTAATATTTGAGATTCTACAAATGGCTTATCTTCTTTATAGGTTACGCCAAACCATGAAGCGTTACTTTGTAAAACACGTAGTTTTTCTTGCTCGCTTTCAATTAATTCATTTATTACAGAAGGAATTAAATACTCACTTTTTTCCTGCTCCCCGCGCTCATCTAAAAAAGAAGTAAAGCCTGCTTTAAGATATGAAAACAATTTTGGCGTGAATCCCCACATATTCATAGATACCGGCTCACTTCCATCTAGTGCTAGTACTCCTTTAGAAGAAATTGCATTCTCAGTTTTTATTATTTCATGCGTTTCAACGATATTAATTAAATGATTATCGCTTACAGTGCAAACGCCTCTACTGACGCCTCCAAAATCTGATAAAGTATTATCCAATTGAAATGCAACCATGCTAAAACCAGAGAAATCACTATTATAGTAATCAGCAATTAATTGAAAGGATTCTCTACCGTAAAAATCATCACCATTAATTGCAGCAAATGGCTCATCTATTATATCTGATGCAGCAAGTATCGCTTGGCCTGTACCCCATGGCTTTTCTCTAAAATCAGGGCATGAATAACCATCAGGTAAATCATTAAGATCTTGAATTGCAAATTCAATAGCAATGCTATCATTATATTTACTAGTAATCTGATTTTCAAAATCAGACTTAAATTCTTCTCGTATAATAAAAACCACTTTGTTAAATCCAGCCTGAATGGCATCATATACTGAATAGTCAATTATAGTTTCACCATTTGGACCCATTGGATCTAATTGCTTTAACCCGCCATATCGAGAACCCATTCCCGCAGCCATCACGAGTAATGTCAAATCGCGCATAACATACCTATTTTAATTATAAAGAAATTAATCTATTCTAGTGCCATCGTCAGCATGGATTATATGGGCAGTTCCACCTGCATTTTCAATGGCGTTTGCTATATCGTTTGGATTTTTTGGTGCATAGGCGAACATGCAGCCTCCACCGCCTGATCCATTTACTTTTGCACCCAAAGCACCCGCTTTGATACTTTCATGAATCATATTATCTATTTTTTCAGTACTAACTTTTAGCTTATCCCTTAGCACTAAATGGTGATCTGATAATAATTGCCCAATCTGGTTATGATCAATTTCACCTTTTTGCAATTCCTTGATTCCTTGAAATAAAATTTCTCTATTTTGAATTGTAGCTTCAAGTAAAATTTGTTCATCGTGATTTAGAATTGATTTTCCATGCTCTACAGAGCAATTGTTAAAACTTATATCTGGGTATATTATGTTTATTTTTTTCATAATTGATATCCGTTGATCACGGCAACGTTTCAAAATAGCCATGGTATCTTTTGGTTGATTGGAATTTCCCAAAACGAACGTTTTTAACTTTGGCTGTAACTGCTTTACGCTAAAAGGTTCTTGATCTAAATAAATACACCCACCAATTGCAGTGCTATATTGATCCATCATTCCACCAGGCTCATTAAATTCAACCACTTCGGCTTGATAGGCAAGGCGGGCAATAATTTCATTATTCCAATTTGGGGGATTATCAGCTATTTTTGAAATTAGATGTATCCACCCAACAACGATTGAAGAGGAGCTACTTGTACCTGCCTGAATTGGGATATTGCTTTCTATCTTAGATTCAAACCCATTAGAAAATTCTAAACCCTCTTTCAAGCATACATTCATTGCGCTTTTGAAATAATCACGATCTTTTAAGTAATTTAAATCATCTAAAGAAAATTCCTCAACCTGATCAAGATCCGGCATATTAATAATTATTTTTCTATCTTTCCTTTTGGATACACTAATCGAGGAGTGAAGTGAAATAGCTAATGCAATAACCGGTAATCCCAGATAATCTTGATGCTCGCCAAAAAGACATATTCTACCTGGGGTAATTACTTTCATCTATATGGTATTAGTAGAATGCTTGAACCAAGCTTTAAATAGTACGAATGATGAAATTATAGATATGCCAATTAGAATGATTGCGGTTTGATAGTGTCCATATATCACACTTCCAACCCCGAGTAATACTCCATATACAGATGTGGTCCCGCATAGCATGCAAAGCAATCCAATAGGTACAGACCATTGTTCACCCGCATGATTAGATGAATAATTTTTCCAACCTGGGCCACCTGGATTTACTTTTTTTACAAAATTCTTTAATGTTTTTTCATCATCCGGGGGCGTAATAAATGTAGCAATTATCCAAGTAGCTGTGGTTAATAACGCTCCAATGATTATTTCTTGCCAGCTTTCAAGGTTGTGGCTGTAGAAATTAAAATAATAAGCGATAATTAGAGAACTGATCATTGCAACAATTTCTGTATAAGCATTAATGCGCCACCAAAACCATCTCAATAAATAAATCAATCCTGTACCAGCACCAATCATAAGCAATAGATCAAAGGCTTGTGAGGCGCTAGTTAG
>Ga0208766_1001832_pt1:0-10000 | contig 11229 bp, 8 predicted proteins | sample ETN01SmetaG_3_FD_185792 | JGI IMG/M metagenome (GOLD analysis project Ga0208766, IMG submission 185792) | Marine microbial and viral communities from oxygen minimum zone, Eastern Pacific Ocean - ETNP2014F12-01SV263 (SPAdes) (version 2) | ecosystem: Environmental > Aquatic > Marine >...
AAGTTTACCACTGCCGCGCAGGCGCAGGACGAAAAACATCCGCCGAGCGAGGGCTTCGTCACCTGCACACTGCTGTTTTGCGTGGGGCCAATGTCACTGCTCGGGCCGATCCAGGACGGGCTCACCGGCGACATCGAGATCCTCGCAATCAAGTCGGCGATGGACGGCATCTCGACAATGACCTTCGCGACGACTTTCGGCTGGAGCGTGCTTTTTTCCGCCGTACCGGTGCTGGTCTATCAAGGCACCCTCACGCTGTTGGCAGTCGTGGTGAAGCAGGGGCTCGACGCCCTGCCCGAGGCGGGATTGCTGATCGATTCCACCACCGCAACCGGCGGCTTCATCGTGTTGTGCATCCCATTGTTGCTACTGGAAATCCGGCGCATCCAATTGGCCGACTACCTCCCGGCCCTCCTCATCGCCCCCGCCGCCGTCTGGACTTTTTTGGGCTGATTATCAACGCGACTGCACCAGAACGCGGAAAGGGCGGCCCATTTGGTCCGGATGGGTGAGTGTTTGCAACTGGCGCACATCGATCGCCTGACCAAGCGAGGGGTCCGACTCAAGCATCTCAACAAAAATGCTGTTCAGGAATCGTTCCTGCGAGGTGAACTGTTCAGTCCGCAACCCGGCCGACTCGCCTTCACGCTTGGCCAAGCCGAAATTGGCGTGTGCAGTGAGATCCTGCTCGCCGGGGTCGGCCAAGACATCGTCGACGCGTTTTTGAGTGCGGTAACCGCGCACCGTTCCGTCTGGCTGACTTGCAGCGGGCCAATCGTCCGGGCCGTGGCCGTAGTCGAGCGCAACCAATTTCCCGGCGACCAACTTGTCGGCGGCGACTCGCCACCACGCGTTGGCTTGCGGGGACAACTCGGTGGTGTACTGGTCCGGCAACACGCCGAGCAACTCGCTTGGCCAGGCGGGGAGCAGAAACCGCCAAGCCGCATCAACGCCATCGATCAGCTCCCACCGAAATGCTCCGTCACGCCAGTCGACCGCCCACTCAAGCCAGTCGCGTTTGGCGGCGTCCCAGCAAATGCGATGCACCGGGAAGGCGTCGAGCAATTCGTTGCTGAAAATAATGCCGCGAATCTCCGTCGCATCCACCAGCGAGTCGTGCCACTCGACTTGCCCGACGAACTTGGACAAGCGCTTGGCCTGCCAGCCGCGACGACACGCCGACGGCTCGGCGATCGAGTAAGTCAACCTTGAAAACAGCGGCTCGTCGTTGGCGGCGAGCCACTCGAGAATGTCGCCCGCCAAGCTGCCGTCATGCGCGCCCGCCTCGGCGATCCGTACTGGGCCGTCTATCGAACTGAGCCATTGCGCGAAGCGAAACGCAAGCAGTTGACCAAACACTTCGCCGACGCTCACGCTCGTGATGAAGTCTCCCCTGCGACCGACTTGGTCGGCGCCGATTTCGTAGTAGCCAAACTCTGGATGATACAACGCCAGCTCCATGAATCGCGCAAACGGCATCGGGCCGGTGGCGCCGATTTCGGCACGGATGATCTCGGTAAGTGGGTTCGCTCCTTGCGGCACGGCGCACATTCTGACTAAAAGAAGCGCGGGAGCAACCTGTTCCCCCGTGATGGAGGAGACTGAACTGACACCGAAGCCGACCAAGCCGATGAGGCTGGACTTGGCGCTGGTCGAGCGTGGGCTGTGCGAAAGCCGCGAGAAGGCCAAGCGCGCGGTGATGGCCGGGCAGGCACTGGTGAACGACCAACGCGCGGTCAAGGCCAGCGACAAGGTGAAGCCAGGCGACAAAGTAACGCTCGCCGCAACGGACAAGTTCGTAAGCCGAGGCGGCCATAAGCTCGAGCACGCGCTGGAAACGTTTAGCGTCGAGGTGGCCGGGCTGCGAGCGGTCGATCTCGGCGCATCGACCGGCGGCTTCACAGATTGCCTGTTGCAGCACGGCGCAGCCTCGGTAGCGGCGGTGGACGTCGGCCAAGGGCAGCTCGCGTGGACGCTGCGCAACGACGAGCGTGTGTGCGTGATGGAACAAACAAACGCACGCCACCTCACGCCGGATGGCTTCCCGCAGCCGTTCGAACCGTTCGACCTGGCAGTGATCGACTGCTCCTTCATTTCGCTTCGACAGATTCTGCCCGCAACCGTAGATTTGCTGCTGCCGGATGGCCGGGTGGTCGCACTGGTAAAGCCGCAGTTCGAGGCTGGCAAAGCCGAGGCAGACAAAGGCCACGGCGTAATCCGCGATCCGCGAGTGCACCGGCGGGTGCTCGATGAGTTGCGTGTGTTTGTGAACGACAAGTCGCCGCTGGAATGGATCGCTGAGACCGAGTCGCCATTGACAGGCCCGGCCGGCAACAAAGAATTTCTCATCCTGCTGAACAGGTGAACAAGCCAGTTAAAAAAATAGCCCTCGTGGGCATGACCGACAAACCGGCAGCGCAGCGCATCGTGCAGCGTGCGGCCAAGCTGGCGGCCGCAGCAGGGATGAAGCCGTTGACTGACGAGGCCAAGGCGCACTCGGCAGACCTGGTCATGGTGTTCGGTGGCGACGGCACAATGCTGAAGTGGGCGAGAAACACGGCCGGCTCCGGCACACCGATTTTCGGGGTGAACATCGGCGGAATGGGCTTCCTGACCGCCGTCTCTGGGAAGGACCTGACCAAGGCGATCAAAGGGGTCGCAGCCGGTGAGTTTTCCATCGAGTCCCGCACGCTGCTCTTGGCCAGGGGGGAAGCAGGCAACAAGCAGTTCCGGCTCGATGCAATGAACGATTTCGTGATCAGCCGCGGCGCGGTGCCGCGAATGATCCGCCTTGAGGTCAAGGTAAACGGCGAAGTGCTGACCGTGTATCGCTGCGACGGACTGATCATCGGCTCGCCAACCGGCTCCACCGCCTACTCCCTGTCCGCCGGCGGGGCGATCGTGGCGCCGGACGCTGGCGTGTTTACGATCACGCCCATCTGCCCACACACGCTCTCCAATCGCGCCGTGATCGTCAGCCAGCAGTCCACCATCGAAGTGCGAATGCTCGACCGGCAGCGGGAAGCCACACTGGCCGCTGACGGCACGGATGTCGTTGATTTCGCCACCGGCTATCCGGTAATAATCCGCCGCAGTCGCCGCACGGTAAAACTGGCGCGGTTGCCGGACAGTACATTTTTCAAAACCCTGCGGCAAAAACTGCAATGGATGGGATCTCACGCCTGAAGCATGGTTCGCCTAAAAGACATAGCCCACGAAGCAGGTGTCTCGGTGATGACCGTCTCCAAGGCGTTACGCGACGCGCCGGACATCGCCGCCAAGACCAAGCTGCGCATCGGCCACTTGGCCAAGCGCATGGGCTACACGCCGAACCTCGGCGCGCGCAGTCTGCGTATCCGCGAAACAAAGCTGCTTGGGCTTGTGATCCCGGCCACCACCGACCCGATCTTTGCTCGAATCGTGATGGCCATCGAGCAGCGCGCGCTCGAGCAGGGCTACGAACTGATCCTCCACCATACATGGAATCAGGTCGAACGTGAGGAGATCATTTTGCGCAACCTCATCTCGCGCCGAGTTGATGGCATTTTTCTTTCGCCCGTTTATCGCAACGACCCGGACGTCCCTGCCTATCGCGAACTGCGGCAGCGCGGTATCCCGACGGTGATCATGGGACCGCTGGCGGAGTTCTGCGCTGACTTCGTCAACGCGCAGTCACTCGGCAACGAGTCAGCATTCGGGATGACGCAGCACCTTATCGACCTCGGGCACAAACGCATCGCATTTTTCGCCGGACCACGATTCTCGGCACGTGCGGTTTCGCGACAGGAAGGCTACCGACGCGCCCTGCGCGAGAATAACATCGACGAAGATCCGAGCCTCGTTTTTAACGCCGGCATGACTATCGCCGAAGGCGCGAAAGCTGCGGAGCATTTTCTCGAGGAGCAAACAAAAGCGACAGCGGTGCAGACCGTGAACGATCTCGTTGCCATTGGTGTTTCAAACGTCTTCCTAGATCGCGGGCTAAAGATTCCCGGCGACTTGTCGGTGGCCGGCTTCGGCAACATCCTCACCAGCGAGCATTACCGCGTACCGTTGACCACGGTGAGGCAACCCAAGTTCCGACTCGGCATGGCAGCGTTCGACATAATGCTCCAGCTGTTATCAGGCGAACGGCCAAAGTCGCAGCGAATTGTCGCCGACGTGCTAGTGCGCCAAAGCACCGGACCGGTCGCGAAAGTTGCGAAGTAGCAGCGCAGCGCTTAGCCAAGTGGGCGGTCTCAGCAAAACATTTCGCGTTCGCGACTACGACCTCGACACCACGCTATCGAGTGGCCAAGCCTTTCGCTGGCAGTCACTTGGACAAACGTGGGAAGGCGTGATTGGCGGCCGCTGGATTCGGTTGCGCTTGACCAAGGGCGGCATCGCCGCCGAGGTAACCAAGCCGACCAGCGACTGGTCGTGGCTGGAAGACTACCTGCAACTGCACGTTGACCTTGGCCAAGTGCTCGCCACGTTTCCCGACGACGAACCGATGCGCAACGCCATCGCCGCTCTCCCCGGCCTGCGACTGCTCCGACAGGATTACTGGGAGTGCCTTGCGTCATTCATCCTCTCGGCAACCAAACAGATCGTGCAGATTCGCCAGATGGTCGCGCTGTTGAGCGAACGGTTCGGCGAGACGATTGCATCGGGCGGCAACGGGCCGGCGTATGCGTTCCCCTCCATCAAAGCCATCGCTGACTGTGGCGAAGCCGAGTTGCGCGACTGCAAACTCGGCTTTCGCGCGCCTAACCTGCTCGGCGCGGCGCACGACATTCTCAACGGCTCAATCGACTGGCAGCGATTGCCGACGATGGCGAGCATCGAGGCGCGGGAGGAACTGATGAAACTGCGGGGTGTCGGCCCAAAGATCGCCGACTGCGTCCTGCTCTTCGCCGGTGGACATCAGGACGTCTTTCCTGTTGACGTGTGGATCGAACGCGCATTGCAGCGACTGTACTTCCCCAAACGTCGGCCAAGCGCCAGGCGACTGCGCAAGTTTGCCGATACACACTTTGGCCCGTACGCTGGCTACGCGCAGCAGTACCTGTTCCACCACGCACGCGTTCATTTGAAATTGAAGTAATCAAAGATGAGTTTTCCCGAGTTGGATGTTTTGTTGTCACCGATTGAGTTTGAGGCGCTGCCGGGGCGCGACTTGAGCGCGACGTGTTGCGTGGTGTTTGACGTGTTGCGGGCGACCTCGACGATGACAGTGGCCTTGGCCAATGGCGCGACCGGTATCCTGCCGTGCGGGACGATCGACGAGGCGATCGCAGCTCGATGTACGAATCCTGATTTGCTGTTGGCCGGGGAGCGAGGGGGCTTACGAATCACCGCCGAAATCTCGGGCAGTGTGGATTTCGACTTGGGCAACTCACCGCGCGAAATGGCCGCCCAAGCAATATCGGGCCGTCAACTGGCGATGACGACCACGAACGGCACCCGTGCGCTCAAGGCTTGCGCGGGGGCGCAGCGGATTTGGATCGGCAGTTTTTTGAATCTGTCTGCGCTTAGCCAAACGATCGGTAACACCCGACCGGAGGGACTGCTTTTGGTTTGTGCCGGCACCGGCGATGAGTCGGCACTCGAGGACGTGCTCGGGGCTGGAGCGTTATGCGATCTGATGTGGAAAAACCTTGGCCAAGCGGCCTCCGATGCGGCCCGACTTGCCTGCGAGCGGTATCGGGGCAACAGCCATCGACTGCTTGAGACTGCCAGCCAAGCAACGAACTCCAAGCGGCTTTTGGCCATTCCAGATCTCGCGGAGGATGTTGCGTTTTGTTTTGAACGCGACGCCTACCCGTTTGTCGGTGAGATGGGAGCGGACGGGTGGGTTACGATTTAAGTTTTATAACGTTAAGTGCACAGAAACTCAGAGTAGCCCCACAGTGGAAAGAGGTTTATTGTGGAAAGTGGTTGCGCTTGGCCAAGGGAGATCAACAGCGTAGGTTCGCGGAGATGTTGTTAGATTTTAGAATCCTTCTTGTTCACAGTTTGGCTTCAGCATGTTGCTTGGTGCTTGCGCAAGCGACGGGGGATGAAACCAAGCCGGAGGTAAAGACCGGGACGCTGATCATTGAATTCGACGGCTTGGCGAATGACAAGGGAGAGGTGCTGGCCGGGCTATACAATGAAGCCAAGAAGTTTCCGAAGGAAAATCAGGCACTGCGAAATCTGAAAGCCAAACCGGTCAATAAAAAATGCACCATCAAGACAGTCAAAGTACCGTTTGGGGATTACGCCCTGGCAGTGATGCATGACGAAAACATGAGTGGCAACATGGACTACAATTTAATTGTGCCGAAGGAAAAATACGGTTTTTCAAATAACAAAAGCGCCGGATTTTTTGGCCCGCCGAACTTCAAGGCGTGTCGGTTTGTAATCGACAAGCCGGTGGTGAAAATAAAAATTACTCTTAAAAGTTTCGGGAAATAACTCCCTCTTATCAAGCGTCAATTTGGAGCACAAAAAAACCGAAACTCGGGGTTCCGGTTTTTAAGAAATAAATTTGGCAACTACCTACTCTCGCACAACCTATAGAAGCACTACCATCGGCAATGCAGCGTTTGACGGCCGAGTTCGGAATGGAATCGGGTCGGGCCACTGCTTTATGGTCACCAAAAAATGTTAGAGAACTCGTTCTCTGAAAACTGTATGCAGATCAATTGAAGCAAATTGGGCAATCGCTTTTAAAGTGATTAAAAGTAATCAAGCCCTCGACCGATTAGTACCAGTCAGCTGAATGTGTTACCACACTTACACTCCTGGCCTATCAACCCGGTAGTCTACCGGGGGTCTTACACTCACGAGGAGTGGGAAACCTCATCTTGGGATGAGCTTGGCACTTAGATGCTTTCAGCGCTTATCTCTTCCGTACTTGGCTACGCAGCGCTGCCCCTGATGGAACAACTGCCACACCATAGGTACGTCAATCCCGGTCCTCTCGTACTGGGGATTGAACCCCTCAAGTTTCCTGCGCCCACAGTGGATAAGGACCGAACTGTCTCACGACGTTCTGAACCCAGCTCGCGTGCCACTTTAATCGGCGAACAGCCGAACCCTTGGGACCTTCTTCAGCCCCAGGATGTGACGAGCCGACATCGAGGTGCCAAACCGCGCCGTCGATATGAACTCTTGGGCGCGATCAGCCTGTTATCCCTGGCGTACCTTTTGTCCGTTGAGCGATGGCAATTCCACATTCTACCACCGGATCATTTGCACCTACTTTCGTACCTGCTCGACTTGTAGGTCTCACAGTCAAGCACCCTTCTACGCATACGCTCGACGCATGGTTGCTAACCATGCTGAAGGTACCTTAGTGCTCCTCCGTTACTCTTTGGGAGGAAACCGCCCCAGTCAAACTGACCCGCAAGCACTGTCCAATGCCTCGCTTCAGAGGAATCATTGTTAGAATCCTAATTAATAAAAAGTGGTGTTTCACATTGCGACTCCATGACAACCTAAGCCATCACTTCAAAGTCTCCCACCTACTCTACGTATCACAAATCAGAACACAATACTTGCTTACAGTAAAGGTGCACAGGGTCTTTCCGTCCTACTGCGGGTATGCGGCATCTTCACCGCAATTACAACTTCGCCGAGATTCTCTCCGAGACAGCGGACCGGTCGTTGCACGATTCGTGCAGGTCGGAACTTACCCGACAAGGAATTTCGCTACCTTAGGACCGTTATAGTTACGGCCGACATTCACGGGGACTTGGGCTCCGAGCTTCGCATCAAGTGCTAACAAGTCACCTTAATCTTTCCGCATTGGTCACGTGTCACTCCCTATACGTCGTCTTCACGACTTAGCAGAGAGCTGTGTTTTTGGTAAACAGTCGCCAGTCCCAATTTACTGTGGCCCACCGAAGTGGGCACCCCTTCTCCCTAGGTTACGGGGCTAATTTGCCGAGTTCCTTGGAGAGATTTCTCTCGCGCTCCTTAGTCTATTCGACTCACCTACCTGTGTCGGTTTACGGTACGGGCCAACGCGGTTTTCTCGGCACAATTTCAAATGGCGTGCTTCGCCCGAAGGCTAAGCTGACATATCATAGTGTCTGCCATCATCCGTCATGCGTCCCATGTTGCGTTTTAGTACAGGAATATTAACCTGTTATCCATCGACTACGCCTTTCGGCCTCGCCTTAGGTCCCGACTAACCCTGGGAGGACGAGCCTGGCCCAGGAAACCTTGGGTTTACGGAGACAAAGATTCTCACTTTGTTTATCGCTACTCATGTCTGCATTCTCACTAGTCAGCCCTCCACCCCTCTTTACAGAGAAGCTTCGATGGCCTGACTACGCTCTTCTACCATGTCCTAAGACATCCATGGCTTCGGTATACCGCTTGATCGCCAATCATTTTCGGCGCAACGTCACTCGATGAGTCAGCTGTTACGCACTGTTTAAATGGTGGCTGCTTCTAAGCCAACATCCTCACTGTCTGTGTAACGTCACATCCTTACCACTGAGCGGTATTTGGGCACCTTAGCCGATGGTCTGGGTTGTTTCCCTCTCGACGACGGATCTTATCACTCGCCGACTGACTGCCGGGATAATGGGATCCGAGGCATTCGGAGTTTAACTGGTTTTGGTATCCTGTTAGGGACCCTAAGCCAATCAGTGCTCTACCTCCTCGGAGTACTTTCCCGACGCTAGCCCTAAAGCTATTTCGAAGAGAACCAGCTATCACGGGGTTTGATTAGCCTTTCACTCCTAACCACAGGTCATCCGAGCACTTTTCAACGTACAACGGTTCGGTCCTTCACTGAGTTTTACCTCAGCTTCAACCTGCCCATGGTTAGATCACCTCCGCTTCGGGTCTATCGCCAGCGACTGGTCGCGCTATTCACACTCGCTTTCGCTTCGCCTACGCACCAATAGTGCTTAGGCTTGCCACTGACAATAACTCGCAGACTCATTATGCAAAAGGCACGCGGTCACATCCGAAGATGCTCCCACACTTTGTAGGCACGGGGTTTCAGGAACTTTAAACTCCCCTAGCAGGGGTCCTTTTCACCTTTCCCTCACGGTACTTGTTCACTATCGGTCTCCAGTTAGTATTTAGCCTTAGACGGTGGTCCGCCTGGATTCATGCAGGGTTTCACGTGTCCCGCATTACTCGGGATACCTATATAACTTCCTTGATTACACTCACGGGACTATCACCCTCTCTGGTTCAGTTTTCCAAACTGATTAGTTTCTCTTGGTTGCTAATATTTAGGTCCCACAACCCCGGAAGAGTAAACTCTCCCGGTTTAGGCTGTTCCGCTTTCGCTCGCCACTACTTACGGAATCTCTTTGATTTCTTTTCCTCCGCTTACTGAGATGTTTCACTTCAGCGGGTGTCCCGATGCCATGCTATTCATTCACATGACATCGACCATGATTGGCCGGGTTTCCCCATTCGGAAATCCACGGATCAGCGCGTGTTTGTCGCTCCCCGCGGCTTATCGCAACTTACTACGTCCTTCATCGACTTCTGGAGCCAAGGCATTCACCTCGTGCCCTTAGTAGCTTGATCACAAAAAGAACTTGGGTTTTTCAATAAATTGAAATATCCAAATTAATTCTCAGCGTATTGCATTTTCTGCCGCAATATCACTGCATACAGTTGTCAAAGAACCTTGGCGACCTGTTCTATTGTCACCAAAAAATCCGGGATGGTGGGCCTAACTGGATTTGAACCAGTGACCTCGCCCTTATCAGGGGCGCGCTCTAACCAACTGAGCTACAGGCCCGACCGGTTGTTTTGATTGGTGGAGCTGAGGAGATTCGAACTCCTGACATCCTGCTTGCAAAGCAGGCGCTCTACCAACTGAGCTACAGCCCCTTTTGAACTTTTTCGCCGAACGTGTCCGTCCGGAGCAAAGCTATCCTGTCAAAAGAACACCGTTCTCGGAACACTGAATTGCACAATAAGGTCCGAGCCCTGCCAGGATGACAAGCATCCCGGTTCGACCTCGCGACGGCTTATGCCGCCGCAGTTTATCTCCTTA
>Ga0208766_1001842_pt1 | contig 11192 bp, 9 predicted proteins | sample ETN01SmetaG_3_FD_185792 | JGI IMG/M metagenome (GOLD analysis project Ga0208766, IMG submission 185792) | Marine microbial and viral communities from oxygen minimum zone, Eastern Pacific Ocean - ETNP2014F12-01SV263 (SPAdes) (version 2) | ecosystem: Environmental > Aquatic > Marine > Oceanic ...
TTTGTTAATTTAAAATTTAAGGTAATCAACTTTTCCAATGATTTTTCTAAAACGATCTCTTATTGTGATCGGATTAATTGGAATAGGTTTTACAGAAACATTACCGGGATCAATTTTTGAAATAATAACGTAAGAATTATTTTTATCATCAAGTGCTTCTGATTTTTATACAGGCCATATTTTATACGCAGATGGAGGTTATACTGCAGGGTAAAAATAAATGATTGATAGGTTAACTGTTATTGGCTCAGGTTTGATGGGCCATGGAATTGCACTTAAATTTGCTCAACACGATTGTGTTGCAACAGTCTATGACCCCAATGGAAGCTCTTTGGACACTCTGTTTGAAAGGATTGAAATTAGTTTGATGCAAATGAATGTGTCGAAATCAAATATAAAAAAATGCCTATCATTAATAAGAAAATCTAATAATTTGAAACAATCTTTAGAGAATTGTGAACTAGTAATTGAGGCAGCTCCAGAAAAATTGGAATTAAAGCAAGATATTTTTAAAGAAATCGAAAAACTCTCTTCAGATAAATGTATTTTTGCATCAAATACATCTGTAATTCCAATAAGTAAAATTGTTAATAAAATGAGAGATAAATCTAGGGCGTTAGGTACGCATTGGTGGAACCCACCTCATTTAATACCTCTTGTTGAAGTAATTAGAACTCAATGGACTAATGAAAGCGCTATTAGTAAAGTAATTAATATTTTAAATGAAATTGGAAAAACACCAGTTCGTGTTGAAAAAGATGTCCCTGGATTTATTGGTAATAGACTTCAACATGCTCTTTGGAGAGAGGCGATAAGTCTTGTGGAAAATGGTGTATGCGATGCCCAATCAATTGACATCGTAGTAAAATCTAGTTTTGGAAGAAGGTTATCTGTTTTAGGACCTATGGAAAATGCAGACTTGGTAGGGACAGGCTTAACTTTAGATATTCATGAGAATGTTTTTTATGATTTAGAAAACAGTAAGGATCCATCTAATCTCTTGAAAAAGCTTGTTAAAGGTGGAAAGCTAGGAATGAAAAGTGGAGAAGGGTTCCAAAAGTGGAATCCACAAGATTTAAATAAAATAAAACTAAAGATTAGTAAGCACCTAAAAGAATTAGAAAAAATAATTTAATTTAAAAAAGGAGACAAACATGAAATCAAACAAAATAAAAAAATCTTTTTCTAGAAGAAAGGTTTTAATTGGTGGTGGCGCAGCTATAGCGGCACCAGCAATACTATCGATAACTAGAGCGTATGCAGCTAACCCTAAACTAAAAGTAGGTTTTGTAAGTCCGAAGACAGGGCCTTTAGGTGGTTTTGCTGAAGCAGATGATTATGTTGTTGGAGCAATACAAAAAGTATTTAGTTCTGGATTATCAAATAATGGAAAAACTTATGAAGTTGAGATTATTTCTAAGGATTCTCAATCAAACCCAAATCGAGCAGCTGAGGTAGCTAGTGATTTAATATTACGTGATGAAGTAGATATAATTTTAGCTCAAGCAACACCAGATACAACTAATCCTGTTGCTGACCAGGCAGAGATTAATGAAGTCCCGTGTATAACTACTAATTGTCCATGGCAGCCATACTTTTTTGGAAGAAATGGAAATCCTGCTAAAGGATTTGATTATACCTACCACTTTTTTTGGGGACTAGAAGATATTATTGCTGTATTTACTGATTTGTGGGGCGCAAGTGGTGTCGCAAAGAATGTTGGGGGATTATTTCCCAATGACGCTGATGGGAATGCATGGGGTCATCCTGAGTTAGGTTTGCCAAAACCACTTTCAGAAATGGGTTATAATCTAATTCACCCAGATCATTATCAACCTCTATCAGATGATTTTTCAGCTCAAATTAATGCATATAAAGATGCTGGCTGTGAGATTGTTACAGGAGTTATGATACCGCCTGATTTTGGAACTTTTTGGGCGCAATCTGCTCAACAAGGCTTTAATCCTAAAGTTGTGACCATTGGTAAAGCTTTGCTTTTTCCATCATTTGTTGATTCTTTGGGAGACAGAGGAGATGGACTTACTTCTGAGATTTGGTGGACGCCTGATCATCCATTTTCAAGTAGCTTGACAGGTACAAAAGCAAAAGAACTTGGAGCAAGTTATGTTGCGAGCACTGGAAGAAAATGGAACCAAGGGTTAGGGTTTCAACATGCATTATTTGAGGTCACAGCAGACGTTATTAAGAGATGTTCAGATTTAGATGATACAGCTGCTATTATGGCATCAATTAGTTCAACAAACCTTTCCACTATGGTTGGACAAGTAAATTGGTCTAATGGCCCAGTGAAAAATGTTACTAAAACTCCTTTGGTCTCTGGACAATGGCAAAAGGGAAGTGATGGCTTAGAATTAAAGATTACCAATAATTCTCATGCCCCTGCAATTCCAACTAATGGAACTTTAAAACTTCTATAAACAATTTAAAGCCTGCTTAATTTTTGAATTAAGCAGGCTATCCTAAAATTATGCAAAAGATTCTTGAAGCTAAAAATTTATGTAAGTCATTTGGTGCTGTAAATGTAGCTGATGAATTAAGTTTTTCTATATCTGAAGGTGAAGCTTTAGGAATTATAGGCCCCAATGGAGCAGGTAAAACTTCTTTGTTTAATTTAATTACAGGTACTATTAATCAAGATAAAGGCAGTATTCTTTTTAATGGAGAAATGATCGATCATTTAAGTTCTCCTGATCGATGCCATAAAGGAATATGTAGATCTTTTCAGATACCGCAGCCTTTTGGAGGGTTAAGTGTTTTTGAAAATACATTTGTTGCAGCTGCTCATGGTGCTGGATTGGACAGCTCTAAAGCAAATGAGACATGCATTCAAATTTTAGAAAAAACAGGTTTGATATCTAAAGCAAACCAATTAGCAAATTCATTAACTTTATTGGAAAGAAAAAGATTAGAATTAGCTAGAGCATTATGTGCTCAACCAAAGATACTTCTATTGGATGAAATTGCTGGTGGTCTTACAGAAAGTGAATGTAAGTCACTTATTCAAACAGTTAACGAAATAAAAGGTTCCGGTATTTCAATAATTTGGATAGAGCATATTGTTCATGCCCTTCTTTCAATTGTTGATAGATTAATTGTCATTAATTTTGGAAAAAAAATCGCTGATGGAAATCCTAAAAAAACTATGAAAAGCAAGGAAGTTAGAGAAATTTACATTGGGATTGAAGCTGATGCATAAGAAAATTCTTGAGACGAAAAATTTAAATGCTTTTTATGGTGATTTCCAGGCACTGTTTGAGGTTTCTATAGATCTCTTTGAAGGAGAAATAATATCAATTATAGGTGCAAATGGTGCAGGCAAGTCAACATTTATGAAAGCAGTGACTGGCTTATTAGCTAAAGTTGAAAATGATATAAATCTAAAAGGAAAATCAATTAAGAACTTAAGGGCGGATGAAATAGCTAAAAAGGGTATTGCTATGGTGCCTGAAGGTAGGAAATTATTTCCATCATTAAGTGTTGAGGAAAATTTATTAATTGGTGGCCAAATTAATAGGATAGGTCCATGGAATTTAACTTCAATCTATAAATTATTTCCAGATTTATATGAGAAAAAAAATATGCCAAGCAATTTATTATCGGGTGGGCAACAGCAAATGGCCGCTATAGGGAGAGCACTTATGTCTAATCCAGAAATAATATTATTTGATGAAATTAGTTTAGGATTGGCTCCAATTATTATCAAAAAAATATACCAAAATTTGCCCGATGTTATCAAAGATGGAATGAGTGCAATCGTTGTGGAACAAGATATTTCTAAAGCCATTGAAATTTCAAATAGAGTTTATTGTCTTCAAGAAGGTAAAATTGCCTTATCAGGTAATTCAAATAAATTGACCCGAGAAGAAATAAGCAAAGCATATTTTGGAATGTAAAGTTGTGGATTGGATAAATTCAATTATACAGGGAATTTTAGTAGGGGGGCTGTATGCTCTGTTTGCTGCAGGCCTTTCTTTAATTTTTGGTGTAATGAGGCTGGTAAATATTGCTCATGGTGACCTAATAATTCTTTCTGCTTTTTTAGGGCTAACGGTTTCAACTAGTTTAAACCTTCATCCGTTTGCTAGCTTAATTGTAGTTTTACCTATAATGGGTGTTTTTGGGTACGTATTGCAGAGGGGCATTCTTAACAAAACATTGGGCAATGATATTTTGCCTCCATTATTAGTTACTTTTGGCCTTTCAGTTATTATTCAAAATGGGCTTATGGAATTATATACAGCCGATCCCCAAAAGATGAATGCTGGAAATATTGAGGTTGCCAGTTTGAGTTTGCCTGGTGGTTTAAACATTGGTTGGTTTCCTTTATTAATGTTCATAATTTCAATTATAATAATTGGAATATTACAATTTATTTTTTACAAAACTTCTTTAGGAAGAGCATTTCGTGCCACTTCTGATGATCAAGAAATTGCTCAATTAATGGGTTTGAGCAAAAACCATATTTATGGACTTGCTATGGCTATATCTATGATTGTTGTAGCAATAGCTGGTATATTTTTAGGAATAAGGACTAGCTTTGATCCTTCAGCTGGGCCAAGCAGACTAATTTTTGGTTTTGAGGCTGTTATTATTGGTGGACTTGGCAACTTATGGGGAACGTTAATTGGTGGTATTATTTTAGGAGTTAGTCAAAATATAGGTGCTAAAATAAACCCAGGATGGCAACTACTTGCAGGCCACATTGCTTTTCTAGTTGTTTTGGCGTTTCGCCCCAAGGGTCTTTTCCATAGGATGGATGGTTAATGACCACTGATCGTTTTGAAATCGTTCAATCCTCCTCTGCAAGTAGAATAAGTATCTTTATTGCTTTTTTTATCATTATTATTTTATTTTTCGCTCCTTGGTGGGCTGGAAGAGCTGATATTAGGTTACTAAGTGAGATTTTTCTTTATTTATCTTTAGCTAGCTTATGGAACTTGTTAGCTGGATACTGTGGATTAGTTTCAGTTGGTCAGCAGGCATTTGTAGGTTTTGGTGGTTACCTGCTTTTTGCATTAACCATCTTTGCTGGCTTCAATCCATTGTTAGCTATTCCAATTTCAGGAATATTTGGTGCATTAATCAGCTTGCCAATAGCCTTTTTAATTTTTAGGCTCAGGGGAGCCTATTTTGCTATTGGTACTTGGGTTGTTGCAGAAGTTTTCCGTTTGTCTTTTGCGCAAATACAGTCTCTTGGTGGCGGTTCTGGTTCGAGTTTGCCAGTAGCTATCGTAAGGTCAATAGCTTCAAGTAAAGCAATGAGAGAGTCATTAATATATTGGATGATACTTGGACTAACAGTTTTAATATTAGTTTCAGTATATCTAATTCTAAGATCTAGAAGAGGGATTGCTTTAATAGCAATAAGAGATAATGAACTAGCTTCCGAAAGTTTAGGAATAAACATCACGCGATCTAAGTTATTTGTTTATATAATCACCTCTGGCTTAACTACTATCTTAGGTGCTTTAATTTTTCTACAAAAGTTAAGAATTTCACCGGACGCTGCCTTCAATGTTAATGATTGGACAGCATTTGTAATTTTCATAGTAGTAATCGGTGGAATAGGTACTATAGAAGGACCCATTATAGGGGTATTAGTTTTCTTCCTTTTGAGAGAAACACTAGCTGATTTGGGAACTATATATTTAATTATGCTTGGATGTGTGGCTATAGCTGTGATGATAAAAGCTCCAAAAGGAGTTTGGGGGTTTGTTAGTTCAACCTTTAAAATTGAACTTTTTCCATTGAGTAGAAAACTAAAAAACAAATAAAGGGGGAATTAAAATGCAGCATTTTTCAGAAGAATTTTCAGCTGAAGTAGTGAAGCAACAATATGCCAATTGCAAAGATATTAGACTAAAAACAATTATGGAGAGTGCGGTTACTCATCTGCATGAATTTGTAAAAGAAGTAGAGCCCACTCAAGAAGAATGGATGTATATGATTGAGTATTTAACAAAAACGGGTCAGAAGTGTGATGATAAGAGGCAAGAATTTATTCTATTGTCAGATGTTCTGGGTATTTCTGCATTAGTTGATACGATCAATAATCGTAAAACCTTAAATGCAACTGAATCAACTGTGCTTGGTCCGTTTCATGTTAAGAATGCTCCTATAAAAGAAATGGGAGACAATATTAACTATGATGGGAAGGGTGAACCAGCATATATCTTTGGTTCGGTTACTGATACTGATGGAAATCCAATCGATGGGGCAGAAATTGATGTATGGCAGGCGAATGAAGATGGGTTTTATGATATTCAACAACCTGATGTTCAGCCAGAAATGAATTTACGAGGTATTTTCTCTACTAAAGATGATGGAAAATACTGGTTTAAATCTGTTAAACCTAAATTTTATTCTATCCCTACTGACGGACCAGTAGGAACTATGATAAATGCTACCGGAAGACATCCTAATAGACCCGCACATTTGCATTATATTGTAAGTGCTGAAGGGTATAAAGCTGTCGTTACCCACGTTTTTGTAAAAGGAAGTGAATACTTAGATTCAGACGCTGTGTTCGGGGTTAAGAATAGTCTTATTAGCGAATATGTTTTGATTGAAGATGAAATTAAAGCTAAGAAAATTGGTTTTGATACTCCATATTTCGAATTGGAGTTTAACTTTGTATTAGAAAAAATAACCATATAAAATTGAGAAAAATGAATCAATTTTAAACATGATTGATTTTATAAGAATACTATCTCATCTATTTTTTTTGCTTACATGATAATTGAAATCACCAGGGTCTGAAAGATCTGGTACTGTCCAGCCATCAAGATCATATTCAGACATACATTGCTCAGCAAAACCTTTGAACTTGTCAGCATTACCAGATGCTTGAGCCCCAAACAAACAATACCTCCGAATTTCCTCAGTAGAGCCCCCATAATTAATTTCATATAATTCATGCCTGCCACCAAATTCAGACGCTATACTATCCCAAAGTAGTTTTAGAAGTTTTACTCGTTCTTCAGCTTTATAACCATTTGATCCTCTGAGGTATTTGTCTATGTAAGGAGAAAGTTCTGGATTTTTAAAGTCCATTGCATTTGAGTTTAAGTATATGAGACCTGATGCAACTGTTTGTTCTATAATATATTTAATTTTTGTATAAGCCATTGTCGCAATGATCTGGTAAGCATTTCCTGGATCCATATTGGGCAGAACATAATCATCAATCCATGGCTTCGGATCTTTAACCATTGCATCGGATAACCCCCAAAAAAGATTTCTCCAGGCAATAACTTCACCAACATTTGCTTGAACCCCCCTATAATCTTTGGTACCTGCCGCCTCTACAGCTTTTAGTAACAATCCTGCGATAAAGTCCAACTTAACAGCAAGTCTAGTACAGCCATGAACAACAAACCTTGGCAGGAAACCTGTCTGTGGAAAAAAATTATTTGCCTTATCTATGTCTCCATAGACAAAAACATTTTCCCAGGGAACTAAAACTTTATCCATGATAAAAATTGCATCATTTTCATCCAGTCGACTTGACAGAGGCGCATCAAAAGGACTGTCCATGACGGTAGAATTCATTTCATAAGATTTTCTACATATAAACTTTATACCAGGAGCGTTTGTGGGAACCATAAAAACCAATGCAAATTTTTTATCTTGCAGAGGGATTAGGCCGTGATGAGCAACGAAAGTATAATTTGTTAAAACTGACCCTGTTGCCACAACCTTTGCACCAGATACTATAATCCCTGAATCAGTTTCCTTCTCGACCTTACAGCAAACATCAGAAGCTTCATTTGGTGGTCGATCTCTATCGACAGGAGGATGAATTATAGCATGATTTATAAAAGGCACTCTTTCTTGGCTAAATTTGTACCAACTTTTAGCATTTTCTTGAAAAGGGTCGTAAAATTCTGCATTTGCACCTAAAGTTGCAAGAAATGCAGCTTTATAATCTGGAGCACGGCCAATCCATCCGTATGTTATGCGAGCCCATTCTGCAATAGCGTCTCTTCCAGCGATTAAATCATCAACATTTTTTGGGGCTTTAAAAAAAGCATGAGTTTTACCACCGTTTCCAGTGTCTGTCGGTAATAAAAGATTTTTGCTGTGTTTTGGATTATGAAGAGCATCAAATAATCGAGCTGTCATTCTAGAAGTGTTTCTAAATGCTGGGTGAGTTGTAACGTCTTTTACTTTTTCTCCATATATAAAAACTTCTCTTCCATCCCTTAGTTCCTCTATAAACTCGTCACCAGTCATCGGTTTTTTGTGTTCAACTCTACCAATGTTTTTTGGTAATTTATTAAACTCTTCTTTATCCTTAATATTTTCGGCTTGGTTCATTTCATTCCTCACGGTAAAATTAATATGAAACTATCAAAAAACTTAAATTAGATAATAGTTAAGAATTACACAAAGGGTAAATAGAATTCCCTAACCTCATCCACACTTTTATCCTCCAGGCGGGTGACCTCATCCTTCTTAATCTCAATAAAGGCATTACAAAAACTTTCTCCAATTTCTGATTTAAGAACTGTATCCTTTTCAAGAGCTGCAAGTGCTTTTGATAAACTAGAAGGCACGTGTTTAGTTGCCCTAACGTTTTCCATTCCGTCAAGGTCTTCAGCTTGAGGCAGTGAATATTTATTTTTAATGCCTAACAAGCTAGCATTTAAAACAGAGGAAGTGACAATATAGGGATTTCCTGCGCCATCAGCAGTTCTGTGTTCTATTCTCGCAGAGTTAGAAGATCTTGTAGAAGTTCTGATGGTTACCATTCTATGGTCACCTGCCCAATTAGCCCAGTAACCTGCCATAGAAGCAGGTTGCAATCGATCGTAACTATTAACTGTAGAAGCTAGTAATGCTGAGAGACCTTCGTGATGGTGAATTAAGCCACTAATGCAATTATTGGCTACCTCAGACAACTTTCCCTTTTGCTCTATAACATTTATTTTACTTTTATCTAAAAAACTAAAGTTAACATGTAAACCTGATCCTCCTCTTTCTGGGATTGGTTTAGGCATAAAAGAAAGAATCAACCCTTCACTTAACGCAATTTCTTTGGCCATAGTTTTAAATAAAAATGCATTATCACAAGCTTTAAGCGCTTCATCAAAACCTAATGTTAATTCAAATTGCCCATTATCATATTCGCCATTAATACTTTCTACAGGTAAACCAATGTCTGTTGCTCCTTCCCATATTTTAGCCATCAAGTTTTTTGGATCGTTTGATGGGCCGGTTCCATAAACAAATGCACCTGGAGTGTTATATGGCATCCAAACACCATCTTCATCTCTTTCGAAAACGTAAGCTTCAAATTCAAGTCCAACCATTGGAGTAAGGTCAAGTTTATTAAATTCCTTGATAGTATTTTTTAAATTAGTTCTCGCACATAGTTCATAATCATTTCCTTCAAATTTAAGGTCACCTAAAGCTATTTCGGTGTTTTCTTGCCATGACGGGCACCTGTCTTTTTCTAAGGCTAAATTCATATCTGGAATTCCGTCAAAAAGACCAGTTCCTGGTATATTTAATAAATCTCTATCAAATGAAACAGCAAGTGCGCATGCTGCAAATCCTATATGACCGCTCTTAGCTAAGTCAGGTTGAATGTATTTACCTTTTGGAAGTCCTAAGAAATCACAATAAAGTGCACGTGTTCTAATCATTTTCTTTCCTTAAATTAAGTTATTATTTTAACTATTAATTAATATATCATCTCCAGTGTTTTTCTTCACCTATATATTTAGATCCAGGTAAGGGTCCATCTTTTATGAAAGCATTTAAAACATTTTTTGTTATTTGACCTACATTATTTTTCCCCCCCAAACATGGAAGAGCTTGGCTCCAGGCGATTGATCCTGCAGAAAAAACAGCTCCATTGTTTAATGTGTCAAAAAACACTATATCTGATCTGACATGAGGGTCTTGAGTTCCTCCACGACCAGGAAAGTTAAAAGTAATTTCTTCAGAAACGAGAGGGTAGTTATCTGAGTGACCATAACTAGAGGCCAATAACAGTGAATTAAAAGGGGTACCTAAGGACAAATCATATCTATCAATTTCAACTCCAGCTGCCCCTCCAAGAGCAAGTCCAAAATTTCCTATTATTTCATTATCCTTTATACCTTTAAAAATCCATGAAACTTTCTTATGGTAACTATCTGGCATTCTTTCAAAAGGTTCTGACCTGTCCATTCCTTCGGCTGTGAAGCCAACCCCCATAAGTTTTTGAGGTGCCCTGCCTCTTGATCTCCATACTCCTGATCTTTCACCAGAAGACATTAAATAACATTCGCCGGCTTTTGCTTCCCATGCTCTAGATCCAGCATCCAACTTTCTCACTTCAATGCATGAAGGGTCATTTCTACAGGTTGTGGTAACCCAATAATATCCATTGCCTCCTAAATATAAAAATCTACCACCAGTTTTTAAATATTCTTCAGTTGCGTCAAGCATTTCTGTTGAATAGTATTCTGGATGAGTAACATTTATCACGGCTTTATAATCTTTTAAAACTTTAGATCCACCATAATGAACATCGTGGTCTGTTATTATTTCGAAATCATAATTTTCATTCTCTAGCCACCATAACAGAGATAAATCTGCAGGGAATGCCCATGGAAATGAAACCCCTCCACCTCTAAATTTAGGTCTCATATTGATTATGGGCCTTTTCCAAGAAGAAAAACATACTCCTTCTCCATCATTGTGATGGTCGTAAGTAGATAAGCCAAATTCAGAGAGTTTATATAACTCGATATCATCATCAGAAATTATTGGTGTCATACCATAAATTGCTTGAGCTAAAGAACCATCAAAATAAAGAGCTAGATTGGCATAAGCAAGGTATGTAAATGTACTCATTTGCACTGCAATTTTTGCTTTTGCTTTTTTGGGTGTAACAAAAAATGGTATATAATCTTCTTTATCCTTAGAAGAAATTTTTAAGGCATAAACTCCACTTTTTGTGTTTTCATCTGGTGTCCAAGAACTAGTAACTGACCAATTGCAATCTATTAGAGCATCATCATGAAATGCAACTCCTCCGTATTCTTTGTTATTTAATCTAAAACAATCATCTTTTCCTTTCCAGTTCCAGCCAGTCATAGCCCTAACAGGTCTGTTGAACCCTACAGCATTAATTTTATTAGGTCCTATGTCAAAAATTATATCATCAATACCGTTTT
>Ga0208766_1001850_pt1 | contig 11175 bp, 9 predicted proteins | sample ETN01SmetaG_3_FD_185792 | JGI IMG/M metagenome (GOLD analysis project Ga0208766, IMG submission 185792) | Marine microbial and viral communities from oxygen minimum zone, Eastern Pacific Ocean - ETNP2014F12-01SV263 (SPAdes) (version 2) | ecosystem: Environmental > Aquatic > Marine > Oceanic ...
GCAAGAGCTTGAAGCACGCATCCCCCACTACCGCAAGCGGCACTGGATGCAGCCAGGATTGAGTGGATGGGCTCAAGTCTGCGCCCCCTATGCCGCCAGCGTGGAAGATTCCGAACTCAAGCTCTCCTACGACCTCTACTACCTCAAACACTTCAGCACCTGGCTGGATCTGCTAATCCTGCTGCGCACTATCAAAACTGTGCTCAAGGTGGCCGGTCAGTGAAAAAAGAACTGCTTCAAGCCGCCTTGAAACCACATGAGAGCTGATCATCTCGTGCTGGCCGGCGGCGGCCATAGCCATGCCCTGCTACTGCGTCGTTGGGCCATGTACCCCAAACGACGACCTGCCGGACTGATCACTCTGATCAATCGCCGCAGCACTGCCCTTTACTCCGGCATGGTGCCTGGACTAATTGCCGGCGATTACAAGCGCGATGAAATCGCTATCGACTTACGCAGTCTTAGTGATAAAGCAGGGGTAGCCCTTGTAATCGCCGAGATCAAGGGAGTAGATGCCGCCAAACATCATCTACTTCTGTGTGGACGTTCTCCCATCCATTTCGAGCGACTCAGCATCAATGTGGGATCAGAAACCTGCCAAGAAACCAACAGCTTTGAGAGCAGCAAAGCTGCACCAATCATGTCGATCAAGCCTCTAGAACCTGCCCTGGCCTGGCTCAAACAACAGGACAGCCAGTCTCTGGTTTATGACCCGAAACCATTCACGGTGATCGGTGCAGGCCTCGCTGGTGTGGAGATAGCTCTCGCTCTTCGCCAACGCTGGCCCAATCGCCCAATCCAACTACACGCCCATCGAGGTCAACCAAGCCCAGCACTGCGAAGGGCCCTTACCGCAGCCGCTATCGAGCTGGTAACAGAAAAATCTCCCTTAACTGCCCCGGCACTGCGCTGTACTGGCAGTCGAGCACCCGCCTGGCTTGCCGCTAGTGGCCTGCCTGTGGATCCCTTAGGACGAGTGCGGACCACAGACACCCTGCAGGTGATCAATCACCCCCAACTGTTCGCCGTCGGCGACTGTGGCGTGATCGATACAGCTCCACGGCCACCCACTGGCGTATGGGCCGTACGCGCAGCCAAACCCCTGGCACAAAACCTAGAAAGATGCAGCCAAAACCTCCCTGCCCGTTCCTGGAAACCACAAGCTCGTGCCCTGCAATTGCTGGGAAGTAAAAACACTCCTGAGATGTCTACCGCCTGGGCCATTTGGGGGGATCTGATGATTGGCCCTCATCCCTGGCTCTGGCGCTGGAAACAGATCATTGATCGTCGTTTCATGGCTCTGTTTAAAGAGCTCTCAACCATGAGCAGTGCTGTCAAAACAAGCGCAAACTCCATGGCTTGCCGTGGTTGCGCCGCCAAACTGGCAGCCAAGCCTTTAAACGAGGCTCTAAAACAGGCAGGCCTGGAAGCCCTTGGCAAGCAACCTCAAGATGCAGCCTTTATCGCTACCACCCCAACAGGCGAAAGCTTGCTGCAAAGCGTGGATGGCTTCCCAGCCCTAGTTAGCGATCCCTGGCTCAATGGCCGCTTAACCACACTGCATGCCTGCTCAGACCTCTGGGCCAGTGGTGCACAAGTGATATCTGCCCAAGCTGTAATCACTCTGCCGATGGTGCCATCAAAACTTCAACAGGAGTTATTGACTCAGACTCTGGTTGGTATCCAATCAGCCCTCAATCCCCAGGGTGCCCAACTAATTGGGGGACACAGCCTTGAAGCCCGCAGCCTTGCCCCCCAACCAAGCAGCCTTGGACTGCAGGTTTCCCTAAGCGTCAACGGCAAAACTCCTGCTGGCCATAAACCTTGGGACAAAGGCAACCTGCAATCGGGAGATGTACTACTACTCAGCCGCTCCCTAGGTAGCGGAGTTCTGTTTGCTGCTGCCATGACAGGGGAAGTCTCACCGCAAGACCTTGACGCAGCCCTTGCCCAAATGACAGTCAGCCAGCACAACCTCCTAGAACTGCTGCACACCGTTGAAGCAAAAGATGCAGGATCATCAACTATTCATGCCTGCAGCGACATAACCGGTTTCGGGCTCCTAGGCCATCTTGGCGAAATGCTTAATGCCAGCAATTTCAAGCGATATCAAGCAGACATAGGTCCCCTGCACCTCACACTCGAAGCGCAAGCAATTCCCAGCCTGCAAGGCGCTTTAAAGCTATTGAAAGAAGGTTTTTCAAGCACACTTGCACCGGCTAATCGCCGCAACTGGCGCCTCCTAGAGCCGAGCACATACAGCGAAGCCGCGCCAATTGAAATCGTATGGGGCGATATAAACCCAGGCAGTGAAGAACATCAGGCACTGCTGGAACTGATGGTGGATCCACAAACCTGCGGTCCTTTACTAGTGGCCTGTTCAACTAAAATCGCTGAAGAGCTGTTAAGTGATGGCCCCTGGCAACGGATCGGCCAAGTGCAGCAAATTTAGAGATTGCCAATCCTTTTATTAAGGCCTACTGCTGACAATCAACCGCCGGGAGCCTTGATCAAAGTACATCTCATCACACCCGTGTAATCGAGCTTCGGTCCATCCTCTCGACATTCATACCCCCTCGTTTCCACTCTCTGCATCAGGGGATTGAGACGACGACGCATTGATTGCTCCGGACCACTACTCGCAAGCCAAATCAGTGATGGCAGAGGTGAACTCTCCAGTCGTTTCTCTAGTAAATCACCATCACCCCAAAGAGATGGACTCTCAAGTATCCGACCAGCTTCTACTTCCATACGATCACTGAGATTAAGCAGCCGCGAGCGCGGCCCATAGCGCTCCTGCTTGCCAGCCATAAACTGACTAATCGCACGGAAATTGTCTTGCTCTCGATCACCAACACTGCTGACCCCAGGCTGAATCCCTAAGTAGCTCTGCTGCCACCAAAGAGCGATGAAAGCGGTTAAGACAACTAATGCCAGAGCACGGCCTATTGAGTTGAGCTGAAGCCCCCCTAACTGCACCGCCAGCAAAGGTATTACTGACGGCAACAGCACCACGAAATAACGACTAAACGCCAACGGCTTCAAAAACGACACCGCCACAACCGCTAGCAGCATCAGTGCCGACGGGATTAAACCGCTTAGATCCAATAAAGATCCAGCTACAAGAGCTGGCCGTGGAGCCTCCAAAAGATGTCCTTCATCATCATTGCCAGCCAGCCGTCCCCATCGACGCAACACCAACATCAACAAGACAAACAGCACAAGTTTCGGCAACGGCCACGGACCAAGGGCCCTCGCCAAAGTCTCCTCAAACAGAGCAAAGTCCGGCTGAGCCAACCACCCTCCAGTTGAGTCGCGAAAAAGATAAGCAGCTGCATAAGCAATCCAAGCAAGAGCAGGTACTAAAGCCACTATTGCGATACCACCCAAACGCCAACGCTGCTGCCATATATCCCAAACCGCCGCTGCCGCAAACAAAAACAGACCGTAGAAATGGGTTAGTGCCGCAAGGCAAACCGTAAAGCCATAAAAAAGAAAATCTCTAACAAAAGCTGTTCTCGATGCTGCTGGCTGTAAAAGGCGCCGCCGCCACCACCAAGCCAATCCCACAAACAAGACTAAAAAGGCATAACTCTTGCCTTCGATCGCAAAACGCACCGGGAAAGGACTGCAAAAAACCAGCAATGCCGCCAGCGATAAAGTCCGACCCCGCGATACCCCGAACGCCTGAGCCAAGGCTCCTGACTGGAGCACCATCACGACGCCACCAAGCCCATAGGCCAACCAAGAGAGTATGCGCAACGTCAAAGCGTTTTGGCCAACGCTCTGCCCCCAAAGCCAAACGATTGTGTAGTACACAGGGGGATGAGTGTCGTTTCTGAGCATTGCCAACAGGGCCCTGAAACTCGGCTGAAAACTCTTACCAACGCTGTAGAGCTCATCACTCCACAAGCTGGTGGCATCCACCAGCAGCAGAGCCTTAAGGGCAAATGCCGCACAGACCAGGATCACCACTGATCCCACCCCAAAGCGCCGCCAGAACAACTTCACCTCCCCAACACCTGCTTATTGAGCTGCTCCAGCCTGAGCCGCTGCAATTCAGCCCCCAAAGCCGGACCAGGTCGCCAACCCTGCGCAATTAGGGTCTTCGCGGATACAGGGGATTTAACTTGCCGCCAACGGCCCCACCAACGCAGCAAGGGTTGCCACATCGGCACACCTAAGCAAACGGAAAGAGCTACTGCATCGGGCCGCCAACCATGTGCTTCTAGGGCCTTGCACCATTGAGCGGGCGACCACGTTGACCAGCTTTCAGCAACCTCTTGCGAAGCCAACAGAATTTGCAATTCAGCGCTTTCTGCCAACAACCTCTGCTGCTGCTGCGGCAACTGCAAGCGTGCCGCAATAGCTAGCGGATCCGCCGCTCCTGCAATCAGTGCGCTAAGCAGTGGCAGTCCTAAACGCCAAGCCCAACGAAGTCGCCGACGCCAGTGTTGATCTGCTTGGAGGTGCTCATCAAGTAACACCATGGCTCCCCAATCATGCAGATGAGCTAACGCCATCTCCCAGGGCTCACGCTCGAATAATAATTCCAACTCCATCCGCAACCGTGTAGCGAGAGAAGGCGGTGCCAACTCCGGCGCATCACCCAAGCGCCAGACCCAAGGCCAAGCTGCAAGGGTGGTCCTCACCTGAGCTAAAGCCTCAGGCGCCAACACAAAGCCAAGCCGCGCCGCGTAGCGAGCCCCTCGCACGACCCGCGTTGGATCATCCGCCACGCTGCCGGGGTGCAGAAAAGCCAACTGTCTTAAGGCCAAAGCCTCCCAACCACCATGAGGATCCAACAAGGTTGCCTCCGGCAACTCCAAAGCCATGGCATTAACCGTGAAGTCCCTTCTAGCCAGGTCTTCTTCAAGATGGCCTGCAATCACGTGGGGGTTTTGTCCAGGAGCTGCATAGGTTTCCTGCCTGGCAGTGGCCAAATCAAACAAGACCCCATCAACAGCCATTTCCACCGTTCCATAAGCCCCATGCACAAGCAAATGCGGCAGACGATCTGAACCAAGATGCTCACGAAGAGCCTCAGCCAAAGCCACCGCTGAACCCTCAACAACTAAATCAAGATCAGGTAGACCCCGCACAGGATCTAAATGAGCCCGATGCAATAGGCCATCGCGAACAGCACCACCAACCAAGGCAATACGTGTAATCCCAACCTCTGATGCGACTTGCTGCAGCACCACCAACAAATCCTTTGGCAAGTCTGATAAATCGAATCCAGACTCCAGCTTCAACGAACTCTCCATGGCGGCAAAATGCAGGAGAATGACCGCATCATCACGAACTTACAGTTTGTCTGCCCTCACCCGCTGCCTGCAGGAAGAGGCCTCCGCCATCGCTGCCGCTGCAGAACGCCTCAGCAGCAGCGAAGTAGAGAAGGCATTAGTCCTGCTTGATCGCTGCAGCGATCAACGCGCCAAGCTAGTGATCACAGGCGTAGGCAAGAGCGGCATCGTTGCTCGCAAAATCGCTGCCACCTTTTCCTCCATTGGCCTGATGGCGGTTTATCTGAACCCCCTCGATGCCATGCATGGCGATCTAGGAGTAGTGGCTCCAGAAGATATTTGCCTGCTGCTCTCCAACAGCGGTGAAACTGCAGAACTACTGGAAGTGCTGCCTCACCTCAAACGGCGTGGCACCGCACGCATTGCTCTAGTTGGCCGTTCCGACTCATCGCTGGCCAACGGTAGTGACGTAGTACTCGAGGCAAGCGTGGATCGGGAGGTATGTCCGTTGAATCTTGCCCCCACAGCAAGCACAGCAGTGGCTATGGCCATCGGCGATGCCTTAGCAGCCGTATGGATGGAACGCCGAGACATCTCACCAGCAGACTTTGCCTTAAATCACCCTGCCGGTTCTCTAGGCAAAAAGCTCACCCTCACGGCTTCCGAGCTGATGGTGCCAGTTAAAAAGCTCCACCCGTTAAAACCCAACACCAGCCTGCAGGAAGTGATCTGCAGACTGACCCAAGATGGTATCGGCACTGGCTGGGTAGAAGACCCCACCACCACCGGGCGACTGCTAGGGCTAATTACCGATGGTGACCTACGCCGCGCCCTGCGTGATCACAATGCCGACAATTGGGCCAACCTCAACGCCGCTGAAATAATGACAGCAGATCCGATCACCGTGGAGGCGGATCTACTGGTGGTGCAAGCCCTAGAGCGAATGGAAAGGAACCGCCGCAAACCTATTTCTGTATTACCGGTAGTAGCTCCAGTTAAATCCGGGGGACATTTGCTGGGCCTACTACGGCTCCATGATCTGGTACAAATCGGGCTGACATGAGCGGCTCAGGACTCCCAAAGATTCACCCCCTGCGCTGGACTCGGGAACTGCAATGGCAGCGACAGAGATATGCATTAACTACCATTGAGCTATTAGTCCTTGATGTAGATGGTGTACTCACCGATGGTGGGCTCTGGCTTGATGCCAACGGAGGACTACAAAAACGCTTTGATGTGCGCGATGGCCTCGGCTTACGGCTTCTAAAACAGGAAGGTCTAACACTTGCCTTCCTAAGTGGTGGCAAAGGAGGAGCTACGGAAATGCGAGCCGATCAACTAGGTATCGACCACTGCTTGGTGGGTATCAAAGACAAACCAGCTGCACTATCAGAACTACAACAGCAGCTCAAGCTCTCTCGTTCCCAAACCGCCTTTGTAGGCGACGACCTGAACGACCTCATCGTCCGCCCTCTAGTCAAACTGTTGCTAGCTCCCGCGGATGCCTGTGAACCACTACGAAAACAAGCCGATGCTGTACTCCAACGCGGTGGAGGCCATGGAGCTGTGCGAGAACTAGCCGAACGTCTACTAAAAGCTCGTGGTCAATGGGATCAACTACGCAGGCATGGCTGGAAAGATCGTAATGATTAAAGCCAAACCAACGGCAAAGGATGGGGTTTTTCTGCTCGGGGTTGGTGCACAAAAAGCCGGGACCTCCTGGCTACATCTACAGCTTCACAGCAGACCCGATGCCAATTTTGGCTTCTGCAAGGAGTACCACATCCATGATGCCTTAACCGTACCCAAGCTGATCCGCTATAGACAGCAACAGGGTTCATGGCTGAAGCCACGCACCATGAGACGTCAACGCTTCTTTAGCGAACCCAATCGCTATTACGACTACTTCTGCGGGCTACTGCGCAGACGACATATTCGCCTAACAGGAGACATCACCCCCTCGTATTCCTGCCTTAGTGCTAACACCCTAACCACAATAAAAAGCGAATTCTCACAGCGCGGTATTCCGGTGAGGCCAGTCTTTCTGATGCGTGATCCAGTCGAACGCATAATTTCAAGCCAGCGAATGAAGCTGCGCAAGCGTGGCCAGCGAAATCAAGAAGAGGAGATCCAAGCCCTTCGTTCACTAGTTAATAAACTGCCAAAACGCTTCTCTATTCGCAGCAATTACGCCCATACCTTGAATGCCCTGCAGGAAGCATTCGGTCATGAAAACTGCTTTATTGGCTTCTATGAAACATTATTCACCAAGGAAAGCTACTCCAAATTATGCAACTTTGTAGACATCAGCTACAAGGAGCCAAATTGGCAGCAAAAGGTTAATGTTAGTGCCACATCAAACCTGATCCCAGATGATATTTTGCAAGAACTTGGAGCCTGGCAAGCTCCTATGTTCCAAGCAGTTAAATGTCACTTCCCCGATCTCAAACTTGAGTCCATATGGCCAACAGCTAGCACTTGGTGCACGCGCTAAATAGACAATTTATACAAAGTCGCTATTGAAGTCTAAGCACGCATTCTCTGGCCTCCTCTAACTGCTCAACTGTATCTACCGAGAGCGAAGTCCCGTCCACCACAAATGTGGCGATAGTGTGTCCGGCTTCAATTAACCTCAACTGCTCTAGACGTTCTAGAGCTTCCAACGGCGACGCCGGCATTCCTGACCAACAAGCCAACACATCTGCGCGAAAGCCATACATTCCTACATGACCCCAGTAAGTGGTATGACGATGCCATTCGGCGGGGGCTACATCCCGTACATGTGGAAGCGCCGAGCGAGAAAAATAAAGCGCCCTTCCATCCTGAGCAAGCAAAGTCTTCACCACATTTGGGTTGTGGATCGTTTCGGGCTTAAGTCGGTACACCGGCGTAATCACAGCAGGCACAGGGTCCCTCCGCTCGAATTCCAAAACCATTGCTGTTACCACCGCCGGATCAAGAAAAGGTTGATCCCCTTGCACATTGATCACTGCCGTCTCAGCCAACCTCTGGAGCTGCCTTTGATGGTCCCAGCCACTACTCTGCTCACCCCAAGCCATTGCCACCAACTGATCAGCAACAGAAGCGATCCGTTCACTACCAGAACTGCAAGCAGCTGAGGTCATAATCACTGGGAATCCCCAGCTCTCAGACATCTCTTTAAGGAGAGCATTGTCAGTGCAAAGCACAACCGCAGCAGGTCCACTGGCCTTGCGACACTGCTCCAAAACCCTCTGCAACATCGACATACCGCCGATATCGGCCAAAACCTTGTTGGGCAATCGCGATGATTCAAGCCTCGCGGGTACCGCCACAACACAGCGCTGGATTCCCATAGATATCAATCCCAGAGCTTCATCGCGTCATCGCGAGCACTAAACCACTCAGCAGCCAAAACACCACCCATTGTTCGCTGATCCCGGAACCACGGCCCACCCAAGGTCCAATGCAACAAGTGTGGTCCGCCCTGCCCTCCTGATGCATCAGGAGCTGCCTGTACATCCACCAAATGGTTCCAAAGCCCACCTTCAATAGCTCCGATCTCATGATCACCAGAGAGCCAGTGGAAGCGATGTAAATCCAAACCAGTGGCAGTATTCACATAATCAACTGTAAGAGCCGTGCAACGACAGCAATTAAGCATCATCAGCGAGCTCCAGTTCTTTTTCGGGTAAGCACTCTGCACCTCACCCATGAATTTCACCGTTTCTCCTGGCACATGCTCGTGCTTTACGCACATCACCGCCATCTGTTCATCCCGCTGGGCCCATAACTCGGCAATATCGCCACGACAGAGCATGTCGCAATCCATAAAAATCGCCCAGCCCTGATAACCCATTAGCTGCGGCACTAAAAACCGTGTAAACGAAAATGCCGTGCTTTGCTTCGGGTCGCGCTGCCGCCGAAACAAACCCTGCCCTTCCAGCTGGGGAGTGACCAAAGGCGTGATCGCAAGCGGTAACGAACTGTGCTGATAAAGACTATCGATCAGAACATTCGTCGCCGCTCTTTCACGCGGGTCGTAACCGATGTAAATCGGTATCGGCAATGCCATGACTGAGGTGTTGCAGATTCCTGGCAGGAGCGTAGGCGGTTGCCATGCGCCCAACCCAAAGTGGCTAAAATCTAAGCAAAATCAGAAACATACAAAGTGGCAAGAGCACACTAGCAATGCAACTTACGCCAGCAAAAATGATCATTCAGCTTAATCACCATCAGCGTATAGATGTGACAAGTTCACCTCTAAATCAACAAGCATTTACAAATACACAATAAAAAATCTACAGGATTAGTAGCAACACACATAAATACATCGAAGACAATAGACCCAATCCTTATTGCCTACCAACTCACTTGGGCTTGCACAGCTGATATACAGCAAGGATACATTTTAGCTGCACTCGTTCTTGAAGTCAGCTAAACTAAAATAGCAAGTCAGATAGATCCTTCAAGATGACAAGCACTACCGTCTCACTGGGCAACACCGTTTTTGCTAACGATCGGCCCTTTGTATTGATAGGCGGAGTGAATGTACTCGAAAGTCATGATTTTGCTGTCAATGCTGCCGGTTATTATGTTGAAGTTTGCCAACGCCTAGGAATACCATTTGTATTCAAGGGCTCTTACGATAAAGCCAATCGTTCTTCAATTCATTCCTACAGAGGGCCCGGCATCGAAGAAGGTCTTGACATACTAAAGGCCGTTAAAGATGCTCATGGAATTCCAGTCCTAACCGACGTACATACACCAGAGGAAGCAACTAAGGCAGCAGCGATATGTGACATTATTCAGTTGCCCGCATTTCTGGCGCGTCAAACCGACCTTGTAAAGGCCATGGCAGAAACAGGGGCAATTATCAACATCAAGAAGCCTCAGTTTCTCAGCCCTAACCAAATGCAAAATGTTGCAGAAAAGTTTAGAGAATGTGGCAATAGCAAATTGCTGCTATGTGAACGTGGCACCAACTTTGGTTACGACAACCTTGTGGTCGACATGTTGGGCTTTGGAGTCATGAAGCGCACTTGCAATGATTTACCACTGATCTTCGATGTTACCCATGCATTGCAATGCCGTGATCCTGGTGGAGCAGCCTCGGGTGGACGACGTTCACAAGTACTTGAACTAGCCCGCGCTGGCATGGCCGTTGGGCTTGCGGGGTTATTCCTTGAGGCACACCCCGAGCCAAATCAAGCTCTATGTGATGGCCCAAGTGCGCTTCCTTTAAAACTACTTGAGGCTTTCTTGCTACAAGTTAAATCAGTTGATGATCTAGTTAAAGGAATGCCCAGATTAGCCATTGAATAAAGCCGAGAGAATCCAGAATTCTGCGAAGGTTTAGAACCTCAATCAGTGGCCAAAAGGTTGTTGGAATAAACAAGACGTCTATTCAGCTGCCCCACACCAGGCAACATCAAAGCTGGCTGAGCTGGCCAAGCAGAACCCTGTAACCAAGATGTGTTGTAGCGGATCTCTCGACTCTTACTAGGGTCAAATCGCATCCGGTTACCAGAGAGAATATGACTTCGAGTCCGGATACCTGGACTGAGCATGGCCGGTGCAAAATCCAACCCCAACCATTCACACAACAATGAAAGCGAACGCTCAGGTGATAAGGCGAATTCCTCATAACCAAGCAAGAAGATGGGCTTACCTGAACGGCGCAAATCCCGCTCAAATCGACGATTCACCCAACACCAACGAGCAAGAGACCTGATAGAAGGCATCACCTTTCCCTTCTTACGCGCATCACGAGCACGGGAATGCACCCAAGAGCGCACGTCACGAACCAGAAAAATGACGCGTACGTCAATGTCTGGAAAAATTTGAAGGGGGATCTCAAGATCATCCTGATAAGACTCCACAACCCACTCGATCACCTCACCCAGCTGGTTGACGTTTTGATCAACACCACTGAGTAGCTGACGCAACT
>Ga0208766_1001859_pt1 | contig 11142 bp, 8 predicted proteins | sample ETN01SmetaG_3_FD_185792 | JGI IMG/M metagenome (GOLD analysis project Ga0208766, IMG submission 185792) | Marine microbial and viral communities from oxygen minimum zone, Eastern Pacific Ocean - ETNP2014F12-01SV263 (SPAdes) (version 2) | ecosystem: Environmental > Aquatic > Marine > Oceanic ...
CTTGTGCGGGGCGTTGAATACCAATCTTTTGCGGAAAGTTTCCGATGAGTTTGTTGATGAGGAAACTCAGATAATTGCTGCGGGTAGAAAAGGTGCCCAGCATTCTATCCGGACAGGCTGGGATTTGACTGCTGAATTTTCCTACGGGGATCCACCCGTAATAGCCGAAGCAAGAGCTATAACCAAGGCGGCAGTCGATCTCTTTGAAAAAGGGGAGGTCGATCATGTGGATATCGGTTTCACCAATTTCATTAATACCATCACCCAAAAGCCTGAAGTGCAGACTTTACTGCCTATTACCGAAATCAAGGGAGTCAGTGCGGGGGTGGAAGGAGAGGAAACGACCACAGATTTGCCTGGTGGCACCACCGAGTTTCTCTTTGAGCCTTCGGCAGCTGGAGTCTTGGGGGATTTACTTCCTCATTATTTGAACTTTCAAGTACACCAAATTTTGCTGGAGAGTCGCGCTAGCGAGCACAGTGCGCGCATGGTGGCGATGAAAAATGCAACCGACAACGCGAATCAGCTCATCAAGGATTTGACATTGGAATACAACAAACTACGGCAGGCGGCCATTACCAATGAGCTGCTGGAGATCACCTCCGCCCAAATGGCGTTGGGCAACTAATTTTAATACGAAAGATTTACGACCATGAACAAAGGCAAGATCGTACAAATTATCGGACCGGTGGTGGACGCGGAGTTCACCGAGAAACTGCCCGCCATCTACAACGCGCTGACTGTGGAATTCCAGGCCGGCGGCAAGAGCACACAGCTCACGCTGGAAGTGCAGCAGCATCTGGGAGACAATTGGGTGCGGGCCGTGGCCATGAGTAGTACCGAAGGTCTCAAGCGTGGCATGGAATTAACCGATGTTGGCAAGCCAATCAGCATGCCCGTTGGTGAAGGCGTGATGGGTCGTGTCTTCAACGTGACCGGCGATGTCGTGGATGAGCAGGGGCCTGTGCAGCCGGATAAGGATTCTGATGGGAATGATATCTACAACCCAATCCATCGGCCGGCTCCGGAATTGAAAGATCAGTCCACTACGCAGGAGGTGCTCACCACGGGTATTAAGGTAATCGACCTCATCTGCCCGTTCCTGAAGGGCGGTAAGGTTGGCGCGTTTGGTGGTGCAGGCGTGGGTAAGACCGTCATCATCATGGAACTCATAAACAATATCGCCAAAGGCCATGGTGGCGTGTCGATGTTTGCCGGTGTAGGCGAGCGGACCCGTGAGGGTAATGATCTCTACAATGAAATGATTGAGGCCGATGTTATCAAGACTGAGAAGGATGAAAACGGTCACACCAAGTACAACGATCAAGGGCTGCCCGTACTGGCACCCGGTTCCAAAGTGGGGCTTGTTTACGGTCAAATGAATGAGCCTCCGGGTGCGCGTTTGCGCGTTGCTCTTTCGGCATTGGCGGTGACTGAGTATTTCAGGGATGAAAAAGGTCAGGATGTGTTGCTCTTTGTGGACAATGTATTCCGTTTTTCCCAAGCTGGTTCAGAAGTGAGTGCCCTGTTGGGCAGAACTCCTTCAGCGGTGGGTTATCAGCCGACATTGGCAGCCGAGATGGGTGATTTGCAGGAACGAATTACCTCAACCAAAAAAGGATCAATCACTTCCTTTCAGGCGGTGTATGTGCCTGCTGATGACTTGACTGACCCTGCGCCGGCCACGACTTTCGCGCACTTGGATGCGACAATTGTATTGGAACGTTCCATTGCTGAACTGGGAATTTACCCGGCCGTGGATCCTTTGGCCTCCACCTCTCTCGCGTTGACCGAGGAGATCGTGGGTAAAGAACACTATCGTGTGGCGCGGGGTGTTCAGGCGGTTCTGCAACGCTATAAGGAACTGCAGGACATCATCGCGATTCTTGGAATGGATGAACTTTCGCCTGAGGATAAGCAGACTGTGTTTAGAGCCCGCAAGATACAGCGGTTCCTTTCACAACCTTTCTCCGTGGCAGAAGTCTTTACTGGTACGCCGGGTAAACAAGTGGATGTGGCCGACACAGTGAGAGGCTTTGCTGAGATTCTTGATGGGCAGCACGATGATGTGCCCGAGACCAGCTTCTACATGAAGGGTGGGATCGACGAAATCCAAAGCTAGTCCAATGGCAGATACCCTTAAGCTTGAGATTGTTACCCCTGAAGCGGTTATCTATTCAGAAGACGTGGATATGGTGACCTTGCCCGCTTCTGAGGGAGACGCCGGGATATACCCTAATCACGTTCCGTTGATGACCAAGGTGCATGCCGGGCAACTCATAGCAAAGAAAGATGGGAGTGAAGAGATTCTTGCCGTGGGTGAAGGTTTTGCAGAAATCACCGGGGATCATGTTGCTATCCTCACAGACAATGCGATTGGGAGTGCTGACATCGACGAGGCTGTTGCCGAGGAAGCCAAAGCCAAAGCTCAAAAACGGCTGGACGAAGGTGGTGATATTTCCAGTGAAGAGGCTAATGCGCTGGCTCAAGCCATCCTTTATTCTGAAGCGCAGCTCAAGGCCAAGCGGCACCGGCGGTAGCTATTGCTCTTTAGATTCAGATGCAAGAAGCGGGAAGAGAATAATTTCGCAGGCGTTGTAGGTATTAAGAGGAAACTCAAACACCACAGGCTCCTGTGCCAACGGGTCGGTAGCATAGGCGTAGAAGTTTAGTGATGGCGCCTGTTTTCCAAACTGAACCTTTCGGGTAATTTTTTCCCCATTGCGTTGAAGTTCCAGTATGATGGTTTTTTTTCGCTGCAGGATGTCATAGGTTGCCAGCTTGTCAGCCCCTTGCGCAGTCCATGCAGCTATTTCCAAGCGACCGAGGGCATTTAAAGCAGTGGAAATATTCTCGTATTTTTCAGGGGGTAGCAGGCCTTTTGGGCTAGCCCATTGACCTTTTGTATTCCGTATCAGCTCCATGGATTCCTCTCCGCGGTTGAGGTTTATTTTAGTCACTTCGTTGGGGCTAAACTGCCAAAATCGCCGGGCTCTAAGCTGGTAACTATAGGAAGGCAGATTTTGGCGATCTACAGCCGATACGACATACACCGCACCTTCATCGTGTCGTCGGGCAAAAAGCCTTTCACTAGTATCGCCGGCGGGCGAACCAAAAGAGATTTGTGCCATAACGGCATTCGTGCCGCCTCTTTGTCGTAAAGTGTATTGGCCAGAGGGTTTGTCTAGGCCAAAAGCTGAGAAGTCGCCAACAACCTCTCGCTCCATCTCGATGGCTTTCAGTGAACGGAGTTGCTGTAGTAGGTGTATAACAAGCTTTTCATCCGCAGGCATTAATATGGGTTGAGTGATGTTCCATAGTCCATTTGTAGATTGCTGGAGTGTAAAGGGTTCACCGGATTGCACTTCAATACGTGCGAGGGAATCAGCTCCGGGATCAAAAGCATCGACTAAGTGATTATCACAGAAGTCCCACACCGGCGCGCGCAGTTCTTCGAGCCATGGTTTGGGTATGATGACAACATTAGTGTGGGTTAAACATCGTGCGTACACTAGCCCGGGTTGATTGGTTGGACTGTGTCCAAACTGGATGGCCGCCAACCGATTGGTTCCACGGCTCAATACAAGTTCTGCGTCAGGTGATTGAAGACCAAAACGTTGTAGATCGGTTTTCGGGTCATCAGTAACAAAATCAACAACATTCCAGTTCCATAGCTTTACCAGCATTTGCTTGATTCGAGTGTTGTCGCCTCGCTTGGTGGGTGCTGGCAAGGAAACTTGCCACGTTGTGTTCGTGGTTTGCTGTAAGATCATATTGCGAGGGCCCGAGCGGATATGTATCTGGTCTATGTCAAGGCGGCTTTGATCAAGATGAAACAAACTTCGATCACGCCAAAAATTTTCTGTAAACGGCAGGACATCCAAAAATTTCCTGTCGACGGTGAATACGCCATTTAACTTTGGTGATCGGGCATAAATTTTGTCTTCCAATGGAGTAAAATCTCCCAGATGTAACTCAATCTTCTTACCGTTTGCCTCTTCTAGGGAGATAACCACACGTGGAGGTTTAAATCCGAAGTCTTCAACGTTCAGAGGGATGTCCTTATAACTAAATGGTTTGAGTTTAGACAACGTAGTGAGAAGGGTTTGAGGGCCTTCTTTTATTGCAGGATAATGGATTGGCTTTTCCAGCATCCAACGGCCAGTTAGGTGTGTCGCACGCAGAATATTTGTACCGTTGTAGGTGATTTGGATGCCTTTTACCGTGCTCAGATCGAATGGATCAACCAAATCGGGAATTGATTTGTTTGGTTCCGGCCGGTCGAATTCAAATATGAGGAGGTATCCTACAGCGAAAATCGCTGCACCTATCAACCAGAAAGTATCTTTGCGGAGCATTGTTATGTGCGACGTCGAAGCCAAATCAAAACACCAAAAGCCAAGGTCCCGCTTGGCATTATTCCTATTAGGAAAATGGTTAGATTACGGAATTCGTCTGATTTGAATTCAAAACGGTATGTTTGGATTGGTTGAGGACCGACCCCACCCAATAGATTAGATCGATCTAACAACCAGTTAACAGCGTGCCATGCAAGCTCACGATTGCCTTCCTTGTCAATCATTTGGTTGCTCAGAAAAACAGAATCACCAACCACTACGATTCTTGCGAGGTGGTCGGTCTTGACTCCCACCAGAGTATCACGCTCCACCGCCGCGGCAATAGGGAGGGAGCCCTGAGACTCAAGGGTTGGCTTGTGTCCAGTATTGGAGCCGAGAAAGTGCCGATAGGATTTGCCTTTTGGACCGGTTTGGATGAGAGCACTCATTTTTTGTTTGGCGGCGATTGGATCTGTATCGGGCAGAAGGCTAACGGTTCTGGGAAACAGCAACCGAACAGGCAAATCCTCACGCTGGAGCGTTTGGACAACGGGATGGTGAACGTAATGGCGCAATGTAATGGAGCCATCTCCCAAAGTATTATCGGAATCCAATACGGTATTGTTCCCTACCAATACCCCCCAAAATCTCAACAGATCGCTTAAACCTCCACTCGAGCGATGGTTCAGTAATACCATCAGTCGTCCCCCTCGTTCCAGATATTGGCTTATATGGCGTCGTTCCTCTAAATTTATCTCGGTTTTAGGTCCAGGGATGATCAGCAGTTTGCAGTCGTTTGGCACCATGGTTTCCTTTTGGAGTGATAGGTCGCGCACGAGGACGTTCATTTCCCCAAGTAGTTGGCCGAATTCGCCGTACCCGCTGGTATTAAGGTTGGTAATACTGTGTTCACCATGTCCGGTGAGGCAATAGACCATGGGTTGTTCCCGGGAAGAGACAGAGAGCAATGCCGAGGTAAACAGTCGCTCCCCCAGGAAAGCGGTTCGCTCCATTACAAATCCACCCCCTTCGGGGGCTTTTTGTTCTGTGATGTTTTGGAGTTCCTCAGCGGAAACATGGCGGGGGGTCATCTGTGATAGCTGACTGTTTGAGACGATCTTATGATGTTTATCCGATGCAAATATTACTAGGTTGTTTTGTTGTTCGCTGAGGTGGAACCTAGACTGAATGTATCGTGCTTCTTTTGGCTGCTGCAAGGGGTCTACTCTGGATATGCGTAAGGCTGAATTCAGATGGGCATATTTTTGCAGGAGCTCCTCAACCATCCGATAGGTTGTTTCTTGGCGGTCATAAAATATGATGATATCAACTTTGTTTGTCATGTCGTTCAACAACTGAACGGTTCTCGGAGAGAGTTCACGGTTTAGATTATTTGCCCATGATTTTCTTTGGTAGTGCCGATGGGAAAAACAATTCAAAGCGATCGCCAGAACGGTAACGGCTATAACAGCACACCATAGGTTGATCCAGCCGCTCCAGCGGTACTTAACTGAAAAACTTTCTGGAGACGACTCGTTCATTTCCATCGTCGGCTTTCAATTGATTTAACTGTGGCAAACAAGAACACAGTGGTGAGGCTAACATAATAGACGATGTGTCGACTATCGATAATCCCAGTGGAGAAATCCTGCATGTGTCTCAACATCGAGACATGTTGAAGAGAGGTGTGCCACCACATCATTTCGGATGGGCGTAGGTCGGCTATGTACCCAAGAATAAAGAGACTGGTGCCAGCGGCAAAAGTCAGTACTGCAGCTACAATCTGACTGCGTGTTAGTGACGAGGCAAAACAGCCCATGGCCGTAAAAAATGCACCGAATAAACCAACGCCAAGCCCGAGGCTAAACACGGACCCTATGTCTATAGCCACTGCTTCATGGGCATACTGTTTGACAATAAATGGATAGAGAAGAGTCGGCAGAAAGGCGATCAAGAAAAATAGATATGAGCCTATGAATTTGGCTAGCACCACCTGCAGATCTGAGACTGGTGTTGTCATGAGGGTTTCAAATGTGCCACTGGATTTCTCTTGAGCAAATGTATGCATCGTAATCACAGGGGATACCATCAGGAGCACTAGCCAGAAGAATTCAGTTTGAGGAAATTTTTCAGTGAACGGCAGGTCATATGCCCGACCATTTAACAGGTATACTACCGTTAGCAGGCTTGCTCCGAGTAACAATTGTACTCCCGCCATGATTACATATCCTCGAAGGGATAAAAAGTGACTGGCTAGTTCACGACGGGTTAATGTCAGGATCACGGACATCAGAAATCTTCCTCCGGGCTGGTTATATGTACGAAAATATCCTCAAGAGTGTGACGTTCCCGTGTGAGTTCACGAAGAGGCCAACCTCGGGCCCGAGCCAATGCTGAAACCCTTGGTCGCAAGTCTTCTCCATCCCGTGGGGTCAGCGCACACCGATGAAACTCTCCTTCGGCTGGGAGGATTCGGTGGTGTTCCACTTCGGCCATCTCCTCCCATGCTTGGGCTAGGTCCTCCTGCGAGGCGTTCAGTTCCACCGTGATGCGATGGCGTCCTTCCAGAGCATTCTCAAGTGCGTTTGGGGTGTCGTTGGCCAGAATGTTACCTTCATGAAATATCAGCAACCTCGTACAGGTAACTTCTACTTCTGGTAAAATATGGGAGGAAATCAGGACTGTGTGGTGTTTGCCCATCGACTTGATGTGCTGCCGTACGATTCTGATTTGATGAGGGTCCAGGCCGATGGTTGGTTCATCTAAAATAAGCAACTCTGGTTCGTGGATAAGTGCGTCAGCCAATCCTACACGTTGGCGAAACCCCTTGGATAACTCACCAATCATACGGTTTCGTACGTCCCCCAAGGCAAACTGTTCAACGACGTCCTCCGTCCTCGCTCGACTTTTTTGCGTATTCAAGCCTTTGAGCCGGGCGCGGAATTTTAAATATTCCCGTACTCGCATGTCTTCATGAAGCGGATTATTTTCCGGCATAAATCCGACCTGCCTTCGAACCATGTCTGACTCTCTGGCAACATCAAATCCCGCTACCCGGGCGGTCCCTCCAGAAGCCGAGAGATATCCGGCGAGGATACGCATGGTTGTGCTTTTGCCAGCGCCGTTTGGACCAAGAAAACCGATAATCTCGCCTCGCGGAACGGAAAAGCAAAGATCATGGATAGCAGCTTTGCCACCGTAGTATTTTGTGAGGTTTTGTACCTCAATCATGGGGTTGGCATCGGGGTGGAGATCGGTCATTACTGTACTTTCACCTTTGCTAATCCGACCCGGCGTTGGAGGAATCCCCCCCGCCGTATTTCCCATACCACACTAAGACGGACGGTGTCACCGGCTGAACGAGCTAGAATATCTTTGGCGAAGGCCACTAGACTTTCGGGCTGTTTGTCATCCACCCTTTGAATCACGCTGCCTGCAATAAGGCCTGCGGTTGAGCCGGGGCCACCTTTTTCCACATGGGTAATGAGATATCCTCCATAAAAAGACATTCCAAGATCCTCGGCCGTTTGCTCGGTTAGGTTTCGTATGGTTATTCCGAGTCGATTTTTGATTGCCTCGGAGTTGAATACTTTTTCTTCCGGTACAAGAGTAACGGGAATGGTGAGAAATCGCCCGCCTCGAAATATCTTTAGCCTCACGGTCTTCAGGCCGCGCCCCGCTACCTCTTTCGCCCAGTCAACAAAATCCTTAACATTGTGATCGTTTACCTGAACCACCGTATCTCCACGCCGGAGGCCTGCCTTGGCTGCAGGACTATTGGGTTCCACGCGGGACAAACGCAGGCTGTTATCATCAATTGTTACTCGTGCGCCAAACCAGAGGCCACGCAATCGTTCAGGAGCAAAGAATTCACCCAAGGTTTCCTGTACACGTGCAATGGGGATGGCAAATCCAATGCCTTGGCCTTGACGGTGGACGGCTACATTAATGCCGATTAAGTCCCCATCCAGATTAATAAGTGGACCGCCACTGTTGCCCGGATTAATGGCCGCATCGGTCTGAAGCCAGTTCTCCATGTCCAATACTTCCCCTGCTTGTGGCGATTGGCGGTCACGGCTGCTCAGGATGCCCTGGCTAACCGATCCCCCCAGTCCGAACGGATTGCCAAGGGCAATCACAGTTTCACCAAGGAGCAAGTCACCATCTCGCGCAAAACTGACTGGCGCAAATTTTTTTTCTGAGCCTTTTGGCGTTACGATTCGCAGGAGTGCCAAATCACTCCGCTGATCATAAGCAACCCGGTCGGCGTCAAACTCACGGCCATCGGAGAATTTAATCCTTATTTTTGTGGCCCGACGCACCACGTGATCGTTTGTTAGAATGTAGCCCTCCTTGTCGATTACCACCCCCGAACCCAGGCTGCGGCGGACATCCTGACGGGGTTGCCGGTAGTAGGGGTTCCAAAAATCCTGAAACAGTTCGGCGAAAGGATCACGCACTTCAACAACAGTTTCGGTGCGAATATTTACCACTGAAGGCAAAGTTTTGGAGACGGCTTGAACGACCGGCGTTTTACGAACTGTCGTGTCTGCGCCAATGGCGACGATGCTACAATTCCATAGCAAGATGAGGGCAGGGACATATCTAGATGGGTGAAAGTTTAATGACATCCTGATGGTAAAATGCTCCAGGGCCAATTTGGCAAAAAATAGGGTTCTACGCAACGGCAAGACGTTCGTTTTGGACATCTGTTTTATTCACAGCGTTCATTCCGTTGTATTTTTACGGTCAATTATTGGGAAAACTTTGGTTCGAATAAAATCGACAGGGTGGACTGCTTGCCTTTTCCTTCAAGCGTCCGAGCGGACAACGGGCCATGAACTTACTAGCTGCTGTTTCTCCTGATTATACCCCTTTTTGGATTCTCGCTGCCGGGGTTATTTTTGTGATCCTCAGCATCGTTAAGCTTCGCTTGCACCCGTTCTTGGGATTGACCTTGGGAGCCATTCTAGTTGGACTGCTTACACCGCAATTGCCAGAGTTAACCAAGGCCAACGGGTTTTGGTCTGACAGTGCAGGAGCAACACACTTTATCCAGTCCATCAACTGGGCTATGGCCGGTTTTGGCACGTTGGTTGGCAAAATCGGATTTGTAATAGCGATGGCTGCGGTGATTGGCACCTGTATGATGGAAAGCGGTGCCGCCGATAAAATTGTCCGCCGCCTGATGTCTTCTTTAGGGGAAGACCGCGCGGCGTGGGCGATGCTAATCAGTGGGTTTGTGCTGTCCATTCCGGTATTTTTTGACACGGTCTTTTTCCTGCTGATTCCCTTGGCCCGGGCTCTGGCACTGCGTACGGGCAAAAACTACACGCTTTATGTGTGTGCGGTGGCTGGTGCCGGGGCCATTACCCATACGATTGTTCCTCCCACGCCAGGCCCTCTTATTATTGCTGAAAATCTAAGTCAACCCGCAGGAAATGCCATCATTGCCGGCTTGCTGGCGGCAATAATTCCCGTTGCCTTGGTGATGTGGCTGGCAAAACGGTTTAATAAACAATTGAATATTCCCTTACGGGAAACAAAGGGTTCCTCCTTGGATGAGCTCGGAAAAGTCATCGATAAGAAGGATGATGAACTGCCCGGTTTTGGAATATCGATTCTGCCGGTTATTCTTCCGGTGGTTTTAATTTCCATGGTTACTTTTATCGGCCTGGCCTCAAAGTTTGGCGTGGCAGTTTCCCCTGAGGTTAATAAATGGTTGGAATTTTTCGGCAACAAAAACGTGGCCATGTTTCTTGCTGCTCTCATTGCCATGTATACCTTGGCCAAGCAACGGGGGTGGACTTTTGAGAAACTGGGGGAATCCATGAATACCCCATTGGAGACCGCGGGCGTGATTATCCTGATAACCGGTGCAGGCGGAGCTTTTGGGTCAATGATTGGCCATTCAGGAATAGGCGATACCATTAAGGCAATTGGAGTAAATGAAGGAGGGACTGCCGGAATGCTGTTTATGGCGTGGCTGCTGACTGCTGTAATCCGCGCAGCGCAAGGTTCGGCTACCGTATCGATGATCACAGGTTCAGGGATTATAGCGCCAATTTTAGCGACCATGGCAGCCGACGGGTCATTGGATTGCCACCCGATTTATTTCTGTTTGGCAATTGGTTTTGGCGCGTTCCCTCTTTCCTGGATGAATGACAGTGGATTTTGGGTGGTTCAGCGCATGAGCGGGTTTACTGAAAAGGAAACGCTTAAAACGTGGACAGTGATGCTAACAGCCATTGGCGTGGCGGGCATCATTCAAGTGATCGTCATGTCCAGTGTTCTGCCCTTGAAACCGGAAAAGCCGAATGAAGCACCGGTAGAAAAGACGCGGGTTAGTTCAACTGAAGCGTTGGCTTCGCTGGGAAATCCTCAGCTGCCGCTTCGTCCGCAAAAATAACTGTGATGGTTCGAAAACGGTCCTCTCGCCAGTGATCCTCTTTCATCAACCACTGGCGGACAAACTCAGCTACGGTCTTGCGCGCTGGCTCCCGCACTAAATTGACGTGACTGTCTGAGGAGGCTTGGGAGGTCAATCGGGGAGTAATGGTACGCATGAGGGAGTCCATTTGTTCGTCCTTGTTAAAACGAGCCCAGCCACGTTCTGAACGTTTCTCAATCTTGTCGGTGTGAATCGCGACTGGGGTCGTGGGGAGCATCATTGGGGCAATCACAAAACATTGCTGATTGCGCACTTCCAGTTTCCAAGGATCAGAAAGCTTGAGGTGATAGCGAAAGGTGGCCGGCACCCGGATTTCAGTGATAGTGGTGCCCAGACTGATTTTGTCCCAAAGGA
>Ga0208766_1001863_pt1 | contig 11130 bp, 6 predicted proteins | sample ETN01SmetaG_3_FD_185792 | JGI IMG/M metagenome (GOLD analysis project Ga0208766, IMG submission 185792) | Marine microbial and viral communities from oxygen minimum zone, Eastern Pacific Ocean - ETNP2014F12-01SV263 (SPAdes) (version 2) | ecosystem: Environmental > Aquatic > Marine > Oceanic ...
GGGAGCTTAAGGGCGAGGTCGGAGCGCTTGTGGCGTCCAGAGTTTTGCCTTCAGGCATCTTGCCTTCCAGTTTCCATTCGGCGACATCGCTGGACTTGGATATTTTCCATGAATTAGTGGAACCTTCGCCTGGGTATTTCACCTCAATACTGCTAGGTTTTTCGACCTTGATGAAATCTTTGCTTAACCAATCACTGGGCGTGGTATTGGCGTTGCTGAAGGTCTGGTCGACTACGGTGATCTTGCTTCGGTCACTGTCGATCATCACGAAGCGGCGGTCAGGGAATCCGCCACCTCCGCCCATGGGGGAGTTTTGGTTATCTGAGCCCGGAGCGGAAAGCTCCTTGCCAAGATGAAGTGTATGCAGTGCCTTTCCCTCCTTGTTTTGAAGGGTAATGCGTGTGGCAGAGTTTTCAGATGCTAGTCCCGGATCAATTAACCCGATGCGATCTAATTGTCCGCTTGCGGCGCTTAGTTCCCTGAGCACCTTCATGTCTTTAAATTCGCGAACAAATTTTTCGATTCTTTCAGCGTCTGCCGGGTAACCTTTCCGATTAACCACAACCCAGCCTTCATTCGCGCGGTTCAAGGTAAGGGTATCCTTGGTTTCACTTTTGTTGGCGGTAATTACAATTGAGTGTATTTTACTGAAAGGTAGTTCGGCCAAGGGTTCTTTTCCGATAACAATAGCAGCGGTGCCGCTCTTTCCGGCAATCGCCATATATATGACGCCTAGCACAATGAGCACAATTACTGGGACAACGATTTTGTTTGATTTATCAGGGTTCATTTTGCAGCAGTACGTTTTCGGTTTCTAGCAGCTAATCCAATTCCAAAAATAGTTACCAAAAACGGCATGCCTGCCGTGCTATACCACTTGATTCGGTTCAGGAGGGAGTTTTCAGCCTCGCGTCTCTGCTTCTTGATTCGTCGTATCGTTTTACGAGCCTGGTCTCTGGCTTCTTCAGCCTCTGCTTGGCTGGATTCCAGCTTCTTTCTGTCCTCTTCAGAAACCTGAAGCCGGATTACGCCTGATTGACCCGACTGGATTGCGCTGCGCAATTGGTCTTGAAGCTTGCCGGCTACATCCTGGACCTTCTTTTCGGCTTCCTCGAGCTCCTGTTCAGTCTTTTCGAGTTCCTTCTGGATCTGGCTGGTGGCTTCCTCTTTCATTTCATTGAGCTTTTTGAGGGGCCGGCTTCGGTTGGTGAGGCTTCTTATCCTGATCAGGTCTTCGTCGCCGGTGAGATAATCGACGAGATTCAGAACAAAGTTCATGTTGCTGTTGCGGAAGCCCCGGAATTGGTCGAGTTGCTGGTTGGTGTCATGAAGAAAATCCACATCACCCACCAACACAACCACCGGGTTCGCATCTTTTCTGACTGTTTTCAGGGAATTATCCGGCACTTCTGGCTGTGTTGAATTCGCATCCTTGGAAGGCTCTGGTCTTTCAGGGTCGCCCTTGGGGAAGGCGGTCTTAAATTTACCAGATAATTTCAAGGCGAGTATGTTGGTGCCGCTTGTTGCTTTGAATGATTTTGTTATAGCGGCCTGGGATTGTTGGAATGTAGGCAAGGGTAGCAGGCCCTTGGTTAAGCTGACGTCAATGAGTGCTGAGTTTGTCGTGCTGTGCATCAAGGTTGTAATTTCGGGCCTGGGGCCGTCATCCTGGGCAGTCTCCTTTATGAATGCACCGAAATGTACACCGACCAATGGGCCTAGTTGTTGCAGGATCGGATCATTCTGATTCAGTCCCTCGGTTTGAATATCGAGGGCCGTTAGCCAGGAACCACCACTTTGTGGTGGGCGCAGGGCATAAACGGAGTCAGCAACCACGCGGTTATCAGTAAAGTTGACCCCCCAGGCAGGGAGCAGTTTGTCGAGATTGGAGCTGCTTCCAGTGGGTGGGGAAAAGCCTCCCATAGGGCCTTGATCGAGAGCATGATTCGGATCCAAAAAGGCGGCAACCTTGCCTCCACCGAGAATGTACTGATCGATGGCAAACTGCGCCTTCTCACTGATGCTTTTCGGGTGGATGAGAATAAGTAAATCAATGTCATCAGCGATCGCGGGAACGTTCATGTCTATGGTCTGAATATTGTCGCGACCGTAGCTGGCTTGGAGTTGCCTCATTAGCAACCAGGGAGGAGCTGGGCGTTGCCCTCTCGTCATTTGAGGCGGGAGGTTAGGAGGAAAACCGCCATTAATTTGCAGGGGCGACATGACGCCAATGGTGGGGGCCTTGCTTTCATCCTTAAGAAGGCGCGTTATGGCTGAAGAAATATCGTATTCCAGCATGGCTTCAGGCCTAAGGCCTCCAGTCCTGCCTCCCGGGCCTTGCTCCAGGAGGCTGATCATCTCAGATTTGTCAGCGTAACTAAGAGTCAGTCCGATATAGGCAAACTCTTCCAACCCAATCTGCATTCTTGTGATGTTATCCTGTCTGGCTAAATCCTCCTCATCGGTGTCGGGTTGCGGGTTGATCTCGGTAAAAACAATCGAGTCCTTGCTGGCAGCCTCATACTCTTTGAGGAGTTCTTTGACCCGCGATGCATATTGGCGGACAAAGGGGCTGATTCGTTCATCGCCCTTGGTAAAATAGAGACGGGCATCGATCTTAAAAGCATCCTTATCCTCCCCGCGTTCTTCTGTAACTCGGTTGAGTATGTTTTTGCTGCCTTCAGAAAGGGTATGGATTTTGTTTTCGGTTAAATCCCATTTGCCTCGGGTAGTCCCGGCCAGCAGGTTAACTGTAACAAGGATGAGCGCCAAAATGGCAACTTGTGCACCAGCGAAACCGAAGGCCTGTGCAGGCTTGTTCTCTTGTCCGCCCCGGATAATGACAGTCGTAGCCGCAAGGGTGAAAACAATGACTGAAACAAAGAACAGGAAATCACGCAAATGAACAACTCCTCTCTGGATGGCCTCAAAATGACTCATAACACTGAAGCTGGAAACCAGATCAACAATGAATTCATTGCCGGGGAAGAGTCCCTGTATGAAGTCTGTCACTGGAGGGAATCCAGCCAGAATGGTGAATAGGCAAAGGATTACTGAAATCACAAAGCTGATGACTTGGTTGCGGGTGAGCGCTGAGGTCATACATCCTATTCCAAGATAGGCACCGGCCATGAGGGCACTTCCAATATAGGCACAAATAATGGCCCCGTTATCTGGTTCACCCAGGAAGTTGGGGGTCAGCCATATGGGAAAAGTTAAAATCAAGCCCACAATCAGGAATGCCCAGGAAGCCAGGAACTTCCCAATGACAGCCTGCCCGGTCGTGATCGGTAAAGTTAGGAGTAGCTCTAAAGTGCCCGTACGTTTTTCCTCGGACCACAAACGCATGGCAATGGCTGGAACTAAAAAAAGGTACAGCCAGGGGTGCCATAGAAAAAAGGACCCCAATGAAGCCTCGTTTCTGCGAAAGAAATCCTGCCCAACCATGAAGGTAAAGAAGCCTGAAAGCAGTAAAAAGATAACCAGAAACACATAGGCTACGGGGGACGTGAAGTATGCTCCAAATTCACGCTTGGTAACGACCAGTATATTACGCAGTGGGCTAGAGTTCATTTATGCTGCCTCCTGTTGCTTGGTGTCTGGCATGGTGAGGTCGCGAAAAAGGTCATCCAGTTTGTCGGATGGACTTTGTGCGATGAGTTCCTTAGGCGTGCCGTTAGCGACGATGCTGCCTTGGTCAATGATGATGGCCCTTGTGCAGACCGCTTCCACTTCCTCGAGAATATGGGTGGAGAAAATAATCGCCTTGGTTTCGCCCAGTCTCTTGATTAGTTGCCGGGCTTCATGTTTCTGGTTTGGGTCCAGCCCGTCAGTGGGTTCATCCAGGATAAGCACCTCTGGATCGTGCAGGAGGGCTTGAGCCAAGCAGGTACGGTGGGTGTACCCTTTTGAGAGAGTGTCAATGGACTGATGCTTAACCGGCTCCAGAAAACAAAGGTCAATGGAATGGTCTACAGCCTTATCCCGCTCTACTCCGTCCATGCCCCTGACCTCAGCGGCAAAACGCAGGAAACCCTGCACAGTCATTTCCGGGTAGGATGGCGCATTCTCCGGGAGATATCCGATTAACGATTTGGCAGCCTCAGGGTTCTGGACGATACTGTGCTCTCCAATTGTGGCGTCACCGCTGTCAGGCATGATAAAACCGGTAATCATTCGCATGGTCGTTGATTTGCCGGCTCCATTGGGCCCAAGAAAGCCCAACACCTCTCCTTTCCCCACCTCGAAGCTTAGATTATTTACAGCGACTTTTTCGCCAAATGTCTTTCGAAGCTTGTTTGCTTTAATCATTTCTAATTAATAATTATGCCTATGTGCGTTTCTCGCAAAAAACGCGGGCGGGAGTTATACAATATATGACAATAGAATCAACCCCTTGTGTGAAGAAATTATTGGGTGAGAGAAAGGCGGATTTAGCAAGCTTTTGAGTTATTTGAGCTCTTCAAGCTTTGCTTTGATTTTTGCCTTAATATCCGCCTCGTTGTCTTCAATTTTGGAAGCCTGTAAAATATATTTGCGTGCGCGTACTTTATCCTTGAGGGAGGCATAGATCATTCCCAAGTGCAGGAGTATCTCCGGGTCAGGGTCTTTGGATTCTTTATGGGCCTTTAGTTGCCACTTCAGTGCATCCTTGAATTTGCCGCGCCTGTAATAGACCCAGGCCAGGCTGTCCATATAAGCGGGGTTATTCGGGGTTATTTTTAGTGCTCGCCTAATGAATTCCTCTGCCTCCTTAAGGTTTTCATCCCGGTCAGCCCACATGTAGCCCAGATAGTTTAAGGCGGTTGCGTAGTCAGGCTTAAGTTTGATGGATTGCCTGAAATATTTTTCAGCATCTTCATATTTTTCGGCCCGCTCAGCCGTGGAGCCAAGCTGGAAGTACAGGATGTGGGTAAGGCGATCGGGTTCGGATTTTTTAGCCAGTGCCTCAGCGTTCAATAATTCTTCGTGAGCCTTGAGGTATTCTTTTTCCTCCAGATGGATCATGGCCGAGAAATAGGGCTGCATGAAATTGGCCTTAAAACGTGACCTTGCATTGCTCAACGCATCACGCGCTTCGGCTGCTTTTTCATCTGCCAGAAGTGCGGACACCAGATCATAATGAACTGATTCGATCTTTCGATTTAGCTTAATCACTTCCCGGTAATGTTTGGCCGCCAATGCGTATTCTTCCTGATCCATTGCAATAGCTGCCCGCAGCTGGTGCCCTTCCCAGACTCGGGGGAACTTTTTCGTCATGGCATCTAGGTGTAATCTGGCTTGATCCATGTCCCCTCCCATCGCGTGCTCCCTTGCTGTTTCAAGCAATACCATTGGGTTATTTGGTAGGGTTTCTAGGAGTGCCTCCATCGCCTCGGCTGCTTGTTTATGTGCTCCGGCCAAACGATATCCGCGTGCAATTTGTTCGAGCTCAATCGGCTTCTTTGGCTTGCTGGCCCAAGCAATATCAAGCATTTTACGAATCTTAGGTTTCAGTTCTTCTGATGACTCTTTGTCTATAGATAAATATTCGGTCATCATTAACGCCAATCCAATCTGGAACGGCGTCGTGGTGTCCTTTTGTGCTATTGCTTGATCAAGAACCTCCCTTATTTGTTTTGTTCTTTTTGCCCCATTACGCATCTCGTAACGGAAGACCTGCATTATAGTTTTGTATCCAACAATTGATTGGGGAGCTTTCCTGATCGCATGATTCGCTGCAGCCTTTGCCAGCTCGGGTTTCTTTTTCTCAAGATAAGCTGCTGCAAGTAGTGCGTGTAATTCAGCAGGAGCAGTTGGTTTTTTTGTTGCCTCAACCAGTAACTTGAAGGCTTTGTCGCGCTGGCGTGCAGCAACTAGCGTTTGAACAACCTCCATCATTATTTTTTGGTCCGAAGGATTGGCTAGTGCAGCTTTATAGAACTCATCAAGGGCTTCCTGGTCTTCTCCGCGCTCCCTGTGTGCTATTGCGGCAGCGTAATGGGCCATTGCACGAATTTTGCGCTCCATCTGGGCTTCTTCAGCCGCCGCTTTCTGCTCGGGGGTAAGTTTCTTCTCTGAGGGTGTTTTAACCTGCTTTCTAGAGACATCTTCAATGATGCCCGCCTTCTCCAGTGCAAGCCCGGCAGTCTCTGTGGCGGGAGGGTCAGAAGGGGCAGCACACCCTGAGGACATGAACGAAACGATCCATGTGGCTAAAAAAGGCACTAAGCATGAAAATATATATCTCATGAGCCTTGGTATTGGGCCATATGCCGCATGAATGGGGAAGCGTAAATTGCAGACACACACATGTGCCCCAACCCGCTTACCACTTGCGTTTCTTATGGCGGTTTGCCCGTGAAGCTTTTTTGCGCTTGTGCTTGTTGATTTTGGCTTTACGCCGTTTCTTTAATGATCCCATATGTTTGCTCTGATTTTTTCGTGTAAAAGTCTAATAGACAACCTTATTCAAGGGGTATTCAATTATTCCTTCGGCTCCAGATGCCTTTAATTCAGGGATGATTTCTCTGGCGACATGCTCATCAATCACTGTGTCCACAGCTACCCACCCTTCTTGGGCAAGTTGGTTAACCGTGGGGTTGCGGAGCGAGGGGAGCTGCTTAAGAAGTGCCTCGAGATTAGATTGTTTAATATTTAATTTAAGGCCTACTTTGGTTTCGGCATCTATGGCTCCTCTTAAAAGCATGGCCATGGTCTCAATTTTACCCCTCTTCCACTGATTTTTCCATGAGTCCCTGTTGGCGATGAGGCGGGGCGTACTGCTCATGAGTTCCTCCACGATGCGAAGGTTATTGGCTCGCAAACTGTTTCCGGTTTCTGTGACTTCAACGATGGCATCGACCAGTTCATGGGCCTTGACTTCAGTAGCACCCCAGGAAAATTCGACATCCGCTTTAACGCCATTCTTCTTTAGCCAGCGCTTGGTCATGCCAACAACCTCGGTGGCTATGAGTTTCCCATTCAAGTCTTTGACAGACTTAATCTTCGACTTCTCAGGAACAGCAAGAACCCATCTAGCAGGTCGTCGGGTTGCTTTACTAAACAGGAATTCTCCTACCTCCTCGACTTTGGAATTGTTTTCCTGAATCCAGTCGAGCCCAGTAATTCCACAGTCGAGATACCCGCGCTCGACATAGATGCTCATTTCCTGGGCACGGATCGTTCGGATTTCTATTTCTTTATCGTCTACATAAGGAATATAGGAACGACTACTGACGCGAACATTCCAGCCGGCTTTGGCCAGTTTTTCAATGGTTGCGTCCTGCAGGCTTCCTTTCGGCAGGCCAAATTTAAGCTGATTGCTGTTTCGACTCATATAAACACTCATAAGCAAGGCGAGCGTCGTCTATTAACAGAGCCCTCATTGCGAGCCGGTTGGTTTGCCATTGTACGCCTTCAAAAGCGAATCTTTTTTTCCTTTTTGCCGATTTATGTTGGTGAACGGAAGGTGCGGCGCCCCTTGGAGATGATGCGTCCTTCAGCAATGTCTGCGATAGCTTTGGGATAAACATGGTGTTCAGCCTGATGGATTCTATCTAGGAGACTTTCTGGGGTGTCTCCATCGAGTAAAGGTACAGGTTCCTGAGCAATGACAGCGCCTGAATCAATTCCTTGATCCACAAAATGAACCGTTGCACCCGTGTATTTTACGCCATAATCCAAGGCCTGCTTCCAAGCTTCCAAGCCTGGAAAAGAAGGCAGAAGTGAGGGGTGGATATTTATTACTTTCCCGTGGAATGATTTCAGCAGTTCACCTTTTAGAACCCTCATAAACCCAGCCAAAACCACCAAGTCCACATCAGCTTTTTGAAGGGCGCAGGAATAAGACTTTTCGGCTTCTTCATCAAGTTTTGTGCGATATTTTCCAGGAGCAATATGGCGCGCCATTAAACCCATTCTTTTTGCATGTTGTAAGATCTCGGCTTCCTTGACATCGCTTAGCACTAATACAATTTCCGCTGGGACTTCACCTCGTCCGATGGCTTCAGCAATGGCAATCAAATTACTCCCATTACCTGAGCCGAGTACTCCAATCCGGAATGTTTCACCGTTGCCCATTCAAAACCAAAAGCTACACAAGTGCTTCAGTGACAGCAAACAAATCCGTTGCCCTTCAAGATACTCCGTTCTACCGTTGAGCTCATGCATCTGGTGATTCTATGTGTAACGGCATTTCTGCTGTCAGGTTTTAACCTAAAAGGGGCAACTATCCGCCCGCCGGGAACCCGACCAAAAGCTCTGGGAATACACGCCCTGACAGGAGGGCGGGTTTACATTAAGCCCGGCTTGGTCTCGGAGGGTGCCACAATATTAATTAAGGATGGCCGGATCGAAAATGTGTTGCCACATGATAAATCTTCAATACCTGAAGGCTATCGAGTGTGGGACATGAAAGGTAAAACTATCTACGCCGGATTCATCGATCCCTACTGCTCAAGCGGAAAGAAGGCTAAGCCTGTTTCGAATCGATGGGTTACTCCAATTGATGCCCGAGCTGGCGTTAATTTCACAGGCCTTCCAACCACCAAAGAAGATATGGGCAAAAAGGGTCCCGGTTATGAAATTGCCGAGGTTCAACCTCATTACAAGGTATCGGAGACATTAACAGCGAATCATGAAGCGTTCGAAAAACTTCGGGAGTTGGGTTTTACAGCGGCAAATTTCATACCAGCTGAAGGGATTATCCGGGGAAGCGCAACACTGTCCTTGCTTGGAGAGGGCGATCCGAATGATTTGATATTAACACCCAAGACCACGCAACACTTTGCTTATGAACCGGGCAAGGAATACCCCAAGTCGTTGATGGGGGTAATTGCGGTCATTCGTCAGGCAGCGTTTGACACACAGCATTATATGAGAATGCAAAAATGGGCCATGAAAAACCCTAGTGGAATCCGGCCAGAATACAACCCTGCCCTGCAGTCGATGGCTCAGGTCATAGCGGATGAGGGGCAAAAGCAATTAACAATAGTGGAGCCAGGGAGTGTGCTCATGATTTCTCGAACGGCAGCACTTGCTGAAGAGCTGGGTATCGATCCGGTCATTGTGGCCACAGGTCATGAATGGCGTCGTCGTGATATTTTGGAAAAGGTCAATTTTCCATTCATTGTGACGGTAAGTTTTCCTGCAATCCCTGAATTACCTGACGAAGAAGACTGGAAACAGGTGTCTCTGGATGAGTTGCGCACTTGGGATTGGGCACCTGAAGTGCCGGCACTTATAGCTGAGGGCAATAGGGATATGGCCCTAACACTGCATGGCCTTTCTGATTACAAGAGCTTTAGGAAGAATGTTCGCCGCGCCATTCAACGTGGATTAAAGGAGGAAACCGCCCTTGCCGCGTTAACCACGATACCAGCTAAACTGACAAGGTCCTCAAGCTTTCTTGGCACCATAGAAAAGGGGCGGCTAGCGAATTTGACTGTAGTCGATGGCGACAGCTGGTTCGATCCAGACAACCCAATTTCTTCAGTTTGGATTGAAGGCAGGCATTATCCGGTTAACACGTTGAAAAAGGCCAAGAAAGAGGAAGGGAAATCCGATGCGCTGAAAAAGGAGAATAAACCTCGAGCAGCAAAAACGCCGGGCGATTACCGCGGGGCACTCAGAACGCCTGAGAACATTGTTATTAGAAATGCGACAATATGGACCTGCGGGCCTTCGGGGGTGATCACGAATTCAAGCCTTCGGATCATCAAGGGACGTGTAAGTGCAATTGGGGATGTGATTGGGCCTTCCACAGATCCTGACACGGTTATAATTGATGGAACTGGGAAGCACATTACCCCCGGGTTGATAGACTGTCACAATCACAGCATGATTCTTGGCGGAGTCAATGAAGGGACCCTGCCCTCTTCGGCTATGGTGCGGATTTCTGACGTAGTGAATTCTGAGACCGAAAATATATATCGCCAATTGGCAGGCGGGCTCACTATCGCCAATCTCCTTCACGGTTCAGCTAATCCGATTGGCGGGCAAAACGCCGTCATTAAATTAAGACACGGTGAACTGCCTGATGATCTGATCTTCAAGGAAGCTCCGCCTGGAATTAAATTTGCTCTTGGTGAAAATGTGAAACAATCCAATTGGAGTAATGAAAAGAAAACCCGTTTTCCTCAGACGCGGATGGGGGTGAAGACATTCTTTAATAATCGGTTTACGGCCGCACGCCAATATGTTGAGCAACTCGAAATCAAGAACGGAAACTTGCCGCCAGTGCGCCGCAACCTTGAGCTGGAAGCATTAGGCCAAATACTTAAAGGAGATCGCCTGATCCACTGCCATTCGTATCGACAGGATGAAATGCTTGTATTTCTCCGCACCATGGAGCGCTTTGGGGTTCGAGTCGGCACTTTGCAGCACGTTCTGGAGGGCTATAAAATTGCTGACGAGATCGCCGCTCATGGAGCAGGCGCCTCGAGCTTTTCTGACTGGTGGGCCTATAAGTTCGAGGTATATGATGCCATTCCTTACAATGGATCGTTACTTCAAGATCGAGGGGCGGTGGTCAGTTTTAATTCAGATTCATCGGATTTAGCGCGTCGGATGAATCTGGAGGCAGCAAAGGCGGTTAAGTATGGCGGCACTTCGGAGGTGGATGCTTTAAAATTTGTAACCCTTAACCCTGCTAAACAGCTCAAGATTGATAAATGGGTGGGATCTCTCGAGGTGGGCAAACATGCAGATTTTGTTATCTGGACAGGTCACCCGCTAAGCACACAGACACTCTGTGAAGAAACGTGGATTGAGGGCAGACAGTATTACAGCCGCAGCCATGATGCCAAGCGTTCCAGGTTAATTGCTCTTGAGCGTACGAATCTTTTGCTCAAGGCCCGAGAAAAAGAGGGTAAAGAGCAGGCAAGTGCAACTGCCCGTGCTGCTTTCTTTCGTCGTGCGATGGAAAAATCGCACTCATTAAATAATTGCCATCAATGTAGAAAGGAAAAGCCATGAAAGAATTTTTAATATATATAGGGATTGCATTGGCAGCCCAGGCCGAAATCATTCTTTATGAGTGTGCCATGATCCACACAGCGGATCAGCCCAGTATTAAGGGAGGCCGAATGCTGGTAAAGGACGGTCAGATTTTAAAGGTTGGTGAGAATATTAAACTTCCAGCCGGCGCAC
>Ga0208766_1001868_pt1 | contig 11116 bp, 7 predicted proteins | sample ETN01SmetaG_3_FD_185792 | JGI IMG/M metagenome (GOLD analysis project Ga0208766, IMG submission 185792) | Marine microbial and viral communities from oxygen minimum zone, Eastern Pacific Ocean - ETNP2014F12-01SV263 (SPAdes) (version 2) | ecosystem: Environmental > Aquatic > Marine > Oceanic ...
TGATGGAAACCGACTGGGTTGTGGGGGAGGTGTTGGCTGAACTGGATAAACATAAACTCTCCGATAACACGATTGTCATCTTTACTGCTGATAACGGTTGTTCACCACAGGCCCAGATACCGGATCTAATCAAGAAAGGCCATAAGCCCAACGCCGATTGGCGTGGTCATAAGGCTGATATTTATGAGGGCGGCCACCGTACACCCTTCCTGGTGCGTTGGCCCGGCAAAGTGAAGGCCGGCTCCACTTCAAGCCAAACCATCTGTACCTCGGATCTATTTGCCACCCTCGCCGATATTCTCGGCCAAGGTGAAAAGCTTCCTGCTGCGGCCGGTGAAGATTCCTTCTCCTTTCTGTCCGTCCTTTTGGGGAAGGCCGGTAAAAAGTTGGTGCGGCCCTTTACGATTCATCACTCCATTAATGGTTCCTTTGCCATCCGGCGCGGCCACTGGAAACTCATCCTCTGCCCCGGGTCCGGCGGCTGGAGTGCCCCGCGCCCGGCACAGGCGTTGAAGAACAAGGACCTGTCCTTGGTGCAGCTCTACAATCTGGATGATGATCCGGCAGAAAAAAACAACCTCGCTGGTCAAAAGCGTACCTTGGTTAATGAGCTTGTTGATCAACTGGTTACTGCGATCAAGAACGGCCGCACCAACCCGGGCCCCAAGCAATCCAATGAGGGCTGGCCCAACACGTTTCATCCGCGTGTCCTCGCCCGGTTTCCGCAGCTGGGGAAATAACCTTGTTTCCGCTGGAAACTTTCAACCCAACTCTCCATCTATCATGAAAAAGAACCCAGAACTCTCAATGCCCGGATACAGTCGGCGCGCCGCCATAAGTGGAGCTCTGGCAGCAGCCGGAGGAGCCGCTGTATTGGTCAATAGCGCCACCGGCGCCCCTCAACGCAAGCCGGATGCCCGCCGCGCTTCAACCAAGCGGTATGCGATGAAAAAATCCATAAATCTGTGGGCGTTCCCGTATCCTGAGCGCATGAATTTGCGGGAGTGCCTGCAGTTGGCCAAGGACGCAGGCTTTGACGCAGTGGAGTTGAATTATGATCTGGAGAACGATCTCTCCCCGAAAAACGGCACCAGGGAATTTACTGCCATCCGGAAAATGGCCGAGGAAATTGGCATCGCAATAAGCGGATTATGTTCGTTCCTTTTTTGGCCCTACCCGTTGACCAGCAACGATCCAAAGGAACGTGCCAGGGGAATGGAGTTGGCGGCCAAAATGACACGCTGCGCCCATGATCTGGGCACCGAAAACTTGCTGGTGGTTCCGGGCGCTGTGCATATGCCCTGGCGCGAGGATCATGACCCTACGCCCAATGATGTTTGTAACCGTCGTGCGCGGGAGGCAGTTGGAAAACTCCTGCCGGTTGCGGAGAAGTTGAAGGTGCACCTGAACATGGAAAACATTTTCTTCAATGGTTTCCTCATGACACCGGAGGAAATGAACGACTTTGTCGATCCATTTGATAGTGAATACCTGAAGGTACATTTTGACACCGGCAACATCATGCTTTTTCAGTTTCCTGAACACTGGATCAAGATTCTAGGCAAACGCATCCAGAATGTGCACTTGAAGGAATTCAGCAAGAAAGGCACAGACCATTCACTGGAATCGTTTCGGCCTCTGCTCGATGGCACCACAAACTGGCCTGAAGTGATGGAAGCTTTCGATGAAACCGGTTACCGCGGCTATCTTACTTTTGAGTATTTCCATCCCTACCAACATTATCCGGAAGCATTGATCTACCAAACGAGTGACTCGCTTAACCGGATGCTGGGCCGCCTGAAAGGCAAATAATAAGAAACCACTCGCGGCCGTGTCGGGTTGTTGTTCGCGGGGGATGCTAGCTTACACCTTGGTTTTTAGGCGCGAATCGCTAGACTCTGACGTTAGGCTTAATAATGGAGAACGATTCATGAGGAAAACCTCGACTTTTAGTATCGCTATGCTGGTGAGCGCTTTGCTTTGCGCTGCGACTATAAACGTGGAGGCGCAACCGACGCAAAATCAGGCGACCATTGTGATCGCTGCGGATGAACCAGCGAAGGCCTACGATCCGATGATCTTCAGCGGCTTCATTGAACATCTTGGCAAACAGATTTACGGAGGGTTCTTTGAACCCGGTTCACCGCTGGCCGACAAGCATGGGTTTCGCCTCGATGTAATCAAAGCAGTCAAAGAACTGAAGGTACCTGTTATTCGCTGGCCCGGAGGATGCTTTGTAGACAGCTATCATTGGCAGAAGGGTGTAGGGAAGAAGCGCCAACCTTATGACGATGACCGTTGGGGCGTGTGGGAACCCAACACTTTCGGCACCCACGAATTCATAGAGCTCTGTCGGCGACTGGGCGCTGAACCCTATATTTGTCAGAACAGCTTTGACAGCATTCAGGAGATGGCTGACTGGGTGGCCTATTGCAACAAAAAGACAGGTAAACTCGCTGAAATGCGCAAAAGGAACGGACATCCTGAACCGTTCAACGTCAGGTTCTGGAGTGTCGGGAACGAAAGGGGTGGAAAAGGCTACATCGACATGGTTCGAGACGCAGCTGTAGCGATGAAAAAGGTCGATCCGAGTATTATAGTAACATGCTCGGGGGCCCACGGGCCGCGGGCTCATATAGACCCATATCTATTCGAAACTGCCGGGAAGCATCTGAATCTCCTCTCGGTTCATGAATATTGGGTTGCAAACTTTCAGAGACACCATGCTCCGGACTACCTCTCCTGCATGATGCTTTCCGAAAAGCCCGATGCTCACATAAGCTCCATTGTTAAATCGATTGAAAAAGCCCGAATGCGAGGGCGGATCAAGATTGCCTTTGATGAATGGAACCTGCGCTCCTGGCACCATCCTGGATTTTCAGGTCATCACGCCAGAAAGGTTGATTATCAGGACCCTAAGATCATCGCATTGATCAAAGCTCGAGATAAAAGTCTTGAACCCTCTCTTTACACCATGGCTGATGCGCTGTTTTGCGCCTCGTTCTTCAACGCCTGCCTTCGTAACGCTGATCACGTAACCATGGCAAACATCTCGTGTCTTGTGAACCAGACGGGGCCGCTTTATGTCCATCCCAAAGGGATCGTAAAGCGCACTCATTTTCGCACCATGGCGATGTACGCCAATCTACTTCAGGCATATGTGGTTAAGGCAAAAGTTAATGCGGATAAGCTCACGCATGGCTCGGCATCCGTTGCAATGGTCGATGCCATCGCCACGGTGGATAAATCAGGCAAGAAATGGGCTGTGGCCATGATGAACCGTCACCCCTCGAAAGAGGTGGTCTGCACGCTCAAAATAGGAGAGCTGCCGGTTGATGGCACATACAAGGCAACAATCCTCACGGGTGACTCCCCCGATGCCTACAACGACATCGAACATCCTGACCGTGTGGCACCAAAGGAGGCTGAGCTGACTGTTAAGAAGGGTGCCATCAGCTTGCCACCTCATTCTCTGGTAATTGTTGATGTACTGTTAAAGAAGTAACTCGCTTAATCGGATACTGGGCCGACTGAAAGGCAAATAAGAAGAAACCGATTTTGCCCTAGAAAACAGGGGATTCGATGTTCGTTGGGTTCGATTCCCAACGCACATCCTGCTCAGTTGTTTTCAGCCAGGAGTTGTTTGAGTTTCGGCGTGTTGAGCGTGCGCGTGATGCGAAACACGCCAGCCGGGCCATTGGGGTGGCCGATGTAGATGAAGATGTGTTGCACACCGCGTTTCTTATTAATGATGGCACCCGCGGGGTGGAAACCGTCGGCGGCTGAATAAAACCCTCCTTTACGAGTTAGTAGACGGCATTCACGGCGCCATTGGCCGGTAGCCCAGTCCTTGGGATCGATGCTCCAGAGCCAAAGCTGCATGCGGTGGCGTTCGGAGCGGACGATTTCCAGTCGCTTGGTAACGGGGTTAAAGGAGAGGTCGACTGTGTCCACCAGACGCGGGTCCTGCAGATTGGTTTTCTGAATGATGGGCTTTTGGCCGGGTACCCAGCTCATTTGTCGATGGGCGCGCACTTGGTTTTGGTCACGCGTTACAAACCGGTACTGGCCATCGTGCAACAGTGCTGCCGGTTCGTATTGTTTGAAACCAACCGGATGTTCCTCAGCCTTCCAGGTCGCGCCGCCATCAAGAGAGCTGAGAGCCACGAGTTTCTCTGAATACTTATGGTATTGATTGACCTCGCCAAACCAGTTTCCAAAAACCAGGAGGCCGTGCTTTGGATCATCCAGGATGCGCGGGCCAATATTGATAATCTGGTGATTGAAAGTGTCCTCGCGCAGTGCCTTGGAGAAATGTTTCCACGTGCTGCCGGCGTCTTCACTGCGGAATACTCCGTGATTGTTCACTGCCACCACCGCGCCACTGCGCGCGGTGCCAATGGCGTGCAGATGCACCTTGTAGCCCAGTGTCGACTTGTTGCCTTTATCAAACTTGGCCCGGTGCGATAATGGCACCACTCCACCTCGCAGTCGGTCTTCAGCCTTCATGCAGTCACGCAGGTCATAGGGCTTAGACCAGGTTTTGCCTTCATCAGTACTGCGTAAAACCACGCCATAGGACATTCTGGGATGTGGTTTGCCCGCACCCTTGGCTCGGTGGCCGGGAATGCGCCGGTGCATGACAATGAGTGTGTCCTTGGTCATTGTAGCCACCGGCCAGCCGTAATGGTTGCAGTCGCCCGGGGGATTCACCGGCAAATTCACCGGTGCCACTTCAATCAAACCCTGCCTTGCCCCCTTCGTCCAAACCGCTGTCTGTGCATCCGATACTCCCAACAATTTCTGCGCGAAGGCATCCAACTGGGGTGCTTGTGATACGGCAGCTTGGCTCATCGCCATTGAGGTTAAGGCAAACAGAACGTATAGGGCTGCCATGGATTTCATTGGATGTTGATTTTTCCTTTCATTGAGGTGCCTCCAAAGGGGCCATAGATGCCCTTGCCCCATTTGATGTTTTTAAATGACTTTATTTTTCCAAGGTCTTGAGCCAAAGAACCCGTCAGTTGGGTTGAGGCGAGGCGCTTGCCATCCTGTAAGACTGCCAATTCAGATCCATTAAGCACAAACTCAATTGTTGTTGGGCCTTCAGTCCACTTTGTTGGTGCGGACAGGTGGCCGGCCATGGTCAGCTGGTAGACCTTTCCGTATGATTTCCATTTGTTCGGGGCTAGAAATGGGAATTTTTCCGGTTCCCATTTGAAGGGAGCTTTTGAGGAGGTGGCAATGAACAGGTCTGATCCGTTGGAAACCAGGCTGGTGACGCGTTGGCCCCAGAGGTTGCGGGGACTGTGGTCGTGGTTTTCAACGTCATAAGGATGTACGATTTGAGAGGAGGGTGCCGGATGATCAAACATCCGCCGCATAAAAGTCCATTGGCGACTGTCGGGATTGTGGCGCCACAATTCTCCCCACGGCCAAACGCCCACCATAAGGTTGCCCCCATAAATAGCTGTGGTCTGGGCCTCTCGAGCGCTTTTGGAAACGCCCGCAGGGACCGGTGGCCATCCTTTGAGGTCTGTTATTTTCTTTCCATCATAGGCAAAGACGCGCCCGGTCGGATATTGCCCCATCAGCAGGCGATCATGAAACGCGAGGCTTGAGTAAAGTTGATAACTATACTCAAGGCTGGGTTCAAGAATCATTCGCCACTGGTTGTTCTCAAACACATAAAAACCGCCGATGTTCGATCCCGTTACAATTTGATCGTCCAACTGGCCCCACGCGAATGTGGTCTCTCCGATCACCGGGAGCCTCAGGGTGAGGGCTTTGGATAGGTCGACCTTGGGCTGTTTCGGTGTCCAGGGGCAGGCATAGAGTCGGCTAAAACCATCCTGCTCATTTAAAAAGTGCCGGTATGGTTTTCCATTTCGATGAACGTGGTAAAAGCAGAGATATCCATTGGCATAAAAGAAAAGCTGGTAACTTCCTTTTTGAGGCGGCCCAAGAATGGTTTTACCATTAAATGTTACGTTGCTGGAGCCAAAGGCGAGCAGACCATTTCCAATGCGCATCGTTTCGTGTTTTCCCCCGGGTCCCGCAACCTCCTGCCATTCGTGCAATTTTGGTTTCCACGACTTTAAGCCGCCTTCGGTGGAATAAATTTTTCCATCGCGCCCAAAGAGATAGGCCCCGGTGAGAGTGTTATTGGGTCGGGGCAGCTCTTTTACCGTGAACTTTCTTTTTCCATCCTTTGATCGAATAAAAAACTGCAGAGCATGCCGGTCTGCCCGGTATCGCGTGTTATAGGCATTTTGAAAACCCGCACCAACAATCAGCTGCCCATCGTTACTGGTTGCCTCAAAGAGTGACCCAAAACTTTGGCCAAGATCCTGCCCTCGATTGATGATGACGGTGATCTTGGTGGGGTTTGCGCCCGCTGATTTAACTGGCGTTAAACTGTAGAAAAGTAAAATCAGCAGGCCGGAAGAAATGACCTTGGGATTCATTTTTGCTTCTGCTGTTTCCGTATGATTTGGGCGAGATACTTTGCTGTTTCGTCAGCAATCACGTTGTATCCCGCAAGGTTGGGGTGACGGTCCCTGGTCCAGCCGGGAAGATGCCCGAGGATACCGTCAAGTTCGTTGCTCATCACCAACACACTGGTGCCCCTGAGGTAGGGCTTCACGAGGGCATGGAACTTCTTGGGCACCTTGGCCAGTGGGTAACGACGGTAGTTGAGCATGTTTGGCCCCTTCTTTAATTCGGCGGTATAGCGGGGGTTGAGATCAAAGACTTCCAGATTTTCCTTTTTTGCAACCTGTCGAACCAGCCCATTCATGAGCGCGGTTGTCTTCACATCAGAGAAGGGGATATTGGTTGTTGGAATGATCCGGGCCTGCGGATGATCACGCCGGAGCAGGCCGATGAGTTCATGGAAGTGTCTGGGGAACTCGGTTTCAAAATCTTTAATCCGGCCTCGGTCATTAATGCCGTAGCGAATGAAGACATAGTCGAGCCCGGGAAGATTTGAGACGGATTTTTTGTATCGTCCTGCATCAATCAGGCGCCGGATGTATTCGCCGCTGATCCCGGATTGGATGACGTTGGTCGGCGGCAGGTCGCCTGCTGCGGCAAGGAGTTGCTCGATTACTTTTTCCAGATGAGGTCCCTTTGGCTTGATGACGCGCGGGATACTTCCTTCGGTCGTGCTGTCTCCCAAAAGAAGAATTTGAATCTTGCCCCCGTGCTCGGCTTGTGTGGATGAGGTAAAGGAAAAGATCGCGATGAGAGATAAAATTATTTTCTTCATGAGGCTGGAGGTAGTGCAGTTAATTTTTATTGGTAAATTGCAGTGAGTAAAGGTCGGCCTCGTTCATCACAAAGCGCAGGCGGATGGATTGGCCGGCGAGTTTTCCGACATTAGCGCTGTCTTTCCATTTCACGTGGCCGGCGATGGCGTCGCCCTTGATGGTGTCGCAGTCTTCCAGGGTGTAACCGGCAATGGGTTGCCCTTTGGTATCCTGTATTTCAACGCGGATTTCTCCGGCGCCGGCTGTGGAGTAGTTCAACTCGAGCGTGTTGCCGGTAAAAGTCATCGGCTTGGTTACGAATTCTCCTTTTTCATAACCGGCGTTGACGGAGATAAAGCCGTCGAGGCGCAGCTTGTAGTGGCCGCCCCCGTACATGAAGAGGCTCATCTCGGTGGGGCTGGTTTGCACGGCGTTGAGCGTGATGTAATTGGCGCGATTACCCCAACCGGAGGCACCCAGCCCGGGCCTAATGAAAGCCTCCTTGAAGTGGCGATAATAACGGTTGCTGCCCGGCCGCGTGGCCATGAACACGATATCCGTGATGGCGCCTTTACGTGCCTGGAAACGTGTGGGCAACGCGATGTAAATGTGCGGCGCACGGAAATAGGGTTGCGTGCAGCTGGTGTAGAGATGTTCGCCCGGCTCATTGGCCTGCATGTTCACCGGCTCGGACCAGTTGAGGAAATCCCTGCTGGTCGAGCGACGGATGGCGCGGCGGCCCTTGTCGAACCAGCGGAAGTAACACACGTAAAGCTGCTCGGCCTCCGACCAGAACGCGCCATTCTGCGAATCAAAACTGCCGAGGTCCTCGGCCAGCACGGGCTTCTTTTGCAGAAGCCGCCAGCGCAGGCCATCGGCCGAGGCAAAGGCCTTGAGCCCGCCGGGGCCGTACTTGGCTCGCAACGTGGCGCGTTCATCCGGGGTTTTCCAGCCGCCCCAGTTCTCGGGCGGATAACGCCCGCCGCCAAGCGCCTTGTAGCGTTCATTGGCGGGCACGTTGGCGCGAGTGTCGATGAAGGGCGTAAAATTGTGTGTCACCAAAAACGTATCCTCGCTCATGTCCACCACCACATTGCCCTTGGGCATCTGCGGCACCGAATGCAGGCGCAGGTTTGGCTCGGTCCAGTGGATGCCGCCATCCTCGCTTTGCGCATACAAGGTCACCTCGCCTTCGTGGTATTTCCCCCAGCCATTGCGCCAATGTGCGCCGGGCACCTTGTCACCGCGGTAATAGAGCCGGAGCTTGCTACCATCCTTCAGCACGGTGGCGTAATGCCCGAAAGGTCGCGACGGCGTCCGGCGCAGCTTGTGCGGCTGGTGCAGTTTCAGTTTTGTGCCCTCAAGTTTGCCAATCAGCAGATCATCCACAAACAACTCCCGCCGCGAACCGATATCGACCGGTTCGGAAGAGGCCCATGTCTGCGAAATTAACAGGAGCAATGTGCTAATGGGGAAAAGTGAATTTTTCATGGCAGCAGTGAATGGTCCTTTTCCCATTGAATTATGGAGGCAGGGGAGGCCTTGCCTTGATGCAGAATCAATCGGTATCGCAGGATGACAGGTTTTTTTTGGGACAAGATCTTTGGTTTTTGTCCGGGCCAGACAGGGTTTTGCATACTCTTCTTGTCGCGCAGAATCCAGGACTGGGGATGGCCTGCTGACTTGGGATGGCAGAGAATGGTAAGGCCGCTGGTTTTTCCTCCGTTAAATTTCCCTTTCATATCCATCCACGGCCCGGCACTAACGGAAGTGCGTTGTGGGGTTAGGGTGCCATTCTTACCGGTGAACTGGATGTCCTCTGGTAATTTGATGCGTGTGGAAAAACCGCCATACCCTTTTTCGTTTTCCGCTCCCCCAATCCGGGTATCGGGTTGAGTGGCTAGCAGACGGATATCAAAGTCAATTTTACGCAGGTTGTTTTCACGGGGATGGATCCGGATCTGCGTGGTTTCATTCACAATGGGCTTTTTTCCTTCATGCCAGTGGATTGATTTCCAATGGACATTCAGATGGAGGGTGAGGGACTCATCTTTTTTCCTCTCCACTTTCAGTTTGCGTACATCCCAGGATCGATCGCTGGTGGTCCAGCCATCCCCCATGCGTTTACCGTTTACCTCCAGAAAATGCCATGCCCAGAAAATGCCGCGGTGATGCGGGTGGTCTTTGGGAAAGTCTTCAGTGAGAATGTTTCCCGAGAGATCATATAAGGGATGAATATAATTGGCCCGGGCATGTTTGCCTTGTTGCGCCTTGGTGGTCCGTTGATAGAAAAGGACTTTTTCCCCGGATTCAGTGATCAGCACTCCTTCCTTGGTGATCTGGTAATCCAGCTTGGGCTTGGCGGGGAGCAGCGAGGCCAAGCCAACCAATATGCTAAAGCAAAGGAATCTTTTCATCACTTGGAGGTTACGGCGCTCTCCCAGCTGTCCCTGGTCAGCGATCGGTCCTGAATGGAATGGCAGGAATGCCATCCCTATTATAGAGATTGGCATTGGCGGGGTTCATGGTGAAGCCGTAACGGACGGCAACAGGCTTCGGTACGTCCGGTGATTTAACGACCACTGTATCTCCCTGAATGGTGGCCTCCGCCCAAACCCATTTCATGTCTTCTCCGGCAATGGCAAAATGTTCCAGCTTGCCACCCTTTACCTCGGCAGTTGGCTCCAGCTTGGTTTTTTTGCCAACCATCAAACCCTTGCCCACATGGTCAAACGATATATGAACCGCATTCCCCTTGATCTGATGATCCTTGTAAAGCGGCCCGGTCGGAACGAGCTCCTTCTTGTCATAGGTTTGATGTAGTGCCCATTGAGCAAGCCGGCCTCCCACATCCTGCTTGTTACGCGGATGAATATCATTGGGGTTGTGGGCATCTGCAAGGTCAATAGCCACAGCCATGCCGGTGTGCGGGATATCAAGTGCTGCGGTCTGCGCCTCGCGAATCTTAGCCCATCCATCTCCTCCCGCAGGGTTCTTGTTGGGTTGCCGGAAGTTTGCCAACTGCACCCAGTAGAATCCAAGGTCCTTATTTTGGAACACCTTCCGCCAACCATTTACCAGGGCATGTTTCTTGTGATAGTAGCTTTTGCCTTCCCCACCATTGGATTCGCCCTGATACCAAATGGCTCCGCGCATGGCAAAAGGGGCTAGAGGATGCACCATCGAGTTGTAGATGGCTGATGGACTTCCTCCTCCGACCCGGGTTTCTGCTGTATACCCTTTTACCTGTTTGGCAATTGAAGCCAGTTCAGGAACTGATTCAAATCCGGCCAGGGTAGTCCAAGGTTCAATACGTGTCCCGCCCCAGTTGGAACCAATGAGGCCCACGGGCACATTCAATTCCTGATGAAGTCTTCGCCCAAAAAAATATCCCACCGCACTGAAGCCGCTTGAGGTCTTGGAAGAGCAAGTCTGCCAGTTGCCTGCACCCTCTTCTTTTGGCAGAGGGCTGGTGGTGTGCCCCGGTACATTGAAGAGTCGCATGAGTGGATGGTTTGAGTTCGCAACTTCCTCCTTGGCGTTCATGGAGGATCGGAGTGCCCACTCCATATTGGATTGGCCGGAACAAATCCATACCTCACCCACCAGAATATTCTCGAGGGTCAAGGTGCTTTCCCCGCCACCGGAGGTGATCGTCATTTTGGCCGGTTTACTGTTGGCCTTAAGAGGTTTAAGTGCGGTCATCCATTTACCATCCTTATTTGCCTTGGTAAGCAACTGTTGGCCTGCAAAGGAAACGTTTATCTTATCCCCCGGTTTGGCCCATCCCCAGATTGGGACTTGGAGATCGCGCTGTAATACCATGCCGTTGCCAAGCACATTCGGCAGCTTGAGTTCAGCCAGGC
>Ga0208766_1001869_pt1 | contig 11111 bp, 9 predicted proteins | sample ETN01SmetaG_3_FD_185792 | JGI IMG/M metagenome (GOLD analysis project Ga0208766, IMG submission 185792) | Marine microbial and viral communities from oxygen minimum zone, Eastern Pacific Ocean - ETNP2014F12-01SV263 (SPAdes) (version 2) | ecosystem: Environmental > Aquatic > Marine > Oceanic ...
ATGGATTAAGAACAAGACAGTAAGTGATCAGAATGTTGCTGATTGTTAGTGCCCCGCAAATGACTGCCGAAGGAATCATGGTTTGATTAGTAAGACAATAAACTCATAGCCCTGCCTACCAATGTTCAATGTGCTGATATAGATAGTCGCCTGTGACTTTCATATGTATTACTTGTTGCTTAGTTGGCTAGCACGAACCACTTTGTTCCATTGCCTAAATATCGCTTATAGCTGCTTGCCTTATAGGTTTTGATTTTTATAGTTGGATTATTTAACTTGTTTATAGATTCCTTTCTTTAGAAATATATGCACAGCTAGATTTCCTTGAATTGCGCCTAAATGCAATTTCCTTGCTGTTTCTACTGGCACTTGTAGCTTTTGATCCGTCCATGTGAGCCATATCGGCTATCAGAATTCAGTGCCTTGAGTTATGAAGGCAGTGTAGAAGGAATTGAGGAGTTCAATTTCTATGGAAATAGAACGCAGGGCAAGAGCTGTTGATGCATTAGCTGACTTTGAAGTTAGGAAGCATGCACACCTTGCTAAGGCCTTGGTGTTGGTCTTAAAGAAGCAGGCAATGATCAAGCGCTCAACAAGGAAATGGGATTGTTTAGATGGTCCTTGTGAAGCCTAAGTAGCCTGGTTGTTTTGACTTAGAGGCTTATATCAGGCGTCCATCTGCTTGCTTGATTTCCGCTAGAGCCGATGCGATGAAGGGCTATGGCTGATTTTTAAGCTTATGCCCGCGTTTGTGCCTTTTAGGAAGCAGTTGCCTCTGGAATCGCTTCAGGATCCAACGCAGCTCGCCAGCGGTGGGCGATCATGGAAGAGCTTGCCCAGTGGAGGTGCACCCAGCTGGCATGCAGCTTCTTATTGCTCCAGCCCTCATGCTGTTGCTGTACACGCCAGCCTTCAATTTGCCAAGGCGCTCTTGCCTTGTTGTTGTTCTGTTTGCGATCAGGGTGAATATTTAAATGATCATTAGTGCATGTTTGGTGTAGCTCCCAGCGGTGGAACTCGTGGCCCATCAGTTGATCACCGTTGCGAACAACAAGACTGTCTTCTATGCCTTGAAGGTTGCGATAACCCACTTGCAATGCTCCTTTCTTGGCATGAAAAGGCAGTAGGCCTGTCATTGGATGAGCTTGTCCTTCAAGATCTGTGAGGCTTTGCCCTAGCAGCAGCATCCCGCCACATTCGGCATAAATCGGACGTCGTCCATACCAGGCCCTTAGCTCTTTCATGCTGCGAGCACACTTACTTAAACGCTCTGCATATTGCTCGGGAAAACCACCTGGAAGGATTAAACCTTCTGCTTGTGCAGGTAGAGGTTCATCATTTAGAGGTCTCCAGGGCAGTACTGGCATCCCAAGGGTTTCAAGGCACTCTTTGGTTTCTGGATAGCGAAAGTGAAAGGCTTCGTCTTGAGCTACGGCGACTGGTTTTAGTTGTAGAGGTGATTGGTTTCTTTTCTCTCCAAGCAAAAGAGTATGGATTGGATTTCTTGCCCCGGCTGGTGCACGCAGCAAAGTTTTGAAGCTTTCAAGATCGAGATGGGCTTCTGCGAGGGCGCTCCATGCTTCCAGTCGATCTTCTAGTTGCTCAAGTTCATGAGCTGGGGCAAGTCCAAGATGCCTGCTAGGCAGGCTTAGTTCAGGATCTCGGGGTAAGCATCCCAGCACTTTTATCCCAATGCCGCTGAGCACCTCCATCAGCAACTCTTTGTGGCGGTTGCTATTGACCTTGTTCAACACAACGCCTGCCAACGTCAGTTGCCGATCGTGGTCACGGAAGCCTTTTACCAGGGCAGCTAGGGAGCCTGCCTGTCCGCTGGCATCCACAACAAGAACTACTGGTAGTCCTAGATGACGAGCTACGGCGGCAGTACTGCCCAATTCCGATATGCCGATCCCATCAAAAAGGCCCATGACGCCTTCCACTAGGGCGAGATCTGCAGATCCACCAAAACTATTAAAGCTCTCTTTTACCCAGTCGGGTCCACAGAGCAGCAGGTCAAGGTTTCGGCAGGGTTTCCCAGAAGCAACTGTTAGTTGTTGCGGATCCAGATAGTCGGGCCCCACTTTGAATGGCTGGAGACTTAGACCACGGCTGCGTGCCCAGGCTGTTAGGGCCAGGCTGAGTAGGGTTTTCCCAGTGCCACTGGCTGGGGCAGCAATTACACAGGCCATGATTGATGGCGGTTACCAATGAGCTCCGCCAAAGGGGTGTGGCTTAGCTAAGTAGCTTGGCAGCCATGGGGGCTGCAGCGGCGAGTAGGGGGGTGGTGGTGTTATGGCCACCCGCCAGGAGGCGGGCTATATCCATCTCTACAGATGCGCCCTGAATAGGGACAACTTCTTCTAGTAACTCCATGCTGGCCATACCACCTGCTTCTAGTCGCATGCAGCCTCCAGATTCTGCACAGAGAATTACACAAACGGCATGTTCGGGTTGTGAATCTGGTTTGCAGATCAACCTGACTCCAACGATCTGGCCTGGATGAATACTTGGTTGCCCCATGGGCACAGGCATGAGGTGGAATTGCACAGTGGTGCCATCAGGTCGTTGGAACTCAGCCGCAATGCCTTCCCCATCTACTCTCTTGGAGGGTTGGAGAAGCCAGCCGAGTCGATCGGCGATCCAAGCTGCTAGCAATAGGCCCTGGGCTGGGTGATGTCCTTCAACATCGATATCAAGCTGCACAACATGGTTGAGGGCATTGCGGCGATGCGGTGGGTCAAAGACCATTGCTAGGTGTTCCCGCCAGGTGCGTAGCCGCAACCAGTTCAGGTCGTTTACCGCTTGCCCTGCTTCTATGCGCGAGTGCAGCAGATCAAGACAGCGACGCGGATTCCCTAGAGCTGTGTCGATTACCAGTCGGCGTGGGGCTACGGCTAGCTGGTCAAGTAGATCGGGTGCTTCATCAAGGCTGCCGTTCCACCAAACCCATGAGGGCAGCTCTGACGGTAGTAGAGGTTGCAGAATTCCTAGCCCCTTGGAGAGAGCTTTCTGGTCACCGCGCAGTACTACCACGTCACCGCATGCGGCTGTGCCGCCACTTTCTTCTGGTAGAGGGCAATAAGCCGCTACGAGCGTTTCGAGCTCGTGCATTTCATCGAGGGTTGGAGCCAGAGTGATTAGGCGTCGTGGTTGTAGGGCACTGATGGCAGCATCAACGTGTTGTCCACGTAGATCTTCACCATGTTGATTGCCTTTGCGCTGGGCAAGGGCTGCTGCAACAGTTGCGTCAAGTGGAGGAGTGCTAAGGGGTATATCGATTTCCATGACGGCCTGACGGGCAGCTTGGATTAGTTCTGGCCTCTGTATGCCGATGATCGGGCCTGCAATCTGTTCAGTGCGCACTAGTTGCTGCTCTACCCAGGCGGGTTGCCAGACCAGTAGGCAGAAGGTATTCGCACCTGTACTGCCAGGCTGATCGTTTGACCAGAGCTGCTCGAGATAGCTTTGGACCTCGTTAGGAGGTAGTTGAAGAGGGCTCTGAAGCGTGAGCTGGGGAGACATTGCTGGACCGCGAAAAAATAAGGGTGAATTAGGTCAGGCGGAATTAGGGTCGGCGCCAGAGCAGTCCGTCATTGGCGAGCAAGGCATCTGCAGCGGCTGGTCCCCAGGTGCGCGATTCATATGGGTGAATGGGCAACTGCCATGGGCTGTCTTCAATTAGTTCCAGCAGGGGGGTGTAAAGGCGCCAGGCTGCTTCTACTTCATCGCTACGAGTGAATAGGGTGGGATCCCCGAGCATGGCGTCGGCTAAGAGGCGTACGTAGCCCTCATCTGATGGTTCCCCGAAAGATTCGTCATAAGAGAATTCCATGTCCACTGGTCGGCTGCGCATGCCTGAACCGGGAGACTTCACTTCAAAGTGAAATTCGGCGCCTTCATCCGGTTGGATTCTTAGAATTAGCTGGTTAGCGGTAGGCCCACCACCAGCTGCATCGAAAAGGTGTACAGGTGCTTCTCGAAAGGTGAGCACTACTTCACTTAGTCGCTTCGCTAGTCGTTTGCCAGTACGAACGTAAAAGGGCACGCCTTGCCAGCGCCAGTTATCGATGAAAAGTTTCATCGCCACGTAGGTCTCTGTAGTACTGATGGGGTCGACGCCCGGCTCTTGTCGGTAACCAGCCAGTGGATCTTCCTTCGTGCCGCCAGGGGCATATTGGCCACGGATGCAGCAGTTCCAGGGTTCTGATTCATCAGCCAAGCGAGCAGCTAGTAATACCTTGGCTTTCTCATTGCGGATTGCCTCAGGGTCAAATCGGCCCGGGGGTTCCATGGCGGTGATAGCAAGCATCTGGGTGAGGTGGTTTTGCACCATGTCCCGTAGTGCACCTGATGATTCGTAGTAGTTAGCTCGCTCTTCTACACCTACGGTTTCAGCAGCTGTGATCTGAACGCTGGAGATGTAATTCCTGTTCCAGATTGGTTCAAAGATGGTGTTAGCAAATCGCAGTACCAGGATGTTCTGGACTGTCTCTTTACCGAGGTAATGGTCGATCCTGAAGATCTGATTTTCTTGACCACAGCTTTGAACTACTCGGTTTAGAGCCTGGGCGCTGCCGTAATCACGCCCAAACGGTTTTTCGATCACTACTCGACTGCGTTTGGGATCACTAAGAAGCCCTGCATCAGCTAGAGCTTTACAGCCGCTGCCGTAGAACTTTGGCGATACCGAAAGATAGAAGGTGCGATTGCTACGGGTGGCACGGAGACGATCAATCTCCTCTAAGCGACGGCCAAGTTTTACTAGGTCTTCTGGCTGTTGCAGATCGACAGGCTCGTAAAAAAGACCTGCGACGAATTGATCCCAGCTAAGACGATTTTCGTTGACCTTCTCGCCAAGGGCATCAGCCATTTTTTGGCGAAATACTTCGTCGCTCCAGGGACGACGAGCACAGCCAAGTAGGGCGAATTCACTAGGTAGTCGCCGCTGTAGGTATAGCTCAAATAGGGCTGGAACTAATTTCCGGTGGGTTAGATCACCGCTAGCACCAAAGATGACTAGGCATTGCGGGGCGATTACTCGCTCCTGACGTAGACCAACCCTTAAAGGGTTTGTAATCGTGGCGCTCATGGAACAAGAACCTCTTCCTACGGTTTAACCAGGCATTAATAAATTCAAAGTGCTTCCGATCATCCCGCCATGCTTTGTCCTCGTATGCCCAAAAAGCTTGAGAAGCAAAAAAGCCCACCCATTCGGGCGGGCCTTTAGTGCAGGCTGAAAACCTGAATTTTTTAGTGCTAGTAGGTCTCCACGTGCCAGCGATGGGCTTTCTTGAGCTGAGGTCGTAGTTCTGCCCAGTCGATACCTTTGGCGGATGCCGCTGCGACCATCGCTTCGTCTATGCCTGGCTCCATACCCTTGAGGCCACACATATAGACGTGTGTCTTGGGGTTTTCAATCATTTTGAAGATCTCATCGGAGTGCTCCATAACCCTGTCTTGGATATACATCCGACCGCCTTTGAGATTCTGTTGTTCGCGGCTGATTGCCTTGGTGTAATGGAAGTTGTCCGGGAAATCTCTTTGATAACGCTCGAAGTCATCGTCATAAAGCAGGTTTGCTGTGTGTGGAGCACCCATGAATAACCAAGCCTTGCCAGCGAACTTCCAGCCATTCTTTGAACGTTCTGCAGGCTCGAACATGCGGCGTAGATAGGTCCTCATTGGAGCAATACCGGTACCGGTAGCCAGCATGATCACGTTGGCATCTTCATCTTCTGGCAGGAGCATTTCTTTGCCAACCGGCCCGGTGATTTTTACCTTGGCTCCAGGATTGATATTGCAGAGGTAGGTAGAGCAGACACCGTTGATCGTTTGGCCTTCTTTCTCGTATTGGAGTTGACGAACGCATAAAGAAACTGTTTTGCCTTCTAGATTGTCTCCATGGCGAGTGCTGGCAATGGAATAGAGCCGTAATTTGTGAGGTTTCCCGTTTGCATCCTCACCAGCAGGAATGATGCCAATACTTTGCCCTTCCACATAGCTCAGATGTGGATCACTGCCAGAAAGGTCGAAGGTGATGTGGTTAACCCTTCCTGTAGCACCTTCTTTGAGGAGGCTGTAGTTCTCCTGAACAGTTCCTTCAAAGGGAGTCTTCGGCTTGTAAAGGTTTATCGGTACAGCAGGAGGAGTTGGTTTGCTAGCAGTTTCAACAACAGGTGAACTAGGGCTCTGCTTTGTAGGCTTTACGTCTGCTGTAGCAGTGTCAGTGGCTGATGTTCTCCTTTGCGCTGCCTCACGATAACTAAAGCTAAATGGAGCCAACTTCCCGTCAACCCCGCGGTACATAAGTGCTTTAACCACATAGAACATCCCAATGATCAGAGGGATATGGGCGATTCCACCGAGAACTACTTCAGTTTGGTTGTATGCCATCAAGAGTAAGAGTTTGACGGAGAGAATACCTTGAAGGTGCGATGGCTAGCGTGAAAGTTCGTATTTTCGGGTTACGTTTAGTGATTGGCACAGCTCAGTTACTGGGCCTTGGTTAAGCGTTTATTGAATTCATTCGTTATTCTCCACCATCTTGAGTGCACCCTCTCCTTTGGTATCTCTCCAAGATCTTCAAAGTCGCTCGGGGTCTGTGCTCTTAGCCTCAGAGGAGTCAGTGGCTGTAAAACGCCAGGCCATCGAGCAGACGATGGAACGGCTACCTCATGGTGCACGTCGATTGGCAGTACAGCTAAGAACGCCTATTAAAGAGGCTGTGTTGTGGGATGTACTTACTGACTACGATCATCTCAGTGAATTTATTCCCAACCTCGCTAGCAGCACAGTTGTTGCACGCAAAGAGGGAAGAGTGCAGCTGAATCAGGTTGGCTCGCAACAATTGCTGGGGCTGAGGTTTTCAGCTCAGGTGCAGTTGGAGTTAGTGGAAAATCGAGCCAAGGGTCAGTTGAAGTTCCACATGATCAAAGGAGATTTCAGACGTTTTGAAGGCAATTGGATCATGCGCGATTTAGAGAAGGGCACTTCCCTTTTCTATGAGCTCACGGTTCAAGGCTGTATTGGCATGCCTGTTGGCCTAATTGAACAGCGCCTGAGAGATGATCTTGCGGCAAATCTTCTTGCTGTGGAGCAGGAGGCCCTTCGTCGACATTCTTTGGTTTGATCAGCTGAGTACAACCTGATCAGTTTGAGTTTTATTTTTAGATTTTCAGAGCCGAGGATCTAGAAAAAGGTGATTGCTTAGCCGAATAAAGCTCACCTTTGGCCAGATCTATTCACCATTAGCTGATACCCCCAAGGGGATTCGAACCCCTGTCGCCTCCGTGAAAGGGAGGTGTCCTAGGCCTCTAGACGATGGGGGCGAGGCCGTAATCGCAGCGTTCTGTGCTTGCGATTACTTGGGAAAACTAAGGTTCAGCCTGACCCTCCGTCAAGGCAAGCTGATCTGATTCCAGCCCTTGTTGTTGCCAGATTGGAACTGTGAAGTAAAAGCAGGCGCCCTTGTCGGGCTCTGAGACGACCCAGATCTTGCCGCCGTGTACTTCCACAATGCGGCGGCAGACCGATAGACCTACTCCGAAGCCAGAGGTGACTGCTGATGTTTGCGGTAGGCGCACTCGATCAAGAAAAATCCGCTCCTGCTCGTCTTCGGGAATCCCTGGCCCGCAATCGCAGATGCTTACCTGCAACCATTGACTTGTTCGGTGCAGCATGGTCAGCGAGATTTCTCCTCCATCCTTAGTGAATTTCAGAGCATTTTCCAGCAGGTTGAGTAGTACCTGTCGCATGCGCCGCTGATCGGCAAAAACCTTGGGCAGGTCTGAGGGAATATCTGTATGGATGTTTATGTTTCTAACTAGCCATTGCTTTTCTAGCTCCAAAATCGCTTCTGCGGTGACACTTGCTAGATCAAGACGTTGGGGATTGAAAAGGGCTTCCCACCGGGTGCTTTTTACTTCTAGTAGGTCGTTCGAGAGTAATTTGATTTCATCAAGACGCCGCTTCACGACATCCTGAAAGCGGTTCATGTCGATCTGACCAAGCTGTTGACTCTGTAATGCCAGTACGGCTGCTGTTAGAGGGGTCCTTAACTCATGAGCCACCATCCTTAGCATTCGTTCTTGTGCCTCTAGACGGTCGATAAGGGTTTCATTCTCCTGGCGCAATACCAGCAGTTGATCTTCTAGTTGCAACTCCCTTTGGGTGCGACTGCCATCTAGTTCTGAAGGCCTCAAGCTCATTCCCAGGCCACTTACGACGATGTCTTGCTGCCAGCGGGTTATCCAGGTGAGTAGTTGTTGGTAAATACTGCTGCCTGCGAACACCTGTTTTGGTGATGGCGAGAGCTTGATTAGGGCTGGGGTTGCGACTAGACGATGCAGCTCAAGCAGCTCAGGCTGCTCACTTGGATCAGACAACTGCAGCGTGACATCGAATCCGCAGTCCTCATTCTCCAGAAACTGGATAATCGACCTCAGGTCGCCCCTGGAGAGCTGATGGCGGCCAGCTACTAGCAGCAGCTGAAGTTGTTGTCGCCGGCTGGCTTTGACCCCATCCACTGTGGCGGGTGCCTAACAAAGTTGAGGTTCACCTTATGGGTTTTTGTCTGAAGCTGGTAGGGCTGCTAAGACCTTGTTGAACAGTCTGTTGCTTGGCGAGCGTTGGTTATGGCTCTTTTTCCTGTGGAGAAAAGGGGTGCTCAGTAAAACCGTTCCGCACAGATTGGTGAACCTCGCATCAATCTTGATAGCAACTTGCGACGGTGGTTCGCTCGCAACCTGGGCCTTTGGCGCTCCCGTAGCCAGTACATCTTTGATGACCAGGTCTTGAATCTGGACATGTTTATACGCATCGAGAGCTTTGCTGAAAGTAAAGCTCTCGATGCCCGCTATCGCTTTAGCTGGTGGCCAGAGGATGACTGTGACTTCTTCTTCGAGAAGAAACCTGACTTATGAGCGGGAGGGAACAATTGAAGCCACGCTCTGGGGGCATCAATTACTGCGCAGCAGGGAGTATCTCTCTGACTCTCCGCTCAAGACAAATATTCGTCAGGTGGATGAGCATGAATCAATTTTTGGAACCCACTATGAGCAGTGGCATATCCACGAACACAACCGTTTGATTGATCGGGACCGTTACCGCTCTAGGGCTATTTACAGCTGGGCGGATGATGAACTGAAGATCGTTGAACATCACCACGAGGTTCGGCTCGAAGGTGCGGCCCCGCCGGTTGAGGAGTGATAAAAATCGGCTTTTTGGTAGTGCGTTGTCAGAATTGACATGTAGGGGGTGGTTAAACCCATAGCGGATGGTGCACCATGGCGAAGTCATGATGACCAGATCCGTTGCAGACCCTTTTCCGTCGACTACGTCCAGTTCTGGCTGTGACGATTTTCTTAGCACCTCTCACCCTGATTGGCCCTGCTGCATTTGCTCAGGCAGCGGCTGATGCCGATAAAAACCCTGCTACCAACGCAGATATCCTTCTGTATCGAGCCATTGGGTCTTCGTACGTTTGTAATGCACGTACCGCTGGCGTGGATTTCCCTAAGGCCGTGGGTATCGCTGCTGCTACTTACGCGCAGCTCATCAATGGTCGCCACGGTGGCTTTGTGGCCTCTGCAGGAACCGAAAAACTAACAACCAAACAACTTTTCTCTGGTGCTGAGTTTCAGGTCATCACTGGGGCCATTCAGTACTGCCCTAAGGAAGTCCCAGCTGATGTGAAGACTAAGGTTGAGGAGGCTCTTAAGAAACAGCAGAAAGCTAAATAAAAATTGTTTGTTTTTCAGGTGACTTTTACAGCTGCAATCGGGTGCCGCTGTAGTGGCTTTGTTGGTGGATAAAGTTGAGATGGCAACATCTTTGTAAAACAGACAACGCCTTTTAGTATTGCGCTCAATTTGTTTGCGGTTAAGCATGTCGACAACTTATCGATTTGCCAATCAAACAGAATCCTGGTTATTTTTTGCCCTGCATGAATAATGAAGGATATAGATTGACAGGTTAAATGTGTCCATGCCATTTTGCCTGGCTCTTTGTTTTGTAATAGCTTTTGATTGAAAACCAGAAGCTGTAATCAGCATGCCTAATCAGATTGAAGTATGCGGCCATGGGATAATGGTACTTGCCTAGATCAGATCGCTGAGGATTTAGCTTGAGCGTTGAAGGTGTTAATTAGTGCTAATAAGCTGGCGGAGCATTTTAGGTTAATCATGCTCTTATTCAACTATTGATAATAGAACAACGGTGTATAAACTCGAGCATTTTAAAAGCAAGAATAAGTCAGTTATCAAGAGGTTTCCTGGCCGGGTCTTAGGGTGTTATTGGCTAAAAGAAAAAACCCCTGCTATGGCAAGGGATCTGGTGAACTTCTGTTTATAGGGCGTATTACCCACAGAAGCAATCAGAGTTCTCGCACCAGCAGAGCTCGATTGGCCTCCCGTATCGATTCAGTCCGTCTCCGTTGATGCCGGTTCTATTGGGCTTAAAGCCCCCGGCAGCAGCCTTTAGTACTTGAAAGGAAAGCTCTTGATTGAGCATTTCATTGGTGTAGTTATTGTTGGATGTAGTCATGATTTTGAAGTTGGGTATATGGAAATCAAAGGCTGATTGGTTTACCTTTGATGCGCATAACATCGCTTTTCTACGCGTCCAAGGTGTTGATCTAAAGCAATCGCATTAGTGATCTGGCTCACAGAGGCCCAGATCAAAGTAATAGCCCTGAAATAAATCAGGGCTCTAACCAAATTCTCACTAACTCTCACTCAGCCTTAAGGCAAATAGCTTGATTGGCATCACATCTTTTGGTGATTTTGGTCGGCGCATGCTTGGTTACAACTAATAGGAGAAATCGATTACAACTTATGGGGCTTTGACCCATTGGAAATCCCCGCTGTAAGGCGATTTACTTATTCTTCTTTCTCTTTTGGCGGTGGTACCTTTTCGCTCTAGTCATTCACCGCTGCTCAAAGATTCGTGCAGTTGCAGTTGGGCTGATTTGAGTTTGATCATTGCTGTTTGTGATATTTCTTGCAAGGGCAACGCTTATGAGTGCCTTTTGTTTTGATGTGTATGCATCACTTTTAGGTCTGGATATATACGCACCTACTTACATTTGTCCCTATAAGGCAAGGACAAGTTTC
>Ga0208766_1001871_pt1 | contig 11109 bp, 12 predicted proteins | sample ETN01SmetaG_3_FD_185792 | JGI IMG/M metagenome (GOLD analysis project Ga0208766, IMG submission 185792) | Marine microbial and viral communities from oxygen minimum zone, Eastern Pacific Ocean - ETNP2014F12-01SV263 (SPAdes) (version 2) | ecosystem: Environmental > Aquatic > Marine > Oceanic ...
AAAACTTGGTGCTACTGCTGACTTTGTTCCACCCAACTTTGTAGCCGACAGCCTGATTGAACATTTCCCAGTCTCAGGGTCTGGACTGAGGATGCTGCTACCAAGAGTCCAAAGCGGCGGTCGCACAGTTCTAGCCAATGCATTCAGAGAAGCTGATTTTTGCGTCATCGAAGTAGCGGCCTATGAATCCCGCTGCCCAAAAGCAATACCAACAGACACGGCCCAAGCCCTGGCTAATAATGATGTGAATGCGATCGCATTCAGTAGCGGCAAAACCGCAGCACATACAGCAGCGTTACTTAGCCATCGTTTTGGCAATGATTGGCTGCAATACCTTCAAGGGGTAAAGCTGATATCTATTGGCCCTCAGACAAGCCTTAGCTGTGAGAAACATTTTGGACGGGTCGACCAGGAGGCCGATCCCCATGACTTGGAGGGACTGGTCAGCGCTTGTGTTCAAGCATGCAAGTGGGGGCCTGAATCTTACCCCTCCGGCTCAGAGTGATACACCCTCGCTGAACATCAATCGATAGCAGCGACCAACTAGGAGGTAGCAACTGTTCGGTTTTAGCCTGACCAAGGCAAAGGCCTCCAGGCCCTACACATATCGTCCCTGATCGATCAGAGAGCTCCACCAAGGCCCGCTGCTGACCACCAACAATCAAGACTCCGTTGAGTATGACGCTAGCTTTTGCTCCTGAAACAAGCGGTTGAAAAGGATCCGAGCGACCTTCCGGGACACGATCCTGGACGTCTGTAGCCGAAGGAAGTGGTTTTAGAGGATTAGGCAAATCAGGCGGTACAACAAGCTCCTCTGAAATCTCAGGAACTACCAGGGGTGTTGTCGGCAACGTCTCAGTAGTGGAGTTATCAGCACTACAGCCAATTAGCACAACCGCAAGCACGACCAGTCCACACCTAAACCGCCAGGCTGCTGCAGCGGACGACTCAGGAAGAAACGCTGTAACCGCTTTCCACAAGATCCCTAAATCTGTCAAGGTTGGCCTGGAGCTCACGAGTAACAATCCCTCCAAGGATGCTTGGTTCCATCAAGGGTGCCAAGGCCCTCGGCAACTCATAGCTAACACTCAATTTCACAGCTGTGTGGTTCTCACTCTCCGCATAGAAGCGCACAGCACCTTTCGTAGGCAGTCCTCCTACGGATTCCCATTGCAACTGCTGGCGTTCAACCTGCTTGGTAATCCTTGCCTTCCATTGAAAACGAAAGCCCTGAGCAGCCAATGTCCAATTAGTGAGATTTGGATCATCAAGGGTTTTCACAGATTCAATCCAATTCATCCAGCGGGGCATGGCCTCTAGATCCATCCACACAGCCCAAGCCCGCTCAACGGGAACTTTGATATCGCTAGTAACTGTGTGTTCAAGCCAACGTCCCATCGTCAAGCAACCGCCTTATTAGTGGCCAACATGGCAGGTTGCTGCAGAATCGCCGCTGCCGCTAAATGGCCACTCATCGTGGCACCCTCCATCGAGTCGATGTAATCCTGGCGCGTATAGCTGCCTGCCAAGAAAAAATTACCGATAGGCGTGCTTTGATCTGGTCGGTAAGGCTCCATCCCTGGGGATTCTCGATAGAGAGACTGAGCAAGTTTGACGACGTTGCTCCACACAAGCTTTAGCGACCGAGAAGAAGGAAACAATTCACGAACTTGAGCATCTGTATGCGAAACGATCGTCTCAACAGATTTCGAAATCCAGGGATCACCAGGAGTAAGTACACACTGAAGCAAAGAACCCAGGCCTTCCCGGCGATAGTCCTCAGGACTAGCAAGAGCTAAATCGGCAAAACAGCTGAAATCTGCATCAGCGGTGTAGAGCAGGTTATTCAAACCAACAGGACACTGAAGATCCCTACGTGCAGCCTCATTGATGGAGTCATTACCCAGTTCAGTCACCCAGCCGTCGTAGCGCAGCTGCACTGTGGCAACTGGCACTGCTTCGAGGTTGTAAATACCATCAAACTGAGGGAAGCGGCGCCAGGCCTCAGGCAGCAATCGCTGAATACCTGGGACATCACAAGCAGCCAAGTAGCAATCTGCTTCAACCATGACATCCCCTTCAGGAGTGCCAAGGCTTAGCCCTGTCACCATCGGAGCTTCATCATCACTAAAACGCACCTCTCGAACACGATGACGAAGATGAAGATGAGCTCCCCTTGCCTGGATGTACTCAAGAATCGGTGCAGTAAGCCAGCGATGAGGGGATCCTTTCAGCAGATTTAATTTTGATGCTTCCGTACGGGCCGCAAACATCATGAAGATAGTGAGCATGCAACGGGCCGAAATCGCCTCACAGTCGATAAACCCCAACGCATAAGCAACCGGGTTCCACATGCGCTGAATGCTCTGCAAGCTGCCGCCATGATTGACAAACCACTGCTGAAAACTCACCTCATCGAGAGCACGGATTGTGCTCATTGCCCCCTCGTAATCCACCAAGCCCCTAACGATGGGACTAGTACCAAGCGCAAGGGCATTGCGCAATTTATCGATCCAGTTCAGCTGAGGGGTCGTAAAAAAAGCCTTCAGGCCGTTAAAAGGAGCCCCTAGAGCAAAACGAAAATCAAGAGATCGAAGATCACCGCCACGGTTGACAAACAAATGAGTGTGGTCCTTTGGCAATAAGTGATCAATTGCACCCACCTTTCGCATCAGTGCAAAGAGATTGGCGTAATTAAAAAAGAAAACATGCAACCCCATTTCTATGTGGTTGCCATCTGGATCTTCCCAGCTGCCAACCTTGCCGCCAATGAACGGTCTAGCTTCGTAGAGATCCACGGCATGACCGGCATCAACTAGATCAACAGCTGCAGCCAGTCCGGCAAGCCCAGCGCCCACAATGGCGACCCGCACACGCGCTTCCTACAAAAATCCTTTCAACTCTATAAATATGGCAGCTGGTCGGCTGCATTGGCGAGGCAAACACGAGACATGCCTCCATAAAATAAAAAGAGGACTTTGCCAGTAATGATGACCAGCACCACTAGCCCTGCAGCCAACCACACCGCCAATGACGGCAAAGGCATCCTGATCACCGGGACAGCCATGCAGCAATTGGCCAGGATCTGCCTTGAGAAGGGGAAAGATCAGGTGCTGCGAGTAGGCGTCCGCTCCGGTGGCTGCAGCGGCATGAGCTACACCATGGACTTCGTGCCCTCAACCGAGATCGAAGAGGGTGATCAAGTTTATGAATACACAGCAACCGATGGCGCAAATTTCCGTGTGATCTGCGATCCCAAGAGCTTGCTTTACATCTATGGGATGCAATTGGATTTCAGCACTGAGATGATTGGCGGCGGCTTCAACTTCACCAATCCCAACGCCAGCCAAACTTGTGGTTGCGGCAATTCATTCGCTGTCTAAATTCAGTCGACCCTTCCCCGTGGGATTCTGAAGAGACTTAAGCAGTCTCACTGCATCCGATGGAGTCCACCAACGAGAGCCTGTTCCAAAAGGCCATGAACCGGTATCAGTCCGGAACAGAAGCCAGTGAGCTGATCGAGGATTTTGAAATCATCACAGCATCAGCGCCCAATCAAGCCGCTGGCTGGACATGCTTAGCCTGGCTGCAGCTTCTCAATGATCAACCTGATGCAGCCCTGCGCGCCGCCCGCACTGCAGTAAAACTCAACGCCCAAGATCCCCAGGCCCGAATCAACCTAAGCCTGGCTCTACTGGAAACAAACTCCAAAGGGGTGCGTGATCAAATCGATGTAGTGCAAAAAGTTCTAGCCGTGGCACCAGAGTTTGCCAAAGAACTCAAAGGCTCAATCGCAGATGGGTTAGAGCGCAAACCAAATTGGCAGGCTTTAAAGAAAGTGAAGGCCTGGCTGGAGCTCTGAGGTGGCGCGGCTGCTGCTATTGAGCAATGGTCATGGAGAAGACCTTTCCGGAGCTCTACTAGGCAAAGTCCTAAAAAAAACCGGTCATCAGGTAGATGCGCTGCCCTTGGTAGGTCATGGACATGCCTACAGCGAAGCAGAAATCGAAATACTTGGACAGGTCCGAGAGTTCAGCACAGGTGGGCTTGGATACACCAGCCTGCGAGGCAGGCTGACGGAACTACTTCAAGGTCAGGTGTTGTATCTCCTGCAACGACTAGGACGTTTGTTGCAGGTGGCACATCGCTACGACCTGCTGGTGGTCATTGGCGATGTGATCCCTGTCATGGCCGCTTGGCTTAGCTTCCGCCCCGTAGCCATTTACCTAGTGGCCTACTCCAGTCACTATGAAGGTCGCTTGCGATTGCCTTGGCCCTGTGGCAGATGTCTAACCAGCAGGAGGGTTTTAGGTATCTTCAGCCGCGACGAGCTGACCGCAACAGACCTTACAAGCCAACTTCAACGCCCAGTGAGCTTCCTAGGCAACCCCTTCATGGATCCTGTGCTCACACCTCAAGCGCGTTTACCTGCCTGCCGTTGCCGCCTGGGACTACTGCCCGGTAGCCGTCGCCCTGAACTAGAACACAACCTAATGTTGCTGTTGGCGCTGGTCGAATATCTACCAGAACAACTACTAACCAACGGTGAACTTAGCCTTGATCTCGCACTGGTCCCAGCCCTGGATGACAACAGCCTTGCTGCAGTAATCACACATCAAGGATGGCGAATGCAACTTGATCCTGATAACGAAACACTTACACGGCTGGTGCTCGGAGAGCGGCATATCACCTTGCGACGAGACTCTTTTATTAAGGTGCTGCAAAGCAGCGATCTACTTATCAGTATGGCCGGTACGGCCACTGAGCAAGCAGTAGGACTAGCCAAACCAGTGGTGCAACTAGCAGGGATGGGCCCACAGTTCACGGCTGAATTTGCAGAAGCGCAACGCCGACTTCTAGGGCCAACAGTGTTTTGTGCTGATGGGAAAACTGGCGAAGCTCTCAATCTGCAAAACACTGCCAAGCTGACCGTTGAGCTGCTTAAACGCAGCTTGGAAGACCGTGAACTGCAAGCACAATGTCAACAGCAGGCTGCGCGTCGACTCGGAGGAGCAGGAGGTGGACAACGACTAGCCGAGGCAATCACAAACCTGCTAACGGTGAAACATCAATGAGCACACCTTCTGCTGAACAGCGTTGGAAACAGTGGCTGGACCGACTACTGATGCTGGATGCATTCCTAGTAATTGCAGGAGCACTGTGGTTTGTTGCAGCGATACTGGCTGGAAGCCAGGGGGTGCAAGCCCCAATGAGACTTTTACAACAACTTTGGGAGCCTCTATTCACACCTGCCATCGGCCTATTAATCGCTGCAGCACTAGTTAATGGGGTATGGGCGTGGTGGCAGCGGATAAGGCCTGGGGAAGATCAGGATATTGAAAGCTAAAACCCAGTTTTGGCAATCGTTCTGAGGCCACATGTTGCCCCTCAAGTACGACACGAGCGCCGTCACCAAGCAACAACTTGAGGATTGGTCCTGGCACCGGCAAGAGGCTAGGGCGACCAAGAGCATTACCAAGAGCCAATGCAAATGAAGCCATGGACACCGGTTCGGGAGCGACTCCATTAACAACCCCTGACCAGGAACGATCTTCAAGGGCCTTGCCAATCAACTGACAAAGATCAGTGCGATGAATCCAGCTCATCCACTGACGACCACTACCTACAGGACCACCAAAACCAAGCCTGAACACTGGCAGCATCTTGCCGAGGGCACCTCCATCGGGCCCAAGCACGATGCCGATACGCACCACCACCAATCGAGTAGCAGCGGGTTTAGCAGCTGCAGCAGCCTCCCACTGCTCACAAAGATGAGCCAGGAAGTCGTCCCCACAAGAGCTCTTTTCGGTGAAGTGTCTATCTGAACTGGTGCCGTAATAACCCACTGCAGAGGCATTCACGAGCACACGTGGCGGCACCTTTAGTTGGCCCATGGCTTGCACCAAGGCCCTAGTGGTGTGCAAACGACTCGACGCCAGTTTCTGGCAATGCTCAGGTGTCCAGCGCTGTTCAGCGATTGGTTCTCCAGCCAAATTGACCACACCCTCAACTTCCTCCAAGGCACTAAGGAGTGGGCCATCGAGCCAACTTTCTTGTTCAGCAGGGTTGATCTGCAGCCATCCCAACTGACCTGTCTGACGAGCCTGATCAAACCCAAATGCAGGCTTACGACTAACCAAGGTCAGCTGGTGGCCAGCCTCTAGCAACTGGAGTACTAATTCCCGGCCCACAAAACCACTACAACCAAGAAGTAGAAGGCGCATGGAACTAATAAGTCATTAGCCGCGAGACTAAGAGGCTGAAGAAGATGCTTCCACAGGGCTGGTGAGACCAAGACGATTAGCAATGGGCACCAAGGCAAACCCTTGAAATAACAATCCGAACAAAACCACCGCAAGAGCCAATGGAGGCATATTGCTGCCCCAACTCACAGGCGAAGCCCAAACATCAATCGCCAAAGCAATAGGCACCGCACCGCGCAGACCTGCACAACAAATAAACGTACGCTGACTTAACGAAAATGAACTGCGTAATAGCAAAGAGTGAACAATCAACCACCGCACCAGCTGCATTAGGAAAAAGAGCAGGAATGCCAAACCAGCGGCTTTGACGACATCCTCGGGAGCAACAACAAGCCCCATGCAAAGGAACAAAAGCAGTTCCGCCATTTTTGCGAAACTAGCGTGAGCCTCTTCCAGCACCAACCGATCAGTGCTCGAGCCATTACCAAGTACTAACCCCGCCACATAAGCAGCCAACAAAGGGCTGCCTCCCATGAGGGTGGTTCCACCAGCGAGAACCATCAGCAAAGCAAGGCTCACCACGGGCAGCATGGAATTGGTATTCAAAGACCTGCGACTACCCAGTACCTGAGTAGTGAGACTTCCACCTAGAAACCCCAAAAGGATGCCCAAGAGAAACTGGCGCAAAACCTGAGTCACTAAAGCCGCTGGGGCCACTCCCTCGCCGCCAGCCAAGGCCATTGCTACGCCAGCCAACACCACCGCCACAGGGTCATTGAGACCCGATTCGGTTTCAAGTAAATCCAATAAAGCTTTGGGCAATCGTCCTGCCAGTGGACGCACCAGGGCAAACGTGGCGGAAGCATCCGTGCTGCACAACATCGAGCCCACAAACAAAGCCTGCGGGAACAACACCAGCCATAGCGAATTACCTTCAGCCATACCCAGTGCCAGCATCAATGCCGTGAGCAATAGAGCCGTAAGCAAGGCACCAAAGGTTGCCAGCCTTAGCGCTGGCTTGATAACGGACCTCATCTGTGCCCAATTGGTAGTAAGCCCACCAAAAAACAGCACCAAAACAAGGGCTGCCTGGGTTATCTGCTCTGCATGGCCAAGAGAAAGCAAGGGAGAAGTTATGCCAGAAGACGTATGCAAATGGTTATCAACTAACAAGCCAAGAATCAGCACCATCAAAATCCCTGGAACCCTCACGCGAGCAGCCAGGTCATCGAGTAACACAGCTACAAGCAACAAACCGCCAAAGGCCAACAAGTAGAGAGCAAGTGAATGGCCCAAATCAGAACGTTATCGATGCTGAAAAGGTTCTAGCCTGAGAAGACGCAAGTGCCCCGCAATGGCCGAAACTTCTGAACCTGCCAAGGCCCCAGCAGCCCTTAAAAAAGGAGCCCTTGTTCGAGTCAACCGACAGGCCTATAGCCACAGCATTGAAGCCGCAGCTAGCGATTCCGCCCCACCGAACTACATCTTCGAAGGTCCAGGAGAAATCCTTGCCATCAAGGATGGAGAGTATGTGCAAGTGCGTTGGCGCATGCCCGTGCCGGACGTGTGGTTGAGGCTCGATCAACTGGAATCCTTCTCCTGAGAAGTCGGCTTTAGCGCTTCCTCTACCTGCTGCACTGCCTTTGGAATCGATCCAGAAGCTGCAGGTAAACGCCATAAAGCCCCGCCCAACACACCACTGAGATCAGCTAACCCGGCCAATAGATCATTGGGATGCCTTCGCTGAGCTCGATCAGCCACAGCCGATGCTTGCCAAGGATTCCAACCCGCAAGCATCACCACACTGTGATAAGCACTGGGCCAGGGACTATCTGGTAGCAATTTCTCTAAAGCGGCGAATTGGGTTGCCGCCTCATCTGGGCGATTCTTCAATACTGCCAAAAGCGCCAAGGTCCAACGAGCATCGGTATCAGCTGGATTGTCAGCCAACTGCTGCAATGCGACCTTACGGACCTGATCGCGATAGCTGAAATGACCATCCAACATGTGTTCAACAGCCACATCAATAAAAACAGGCTCCAGTCCTTTAGGTCCCACTGCCATCCCACGAGCTAAAGAAGGGAATCGCTCAGCAAAACTCTCTGATCTAGGGAGATCAGGGCGGCGAGACCAAAGGGAATAGCTACCGCCAGATTGGCGTGGGAAACGACGCAGCTGAACGAACACACCACTGCTCCGCACAGCCTGATCAAGTATTGCTGCCGAATCTCTAACTGAACCCTGATCTCCCTCAGCCAAAACAACCCACTCGGCATGCTGCAACACCGGCTCTAGATCACCTGCATTGCTACCAAGCTGGCGACCTACCAATCGACCTCCACCTCTACGACCGAAATAACTGACATTGTGCTGATTGAGATCGGAAGTACTTGGCACAACGATGACTGTGGTGGGCAACCCCTTAGCGTCAGCACCACCAGCCGCTCGAACAATGGCCTCTATAGGTCCCTGATGACGCTCTGATAGACGAGCCATCTGAGCTTTCCAGGCTGATGGAACGCTGGCCAGCAACCCTGCAGCAAGGGTCATAGGCAGAACTAGCCAAGAGCTCGTGAGCAAGCGGCGCTTCCCCCACAATCCCCATTGCCACCAACCCCTAGAAAGTAATAGAAGCAGAGGTGGCAGTAATGGTGTGATGTAACGGTCACCCTTATTCGGGCTGATGCTTGTGAACAACCAACCCGCCAATAGGGTTAACAGCAACCATCGCCATGCCAGCGGATCATCAACTGACTCTGCACTATCTCTTGCAGGGCCAAGGCTGCAGCAGTACATAAACAACCAAAGCACACAACCACTAAGACCCACGACGAGCACAACAGGGCCCAACTGCTCCGGCAACAAACGTGGATACCAAAGCCAATTTTCAACGGTCCAAAGAGAAGGATCTCCTTCTCGAGCCGCCGATTCAATCACGGCCCTGTTAGTGCCTCCAAGAGTTGTGATCCAGTTGTGACGCAACCAAGGGCCTACCCCGCATAAGAACACCCCAACACCTGCCAGCAACTGATATCGGGTGCGATTAGTTCGACATAAGGCACACCAACCAGCCCATGCCAACGCCGGAAGCAGTACCAACAGGGCACTTTGTTTCACCAAGATTGCCGCCGTGCAAGCAGCAGCAGCAACCAAGGCTTGTAGCCAACGACCACCTCGCTGTGGATCCCACCAGCACCCCAACCGCCATAAGGCAAAGGTGACTGCAGCAGTAAGCGGCATCTCCAATACGTAATCCGAGCGCAACTCCAACAAAGCCGGAGCCATGGCGACAAAAGCAACAGCAAGCAATGCCATCCCTTGCCCGCGCAAATGCAAACCCCATGCCGCAACAGCAACCAGGAGCAAGCCGTGCCAAACACTAAGGCTCCAGGCGGCCTGCTCAGGAGCATCGCCTGCTATTGCCATCACAGTGCCATTCACCAAAGAGGCAAGAGGTGGAATCTTGGGGGAGAGATCCAGCAAAGCGTTCCAACCCTGCCATTGACCTCCTGGTAAAAGGCCTAATGCGCGTCCATGATCGAGAGCGCTATTGAGGTAATCGGCCTGATCCCAAGCGGGAATGCCGCCGTAGTGATGCCACCAAAGTCGATCCAAGCCAGTAGCTAACAGCCACATCAGGGCCACAAACAACCAAAAGCGACCTGGAGCTTTCACCAAATCTCCAAGCGACGGCGTTCCTCCTGTAAGCGTAAACGCCGCTTTTTAGCTTCTCGCAACATCTCCCGTCCATCGTGGAGATAACTATCGACATAGCCCATCGTGTAGCGCTCTAACTCGGACAAAGCGTCTTCCACCTGAGAGAGGCAGTAATACAAGCTCAAACCAAAGCCTTGGGATGAAGCAGGTATGGGCAACGCTCGATAGAGCCGATTCACCACCTCGAGCCGATTGCGACTCTGCTCCAGATAGAAGCAAAAAGCCTCCATCAATAAATCGTCGTAGGGATCAGCCGAAAGAGCCCGGAACTGAGCAGGAAAAGGATTGATCACCTGCCCGAGCAACCGATCAATCGGAACATAAACCTGTTTTAACCACTGCACAAGAGCATCATCTGCTGCTGCTGCCTGGCCTTTAGCAACTCGAGCAGCAGCACTGGCGCGAGCATTGCGAACACCCCGCTGATGCGCTTCATCAGCCACTGAAGCACTATGACTTCTGCTGTGGTCATAGGCGCGGCGGTGTTCTGGATCCCCCAATACCTCCCACGCCGCATTAAGAGCAAGAATCCTCTGCTCATCACCACCAGCATCAGGGTGATGCAATTTCACAAGTTGGCGATAGGCAGCCTTGATCTCAACTGAACTAGCAGTGGAACTAACCCCCAGTACCTGATAAGGATCTCTAGCCATAGATATTAGTTATTTGGTAAGCATCAAAGATGTCCATCACGCCGCGGCGGCATCGACGAAGCAGCACTAAACATCGGTGTTGATAAGTAACGCTCTCCAAAGCTGGGCAACACCACAACAAGTCGCTTATCCACCATCTCAGTCCTACCGCCCACCTGCATTGCCGCCGCCACAGCAGCGCCACTACTCACTCCACTGAGCAATCCCTCCTCCCTGGCCAAACGTCTACCCATCTCCATAGCGTCTTCATCAGTAATAGGCACGACTTCATCGATCAAAGACATATCAAGAACACTTGGGATGAAACCAGCACCTATGCCCTGAATACGATGAGGAGCAGGACTACCACCTGCCAAGACAGGACTCAGTGCTGGCTCTACAGCAAATACCTGCAGGCTGGGATTGCGCTGCTTAAGCAACCGCGCACAACCGGTGAGAGTGCCACCAGTTCCTACGCCTGTAATCAGACCATCCAAGTAGCCATCACAATCGCTCCAGATCTCCTCTGCAGTTGTGATCTCATGCACCTGCGGATT
>Ga0208766_1001874_pt1 | contig 11098 bp, 9 predicted proteins | sample ETN01SmetaG_3_FD_185792 | JGI IMG/M metagenome (GOLD analysis project Ga0208766, IMG submission 185792) | Marine microbial and viral communities from oxygen minimum zone, Eastern Pacific Ocean - ETNP2014F12-01SV263 (SPAdes) (version 2) | ecosystem: Environmental > Aquatic > Marine > Oceanic ...
GAAAGAACTTGCCCTAGCAAGAATAAGACAACTCGTTGCTCATGAAATTGGACATACAATAGGTATACAACACAATTTTCTTGCCAGCTCATTTGATCGCGCATCAGTGATGGACTATCCACATCCAACACTGAAATTAAATAGTTCAAATGAAATTGAATGGATGGATGCATATGCTACTGGAATTGGGGAGTGGGATAAGATTTCCGTAGCCTATGGCTATCAAGATTTTCCAAATGATGTAGATGAAAGTGAAGCTTTGGAGGAAATAATTCAAAAAGGGATTCAGCGAGGAATAACTTTTATTACGGATCAAGACTCCAGGTCAATAGGATCAGCGCACCCCGCGAGCCATTTATGGGATAATGGAAAAGACGCGGTGGCTGAGCTTAATAATTTAATTGAAATCAGGAAAGTCGCATTAGATAGGTTTGGTGAAAATAATATTCGATATGGTGAACCATATAGCGACCTTGGAGATGTTTTAGTTCCCATCTACTTGTTACATCGTTATCAAATTGAAGCCGCTGCAAAAATTATAGGTGGTCTAAATTACAGCTACGCATTAAGAGGTGACGGTCAACTGATAACTGAAATGTTAGATCCAGATTTTCAACTAGAGTCCCTAAATACATTAGTAAAAACACTACATCCTGAATTTCTTACATTAGATGAGCGTTTACTTAAAATAATCCCTCCTCGAGCATCTGGTAGGGGTAAAACTAGAGAGTCTTTCCAGTCAAGAACAGGTGTCACTTTCGATGGTATTAGCTTAGCTGAAACAGCAGCGCATATGACAAGCAAGATGCTATTTAACCCTGAGCGTGCAGCAAGGCTAGTTGAGTATCATGCCAGAAACAAAGAGCAGCCAGGACTTAAAAAGATTATTGATACAATTTTAGATAATACATTATTAGCAAAAAATCCAAAAGGAATGACGGGTGAAATAAAACGTAATATTGATTTTGTTGTACTAGATCACTTAATGAATTTAGCTATCAGTGAAAATAGCTCTCCAGCTGTTCAATCTATAGCAATGTATACAATTAAAGAATTGTCAAATCGGATAATACGGAACAACACGAAAGACTATAGGATAAGATCACACAATAGTATGCTAAAAAAACGATTAAATAAATTTATTGATGAGCCTGAAACCTTTCGTCCAAAAAATATTCCGACTGCACCACCAGGATCGCCAATCGGGTCAGTTTTTCAATGCTCTAAAAATTAATTAGCAGTGATAACCCAATCTATTATCCCTGAAAAATTACTTAATCGAACTTTTGATATTTTGGGTGAATGGTAATCATAATTACTTGTAACGGTAATATTTGATTTAATTAAATAATTATAAACCAATGTATCGTTTTGACCAATAATTTGAATGGTTGATGAATCCTTACTATTGAAATCAGTAATAACCAATGTTGAAAGCAAGAGCTTGTTGCTTGGCACTGTAAGCGAAAGATCGAATGACTTATCGTAATTAAAGCCATCCGCTCTCAAAGTAAATGAGAAAACATCACTCTTATTAATCACAGCAGGTAAATTTTCTACTAAACCATGATCTGGATCAGCAGGGCCTACGCAATTAAACAAGAAGGACGCAAAAAGTAAGGGTAGTAGTTTATTCAATCTTTAATTTCTTTATCTTTTGAATCTTGACCAAGCTGAAGCTCATTAATTTTCTCCATTGGCTTTTCAAGCGCACGAAATCTTGGACCTTTCAATTCATCATAGTGATTTGCTAAAGCGCTAATTGATTTTCCCATAGCATGTATTTTTTCGGTAAACTGTTCCCATTGTTTTCTAAATACACCAACTAAATCTTGCATTTCACCAGCTTTTTGTTCCATAGCAAAATTTGATACCGCCTGCCTAATTAATGATAGCACCGCATACAGTGTTATTGGAGAGCATAAAAGAACTTTCCTGGAAAGAGAAAAGTCAATTAAGTCTTTATCTTCTTGATTTAAAAATGCATAAACACTTTCATTGGGTATAAACATTAATACATAATCAACGGTTCCTTCTTCGGGATTGATATACGAACGTTTTTCTATAGCTTTTACATGATTGCGGACATCTTTTATAAAAGCATTCTTCTCTTGGAGCTTATCATTTTCATTTTCTGAACTGAGATAATTCTCATAATGAACCAAAGGAAATTTTACATCCATGTTAATTATCTTATTGTTGGGCAGTTTGAATGTAAAGTCCGGTCTGCCATCTCCCGATTGAAGCTGTTTTTCAAAATTGATACCCTCAACAAGCCCCATAAAATTTAATATATCCTCAACCATGCGCTCACCCCACTGCCCTCTTTCTTGAGAGCTTGAAAGAATACGGGAGAGCTTATTTGTGGTCTCTGCAAGATCACCGATCCCCTTTTTAGAACTTTCCACATGCCCCTTAAGCTCGTTCGTTGACTTATCTAGTCCTTCTAATTTTGATTTCATATCAATAATTGTTTGGTCGATCAGTTCTTTTTTTTGATTCAACTGAGAATCGGATGATTTTAGTAATTCAGAAAATTTATTTTCTGCTAATTTTAAGAAACTATCAAGATTTTGATCTAGAGCTTGCTTGGAAAGGTCTCCAAATTCTGCTTTGAGGTTTTCACGATTTTGTTGATAGGTATCATTTGACTTTCTATTAAAAAGCCAAAAAATACACACACCGCATAGGATGCCTATTATAAAAATTATGACAGCTGCTATTTCCATTAAATTTCCAATAAATTTACTATCAAGCGAATAACTTCACCGGATGCAGTTCCAGGGTTTTGATACGCTAGTTTTTTGTCACCCCAAGCTGAACCCGCAATATCAAAATGACACCAAGGAACACTATCCTCAACAAATGATTTTAGAAACGCACCTCCTGCTATTGTTCCAGCTTGGCCGGGCGCACCTAGATTTTTTACATCCGCAATCTTCGATTTAACTTGATCTAGATATTCATCCCATAAGGGAAATTCCCATACTTTCTCACCTGTCATATCGGAAGAAGTTTTTATAGAAGATATTAATGCGGAATCAGTACCCATAATTCCTGAAGCTATATGACCTAAGGCTACAACCACTGCGCCGGTCAGTGTTGCAAAATCTAAAATGTATTCTGGGTCATAGTGTTTGCAGGCATATGAAAGTGCATCAGCTAGAATTAACCTTCCCTCAGCATCTGTATTTAAAACCTCTATCGTTTTTCCATTATATGCTGTTAACACATCTCCCGGGCGATAAGCTTTATCACCGCTCATATTTTCAGTTGAAGGAATAATCCCAACAATATTCATTTTGGGTTTCAAAATAGAAACAGCCTTCATGACGCCAAGCACAACACCAGATCCACACATATCATATTTCATTTCATCCATTTTTGCTGCTGGTTTAATTGAAATGCCGCCACTATCAAATGTCAATCCTTTTCCCACCAATACTATAGGCTTTTGATTTTTTGGTCCATTAAAATATTCTAAGATTATAAATTTTGGCGGCTCATCAGTTCCTGAAGCAACGCCCGCTAATGCACCCATGCCCATTTTTGTAAATTTTTCTCTATCAAAAACTGTCACATCTACATCTGAAGACTTGCCAATCTGAATGGCGCTATCAGCTAAATGAGATGGAGTAGCAATATTTCCAGGGCGATTTTCTAAATCACGAGCAAAGCAAACACAGTGAGCTATAATAGCACCTTTATCTACCGCTTTCTTACTTCCGCCAACAATACTAGCATGTATTAATTCACATACATCATCTTTTTTAGATTTGAATTCGTTAAACTGATAACTTCCTAATACCAACCCTTCAGATGTGGCCTGTGATATTGTATTATCCTTCGCTTCTATAGGTAAAAGAAAAGTAACGGAATTAATATTATCTGAAATACAGGCCTTAGCAACACTTGCAGCTGCTATTCGAAACACCTCAGGTGTTAATTTTCCTTTTTCTCCTAATCCATATAGATATACAACAAAACCTTTTTTACCAACAATACGGGTTACTTCACCTATTTTTCCTTTAACTAATCCCGCAGTTAAAGTATGTGAAATCGCTCTTCCTAATTTTCTATTCACACCTTGAAGTTGACGATTTAATTGAAGATTTTCGTAAATTCCCACTGAAACAGATTGGTCTTTTGAATTATGCCAATCATTAGATATATGTTTAATTTTTAAAAGATTTGCCATTTTTATCCTTATTCAACAAATTTTTTATATAAAAAGTGATGCTTAAATTATGATTTTAATCAAAATAATCAAATGATGATATAGATAAATGACTTTAAGGGAGTAATTATTTTATGAAAATACAAAAAATAAATATTAATGAGAAATTTGAAAAGATATCTGATCATTGGTCACCTAAAGTGATTGCTGAAATGAATAATTATCAGTTTAAGCTAGCTAAAGTTAAAGATGAATTCATCTGGCATAAGCATGATGATACAGATGAAACATTTTTCGTTATAAATGGTAATTTGACAATAGAATTTAGAAATGATAAAGTAAGCTTAGGACCCGGTGAAATGATAGTTGTTCCCAAGGGAATAGAGCATAAACCTCTTGCTAGCAATGAATGCGAAATAATGCTGATTGAGCCTAAGGGCGTAATTAATACTGGCGATAAGGAAAATAAAATGACCGCACCAAACGATCAGTGGATTTAACCTATTTTATATTTCCCTCAATTAGGTTATTAACAACAGATGGATCTGCCAAGGTTGATGTGTCTCCCATATCATCAAGTTTATTATCAGCAATATTTCTTAGTATCCGCCGCATAATCTTCCCAGAACGCGTTTTGGGAAGTCCAGGAGTAAATTGAATTTTATCAGGTTTAGCATGTGGACCTATTTCTCTAGTAACGCTATCTTTAATTGCTTTTTCAATAGATAAACCTGGTTCAGTCCCTGTCATTAGCGTGACAAAAGCATAGATACCTTGCCCCTTAATTTCATGAGCAAAGCCAACGACAGCTGCCTCAGCAACTCCATCAGCTTTTCCTATTGAGCCTTCTAATTCAGCAGTACCTATTCGATGGCCTGAAATATTCAAAACATCATCAACTCTTCCGGTTATCCAATAATATCCATCCTCATCTCTAAACGCGCCATCACCGGTAAAATAGTATCCTTCAAATTGAGAAAAGTAAGTCTCTTTAAAGCGCTGGTGATCACCATACACTGTTCTCATCTGGCCTGGCCAAGAAGATTTTATGGCAAGAAGTCCAGAAGCGTTATTATCTGTAATCTCATCCCCTGCATCGGTAAGTAAAACTGGTTGGATTCCAAAAAAAGGGAGTGTCGCAGATCCCGGCTTGGTAGGAGTTGCGCCTGGCAATGGTGAAATCATAATACCGCCCGTCTCGGTTTGCCACCACGTATCTACTATAGGACATTGCTTATCACCAATTAAATTATAATACCATTCCCATTCTGGCTGTTTAATTGGCTCTCCAACGGTTCCTAATAATCTAAGAGAGCTTAAATCATGATTCTTTACCCAATCATCACCCTCCTTCATTAACGCGCGTAGCGCTGTTGGGGCAGTATAAAATAAATTAACCTTATATTTATCAACAACATCCCAAAACCTTCCAAAGTCAGGGTAATTTGGAACACCCTCAAATATCACTGAGGACGCACAATTTGATAGCGGCCCATAAACAATATATGAATGTCCGGTAATCCAACCGATATCGGCAGTGCACCAGTAAATATCATCGCTTTTATAGTCAAAAATGGTATTAAAAGTAAAATTTGCATATAGTAAATAGCCGCCAGTAGTATGCATGACACCTTTTGGCTTTCCCGTGGATCCTGAAGTATAAAGAATGAAAAGCGGATCTTCGGCATCCATATGCTCAGGGTCGCAATGCGAATCAACATTTTCACATTCCTGGTGCCACCATAAATCTCTCCCTTCTTTCATATTCACTTCTTGTCCTGTCCTTCTTACTACAATTACATTATCAATAGATGGAGTTTGCCCGGTCGCCTTATCTGCATTCGACTTCATAGGAATATTATGCTTAGTTCCACGCACACCAGTATCTTGAGTAATGAGCGCCTTGCATCTAGAATCATTAATTCTATCTCGCAGCGAGCCTGGACTAAAAGCTCCAAATACAACAGAATGTACCGCGCCTATTCGCGCACATGCCAACATGGCAATCGGAAGCTCTGGGATCATTTGCATATACAAGCAAACTCTATCACCCTTTGAAACATTTAATTTTTTTAAAACATTAGAAAATTTGTTCACCTCAATCAGTAGCTGATTATAGGTAAAGGTTTTTTTGTCATCAGGGTCATTGCCTTCCCAATAAAATGCAACGCGTTCTCCATCGCCATTATTAACATGCCGGTCCAAGCAATTATAACTGACATTTAACTTTCCATTAATGAACCACTTGATTTCAGGTGTAGAAAAATCAACATCACTTACCTTTTCCCATTTTTCAAACCAATCTAAGCGCTCTGCTTTTTCACTCCAAAACTCATCACTATCATTAACAGATAATAAATATTCTTTAGAATAATCTTCTAAAGACTTAAAGTAAGCATTCGAGGATAGTTTTTGGGGAGGGTCATACTTTTTATTATTCATTTTGCGCGTCCAGCTCTTCAGTAACAGTTTCATCTAACAGTTTAACATTTTTACTCAATATCCACCCTTGAAAAAAATTGGAAGATTGCTTCTCATAAAGGTCGATACGCACCCTGCCAAACAATCTATCACCTGCTACTTTATTTATAACAATCTGGTCGCCTTGATTAAGGAAAAATAATATTTCAGAACCATTTTCAGGGCCTTTACGGAACGGAGTAAGATCATTAACAACAGAATATAATGCTTCACCATCAATGATATTTAATCGATATAGTTGTATAGTTCTGTTTGATATACCCTCTGGAACCTCAATAGACCCTTGCCAGGAGGGATATCTTCCCTCTGTTTCGATTAAAATATTAATTGGATCCTCTTTATGTCTATCTACAGGAATTCTTAACCGAGCATATCCCATGCTGTCCATTATTGTTGATGATATAATGGCACCTGATTGAAAAATATTAACCAATGCATGTGGAACTGGAGAAAAATCTATACCATCAATAATGTTTAATTTAATTATATCTGTTTTTAGTAAAATTTCAAAATCACCTAAATCAATCGTGCCGGATGACTTACTGAACAAACGGTATATTGTTTCATACGCACCACCAATTGGTTGAAAGCTTGCTATGTTTCCAAGAGTATCAGAATCTAGTACGTTTTCAGGGAGTACTACCTGAATAGTGTCATCTGGAAAAAACATTCGAGAAATAAATACTTCGGACGGGCGATTTCTTGGAAATAATGTAAATCGATACGCAGTTGGGCTATAGTTTCCTACTGATAGCCTAGCTGAAATTGTTACTATTTTTGCTTCTACGGACTTTGAGCTTGAACTGTTTTGCTGAAGCGAGTCTAATTCCTGGGAATTAGAAAGACTCAAAAAGATGACTATTGTTAGGAGGCTATTTAATTGCTTTACCATGAGGGTGTTTGCTATAATCACCTTGATCGCCTTTTTTGACAGAAACCATAACCAATGATGCTACGCATGCCAATCTTGGGTCTGACTTTCCACCCTCAGCGTAGGCCTTCACTTCGATATGCATTGATGTAGTTCCCGCAGAAACAATTGCTGCGGTAAAATTAACCCAATCACCTAAAAATACGGGTTCTTTAAATTCCACTTTTTCAATAGTACGAGTAACTGCACCATCGGTTTCAGTATCCTTTAGAAAACGGTGCGCCACTTTTGCTGCAGCTAAATCAATCCATGCAATCATTTGACCTCCGAAAAGCGTTCCAACTACATTAATGTGGTCAGGCATGACAAATTGAGAATATTTTGCTAAATATTGTGACATCTTGAAAATCCTTATTCTAAAAATAGATTAAAAGTTTAAAGGGTTGCAAATAGAACCTTGAAGCAGCTATTCTGATTGTGCTATCCTCTCTCCTTCTTCCACATCCACTTTAAGTAACATAAAACCACCCAAAATGAATAATACAATCACTGAAAATATTCCTAATCTTGGATTACCCGTTACCATGCCAACATACCCCACCAAAGGAGGTCCAACAATTGCAGCAAACTTCCCAAACATATTATAAAAACCAAAAAATTCTGCAGAGTTTGATTTAGGTATAATTCTTGAGTACAATGAACGACTTAAAGCTTGAATTCCACCCTGAAAACACGCTATCATAACCGCAATAGCATAGAAATGCCATTCTTTTGAAACCAATGAAGCAAAGATTGAAATTACTGTGTAGCCTACTATGCCAATGAAAATCCCTCGTTTTATTCCGATTCTTGATGCAAACCAATTATAGATCAATGTTGCAGGAAATGCTATGAACTGAACCATCAATAAAGCTGTAATCAATGCGGATGTTGAAAAACCTAAGCTTGTGCCATAATCAACAGACATTCTGACAACTGTATCTACCCCATCAATATATAGCCAATAGGCAATTAAGAATGTGGTTACAACTTTATACTTTTTGACCTTAGATATTGTAGAGAATAACTGGCTCCATCCTGATTTTATTGAATTAATAATTCCGATATCATTTGTTGTTGTTGGTTCTTTAACAAAAAGCATTATCGGAATAGAAAATACTGCCCACCATATAGCTACTGTCAAAAAGGATAATTTTATTGCAGTTGGAGCATCAGAAATACCAAAAACCTCAGGTTTTAGATACATCAGAACATTAATAAGGAATAATAAACCGCCTCCAATATATCCTAAAGCATAAGCTAGCGATGATACAAAATCTCTTTTGTCTTTAGGGGCTACGCTAGGAAGGAGTGAATCATAAAAAATATTTGCAGACATAAAACCGATAGAGGCTGCAATATAAAAAACGACTGCAACTTGCCACTGTCCTTGATTGACAATCGAAAGCGCACCGGTGCTGATAAATCCTAAGAATGCAAAAAATATTAAGAGTTTCTTTTTTACCGATGCTTTATCTGCAATCGCCCCAAGAAAAGGAGCGAGCGCAGCAACTAGAATAGATGCGGTAGAATTTGCTAAACCCAAATACCATGTGCTGACAGTAACCTCAGATGCAGTAGACCAATATTGTTTAAAAAAAATGGGGAAAAAACCAGCCATGACTGTTGTTGAAAAGGCGCTATTTGCCCAATCATATAATGACCATGATAATATTTCTTTTTTGTTATCAAGCATCTCTATCTATCCAATTTACCAAGCTTGAAAGTAAGTACTAATCTGCACCCAAGAAGATAGGTTTCCATAGCTATGATATGTTAAAGGGTAAGGCATAAACCATTGTGCTCCAATTTCCAACTCAAAAGGAATGGGTCCAATTGCTAAAAATGGGTCTAAATTAAATAAATTCAACTTAACAAATTGGGATGTTTGCATTTTTTGAGAATCATATCCGTCCCTTCTGGTCATCCATTTATTCCATTTTTGATTATTTGAATAATATTGATCACGGCTATTTGCTTCCCAATCAATGCCCGTGGAAAAGAAAACCCTCTTTGGAATGAGCTCTAGCTGAGCTTTCAGTATGCCATTTATTTGTGGAGATTTTTTTCGAACTACAGTCCCAATAGTTTTTGAAATTGAGTCTGCACTTGCATTTTCAATCCACAGAAATGATATAGGGGGATTGATTATATCTTTTTGAAAGCTAGAAATTCCAACAGACCAATTTATGTTAAACAATCTGCCCCATCCTTTTCTATAGAATTCACCAAACACTCTTAATCTTAACTCGGTTAATCCTTCACCAAGCGGTAGATGCTTAAATTGATTTGGAATTCCATTTTTGTCGGTACTATTAGAATTATATTTTTTTAATTGCTCAGCAAATGGAAAGACCATATCAAATCCGGTGTACAGTGAGAATTTTTGTTTGCCACCCCTCCATGCTGGAACGCCCCGTATCAATAGATTTATCCCCATTGTAATATCAGATAATCCATTATTTGATACCGGTGTGGGATAATAGTAATTAAACAGTGTATCAAGATCAACAGAGGAAGAGTCATTGGTAAGACTCCATGAACGATTTTCTTTCAATTTTTGAATATATGGAATAGTTAATACTAAAGTTGAATTATCAGTAAATCCGTATTCAATTTTCAATCTATCTTGATTAATTGTTCTTTTAAAGTATTGATTGATTGAAAAGGCTGTAGTGTCAATACGATAGACATGCTTCATTCCATTCGATACCTTTTCAGCTTTCCAATTGCCTACCGTATGCTCTTTATTATATGTTATTCTCCATACATTTTGAGGAATCGTAAAGTGAGCTTGAGCTGAAAGATTTGATAAAATCAATAAAAGAAAAACAACAGAAAAACATTTCATTAAAATATTAATAAATCAAAAAACGTTGGCGGAATTGATTGAATTTAATGACATCTTTTAACCACAATGGGGGTAAATAATTTGCGGGCTTTCCTTGTGCTGTAAAAACCCTTAATTGACTATGGCCATACAACATATCAATTCGATTAAACTCTGCCCATTTAAATTCCCTAGGGTAAAGTTGATTTGCTAAAATGATGATTGATGTTGCAGTGGCAAGTGGATCATAAAGATTTGGATCAATAATTTCAATATCCACTCCGCTACAAAGTTCATTTAGATGCATTGGTGGTGATTGGTCAGTTTGTTTCATTCTGGGTACATATTCCACAGGAACAATCTTTATACCTGGTAAATTTAATTGTGATAATTTATCTGCAAGATGATAGCCAGATAGCCAAGGAGCTCCAGCTCTCAAATATGGCCTTTCTGTACCTTTACCATCATTCAAATTCGTTCCTTCCAACAAACCAAATCCTGTAAATGATAAATTTGTTCGAATCGATTTAATTGCGGGGTGGGGATTTATCCAAGGATGTTCAGAACTATCTAGCCACTGAGACCTTTTCCAATTGGCCATTGGTATAATAGTTAAATTTGCTCTTTTCAGATCTTTGATCCAGCCCATCTCGTTTGCCATAATTGCTAATTCACCAATTGTCAGTCCATGTCTTATAGG
>Ga0208766_1001875_pt1 | contig 11090 bp, 11 predicted proteins | sample ETN01SmetaG_3_FD_185792 | JGI IMG/M metagenome (GOLD analysis project Ga0208766, IMG submission 185792) | Marine microbial and viral communities from oxygen minimum zone, Eastern Pacific Ocean - ETNP2014F12-01SV263 (SPAdes) (version 2) | ecosystem: Environmental > Aquatic > Marine > Oceanic ...
TCTTTAGCTTTAATTTAAATTGAATAGGACTTTATTATGATCTTTACTTCTGAATCTGTCTCTGCAGGACACCCTGACAAAGTTTGTGACCAAATTTCTGACGCCATTCTTGATGCTGCATTAGATCAAGATCCAAACTCGAGAGTTGCAGTTGAAACTCTAGTCAAAGACAATCATGTTGTCTTAGCTGGAGAAATAACGACTGCAGCTGAAATTGATTATGAAGCCATAGTTAGAAAAACTATTCTTGGAATCGGCTATAACAAAGAAGAGTATGGCTTTAATGGTACAACATGCTCTATCACCAATCTTCTTGGAAGACAATCTCAAGATATTTCTATGGGAGTTACAGAAAGTGAAAATCACGAGCAAGGTGCAGGAGATCAAGGACTCATGTTTGGCTATGCTGAGAATTCAACTGAAGAGTTAATGCCGGCTCCTATAATGCTAGCTCATCAACTTGTCAGACAACAAGCTGATTTGATGCTAAGTGGAGAGATACCATGGCTTCGTCCAGATGCCAAATCTCAAGTTTCCTGTATTTATGAAGGAAATCAAATTGTTGGAATTGATGCTGTTGTTCTATCCACTCAACATGACGGTGATATTAGTCTTAATGAGCTAAGAGAGAGCGTTCTAGAAAACATTATTAAACCTATTCTTCCAGAAAAATGGCTCACAAATGAAACCCAATATCACATTAATCCAACAGGAAATTTCGAAATTGGTGGACCTGTAGGAGATGCTGGACTTACTGGAAGAAAAATTATAGTTGATACCTATGGCGGTATGGCTAGACACGGTGGAGGAGCATTTTCAGGAAAAGACCCTTCAAAAGTAGATAGAAGTGCCGCATATGCTACTCGTTATGTTGCTAAAAATATTGTAGCTGCTGGCATTGCTAAACGATGTGAAATTCAAGTCTCTTATGCAATTGGTGTTGCTGAACCAACCAGTATTAGTGTTGATACTTTTGAAACAGGTGAGATGCCAAACCATGAAATTGTCTCTTTAATCAGAGAACACTTTGACCTTCGCCCTAAAGGCTTAATTGCAATGTTGGATTTAAAGCGACCTATTTATCAACAAACTGCAAGTTATGGGCACTTTGGTAGAACAGAAGATTCAATAAGCTGGGAAAAAACAAATAAGGCTGAGCTTCTGAAATAGTTACTTTTGATTTTGTTTTTGGTATAATCAAAACCTGCCAAGGAGCGTTGCAATGGGAAAATACCCAATCAGGCTTGGCAATCAAAACGACGCTCATTTTTTTCAATTTACAAGGAAATGAAATGAGCAATCCAATTACTAAAAGTAATGACTTTAAAGTCACAGATTTAGACCTTAAAGGCTTGAGTAATGACTTCAAGGTGGCTGATATTAATCTTGCTGATTTTGGTCGCAAAGAAATTGAGCTAGCTGAGGCTGAAATGCCTGCCTTAATGGCACTTAGAGAAAAATACAGTAAAGAGCAGCCTCTCCAAGGCGCAAAGATTATGGGCTGCATTCATATGACAATCCAAACTGCCGTTCTAATGGAGACATTAATTGATCTTGGTGCAGAAATTCGTTGGTCATCATGCAACATTTTTTCGACACAAGATCACGCTGCATCTGCTATGGCAGCAAAAAATATTCCTGTTTTTGCATGGAAAGGTGAGACCGAAGAAGAGTTTTTGTGGTGTATTGAGCAAACAATTCTTCATAATGGTAAGCCATGGGATGCCAACATGATTCTTGACGATGGTGGTGATTTAACAGGCATGGTCCATGACAAATATCCTGAAATGCTCAATAAAATCCATGGTATTAGTGAAGAAACGACCACTGGGGTCCACCGCCTTCTAGAAATGGTTGAAAATGGTGAACTCAAAGTTCCCGCAATTAACGTAAATGATGCGGTGACTAAATCAAAAAATGATAATAAATATGGTTGTCGTCATTCTTTAAACGATGCCATTAAGCGTGGTACAGATATGCTAATGTCAGGCAAAAAAGCACTTCTTATTGGATATGGGGATGTTGGAAAAGGCTCTGCTATGTCACTTCGACAAGAAGGAATGATTGTAAAGATTTCTGAAATCGATCCTATATGCGCTTTTCAGGCATGTATGGATGGATTTGAAGTGGTTTCTCCATATATCGATGGCATCAATACAGGCTCAGTTGACTGTATTAACAGGGAATTATTAGCTAATACTGATTTAATTGTTACAACTACAGGTAATACTAATGTATGCGATGCATCAATGCTCCAAAGTCTCAAAGCAGGCTCGGTAGTTTGCAATATTGGTCACTTTGATAATGAAATTGACACTCAGTACATGCGTGATAATTGGAAGTGGGATGAGGTAAAGCCTCAAGTTCACCGCATTTATCGTTCTAAAGATAAAAATAATTATTTAATTCTTCTTTCTGAAGGCAGATTGGTTAACTTAGGAAATGCAACTGGCCACCCTTCTAGAATTATGGATGGTTCTTTTGCTAATCAAGTGCTTGCTCAAATGCATCTTTTTGAAAAGAAGTTTGCTGACTTACCTCAAGGCCAGAAAGCAGCAAATGTCACGGTTGAGCTTCTTCCGAAGAAACTTGATGAAGAAGTGGCAGCTGGCATGGTTGGAGGCTTTGGTGGTGTGCTAACAGTCATGACCGATGAACAGGCAAAATATATTAATACCTCAAAAGAAGGCCCTTTCAAGCCAGAAGCTTATAAGTACTGAGTATTTATTAACTTTCTAGAATGCGGGATTTCTTTCCCGCATTTTTTTTTACTCTCAATTCAGTAATAATTGAAATGTCAGCCCTAAAGCAGATTGGTGAGGTAAAATTTTTGTTATTTCATAGTTCGAATTAAATGTCTAATTTAGAGCTCGATACAACCAAATCATTTCAGAATTTAATCTTTAAATTACAGAATTATTGGGCTGAAAAAGGTTGCGCAATTGTTCAGCCATTTGATATGGAGGTTGGAGCTGGCACATTTCACCCGGCAACATTCATCAGGTCAATTGGGCCCGAGCCATGGAAAGCTGCCTATGTACAACCTTCAAGAAGGCCGGGGGACGGCCGTTATGGTGAAAATCCTAATCGCCTGCAACACTATTATCAATTTCAGGTTTTATTAAAACCTTCTCCAAGCGATATTCAAGACCTTTATCTTGACTCGCTCGCAGCAATTGGTATTGATTTAAAAATGCATGATGTTAGATTTGTAGAGGATAACTGGGAATCGCCTACTTTAGGTGCCTGGGGTCTTGGCTGGGAGGTGTGGCTTAATGGAATGGAGGTTAGTCAATTTACTTATTTTCAGCAAGTTGGCGGCTTGACCTGCAAACCTGTTTCTGGTGAGCTCACCTATGGCCTCGAAAGGTTAGCAATGTATCTTCAAGGGGTGGATAGTGTTTACGATCTTATATGGACAGATGGTCTCACTTATGGAGATGTTTACCATCAAAATGAAGTTGAGCAATCAAAATACAATTTTGAGATTGCTGATACAGATGTTCTATTCAGACAGTTTGATGAAGCGGAATCAATGAGCTCTAAACTAATCGAAGAAAACCTTCCGTTCCCAGCCTATGAGCAAACTATGAAGGCGTCTCACATTTTTAATCTTCTTGATGCTAGGAAAGCAATCAGTGTAACTGATAGAGCAAGATTTATTAGAAGAGTTAGGACAATGAGTCAAAAAGTGGCGCAAGCATATTATGAGTCTAGGGAAAGATTGGGTTTCCCAATGTTGAAAAAATAGACTTAAGGTAGCTGATGAGGCCTTTTCACTCAATTTATAACAAGATTTTAGATTACTCCTCTAGTCGATTTGCCATATTATGGCTATCAGCAATAAGTTTTTTAGAGTCAATAATTCTTCCAGTTCCTTTGCAAGACTTGTTGTTGGCGTCTATGTCATTAAGAAATAGATCAAAGGCTTTCTATTTCGCTGCTATTTGTACTATAGCTTCAGTTCTGGGTGCTCTTTTAGGCTACTATATTGGTGTACAAGCTGAAAATCATATCTTGCCGATATTGATTAACTTGAACTATGAATCAAAGTTCGAAACTGCACAAATGTACTTTCAAACATATGGTATCTATATTATTTTAATTGCGGGTTTTAGCCCTATTCCATATAAAGTTTTTACAATTGCAGCTGGTATGATGTCTATGTCACTATTGCCTTTTGTGGTTTTTTCTTTGATTGCTAGGGGTGCCAGGTATTTTTTAATTTCTTTTCTTGTTAGAAAATTTGGAAAAATGGCTGATGCGTGGTTAAATAAATATATTGATTGGCTAGGATACTTACTAATTATCGCGATTGCCTTATTTATATGGTATGAATACTAAACTTACAACTCTTGTTATTTTTGTTTGTCTATCAGGCTGCCTTACTAACCAACCTGGACAAGTTGTCGTTGAAGAAAAATCATTCAATCTCGTTGAAACTGAAAGTCAACAAAGTAAAACTCAATCTAAAAAAACAAATGTCAAAAAAAATTGGTCACTGCCAGTTAAATCTTCCATTCTTAAAAAATATTCTGCACAAGATGGTCACTTTGGTCTGACTTTTGATAATGCTGCAGGGCAAGAAGTAAGGTCTGTAAGAAAGGGTGAAGTGGTATACAGTGGAGACAGGATGACTAGCTATGGAAAAATGATTATTATTAAGCATTCCTATGGCTTTTATAGTATCTACAACCAAAACCAAGAATTACTTGTTAGCGAGGGTGAAATCATAGAAAAAGGTCAGCTAATTGCGTTGACTGGTGATAAACCTTTTTATTTCGAAATGAAAAAATACGAAGAGCCTATTAATCCATTAAAATATCTCTAATGAATGACTTGATACAAAATATAAGCCCAATTCAAACGATTGCAGTTCTCCTGGTAATTACAATTATCACCCATTTTGTTTTGGGTAAGATTTTAAATCAAATAACTAGACATTCTGGCAGCACCAAAACTCAAATTGATGATTACTTTATTGGTGCTATTTCAGCACCACTTAAACTATTAATTTGGTATGGATGGCTATACTTTTCTCTAAAAGAGTTAACCTCTGAAATTCAATCTTTAAATGATATTGTTGGCTATATTGCTATTGCACCAGTATTTATTTTAACTTGGGGAATATTAAGGTTAATTTCAAGCGTTGAGAGCTATATGTTAGGAGCAGAAGGAACTGTGGATAAAGACTCCATAAGGCTTTTTACCCGTCTAATCAAAATTCTTTTTGTATTTGCTATCATTCTTGGAGTTGCTCAGTTCTATGGATATGCTGTCTCTTCAATATTAACATTAGGAGGTGTAGGAGGTATCGTTATTGGTTTTGCTGCCAAAGACATGCTTGCCAATGTTTTTGGCGGCCTAATGATTCAAATGGATAAGCCATTCTCAACGGGAGATTGGATTCGAACAACGGATAAAAGTATAGAAGGTGTAGTCGAAAAAATCGGCTGGAGAATGACTCGTCTTCGTACCTTTAACAAAAACCCTATTTATGTCCCCAACGGTATTTTTGCAACCATTCCCATTGAGACACCTTCTAGAATGACTAATCGTGAAATTCACGCAGTTATCGGTATCCGTTATGACGATATTGCGCAAATGCAAAGCATTATTGAAAAGGTTGAAAAAATGTTGGCTGGCCATGAACATATTGATCACGATGAACCTTGTCGTGTGTATTTTGACTTGTTCAATGCTTCCTCACTTGACTTTGTAATTTGGGCCTTCTGTACAGTCACCGAGGGAGCAGAATTTAAAAAAATCAAAGGCAAACTACTTCTTGATGTAGCTCAAATTATTGCAGACCATGGCGCTGAGATTGCGTATCCAACTCAGACTTTACATATTCAAAAATCTTAAATGAGTATCTCTAAGCTGCACATTAGCACTTTTGGGTGTCAAATGAATGAGTATGACTCAAACAAAATGAGTGATGTATTAAAAGCTTCACATGACCTAGACCTAACAGATAATATTAATGAGGCAGACGTTTTACTTATTAATACATGCTCTATCCGTGAAAAAGCTGAAGACAAGTTATTTCATCAACTTGGGCGCTGGAGAAAACTAAAAGAAAACAATCCAAACCTAGTAATTGGTGTCGGGGGGTGCGTCGCCTCTCAAGAGGGAAGCCTTATACTTAAGAGAGCCCCCTACGTTGATATGATTTTTGGACCTCAAACACTTCATAGGCTTCCAAATATGCTAAATGAAGCCCTCAACGATCATGAAATAACTATTGATATCTCATTCCCTGAAATAGAAAAATTTGATTACTTGCCTAAGCCCCATAGCGATGGTGCATCAGCTTTTGTCTCAATTATGGAAGGGTGTAGTAAATACTGCACTTTTTGTGTCGTCCCGTATACAAGAGGTGAAGAGATATCAAGACCATTTATTGACGTAATTCGTGAGATTGAAGTATTAGCAGACCAAGGTGTCAAAGAGGTTAATCTACTTGGGCAAAATGTAAACTCCTATAGAGGACTAATGGATGATGGAGAAGTCGCAGATTTAGCGCTATTAATTGCGATTGTTGCTCAGGTTGAAGGCATTGAAAGAATTAGATATACAACATCACATCCAGTCGAATTTAGCGATCGACTCATTGAAACATATGCTGAAGTGCCTGAGCTAGTATCCCATCTCCATCTTCCAGTTCAAGCTGGCTCAGATAAAATCTTAGGACTTATGAAGCGAGGTCACACTGCCATTGAGTATAAATCTAAAATACGCAAGCTAAAGAAAATAAGACCTGATATTTCTATTTCTTCAGACTTTATTATTGGCTTTCCTGGTGAAACCGAAAATGACTTTAATGAGACAGTCAACTTAATCGATGAAATTGGCTTTGACAAGTCATTTAGCTTTATTTATTCTAAAAGACCAGGCACAATTGCCTCAAGTTTTGCTGATGATGTCAGCCTTGAAACAAAAAAACAGAGACTAGCGGTGATTCAAGACAAGATTAATAAGAATACTGAAGAAATATCAAAGTCTATGGTAGGAAGTATTCAAAAAGTATTGGTAGAGGGTTTCTCCAAAAAAGGTGGCACTCTATCTGGCAGAACTGAAAATATGAGAACTGCGCACTTCAAAGGCAGCGACGATCTTATTGGACAGATTGTATCAGTTCAAGTATTAGATGGCTTTGGAAACTCACTAAAGGCTAAACTAGTTGAAAATTTACAGTCTTAACCACAACTTAGAGAACCAATAATACCTCCCATTTTCTTTATATGGCATAGTGCAGTTATATCTGCTCCTTCCAAGTGCAAGAGGCTCGTTAGAGGAAACATCGACCGCCTGAAGACCATTCCAATCCAAAATTGCTTTATCCTGACCAGAAACATAGCATGCAAAATTATTTTTCTCAAAATTGGTTAATGGTCTCGAAAACGCAAGCTTCAAGACTGGCTTAAAATTACCTTCAATAACTAAAGATTTTGGATAAATGCTTTTTAATGGCATGTCTATCGTTTGGACTTTGAGAATGAAGCTTTTCATTTTGGCGTATGGACCTGACATAGAAAATCTAGGAATATTCAAAAAATCACTGTTCTGACTTGCAACTCCAGATTGTTGACCGAAAGCAATATAATTATTAGCCTCAAGAAATGAATAGGTTTTATCATCATACTCACCATAAGGGTAAGCAAAATACTTGTCTTTAACTCCTAACTCATTCGAAATTCGCTCTTGTGCATTCAAGATTTCCTTCTCTAGAATATTAGGCTTTTGTTTAACTAGGTGAAAATGATTGACACTGTGATTAAAAACATCTACTAAAGGTGACATATCACGGAGTTGCTCCCAAGACATCATTGAATCATAATTTTTGTCAATTGGATTGGTTGAAACAAAAATAGACATTGGGAATTGATATTCAACTAATAGAGGAAACGCTTCCTTGTAAATTGACAAGAAGCCATCGTCAGCACTCAGACTTACACAGTTATAAGGAAGACTTTCTTTTGCCTGAAGTTTTGTAATTACTGTCTTTAGGGGAAGAACTTGGTAGTTGTTTTCTTTTAAATATGCCAAATGCTGTTTAAAAACTTCTGGTGAAGTGCTTGTTGATTGAGGCCCTTCATCCGAAAAACGATGATAAACAAGTAGAACACAGTCACTCTCCAATGCATGCGAAGCATAAGGAAAGCAAATTGAAATCACAAATAGTAACTTTAAGAGTATTTTTAACTTTGTCATGAGTTAAATGATAAATTAAATAATGAGCAAAACCTTGTAACTTAACATTTGTTTTCAAAGTAATTCAGTAAAATACAATTGATGAAATTTTCTCTAGATATTAAACGTTCAGAACAGCTTGCAAATATTTGCGGAAGTCTGGACAAAAACCTTGAAAATATTGCCAGTAATCTTAATGTAACTATTTCTAACAAAGGTGCTGATTTTAATATCAAGGGAGATAAGTCAGCTGAAGCGGTTTCTGTTCTTCAAGATCTTCTTATGATTTCAGACAAGAAGACAATTGATTTTAGTGATATTGACTTATGTATTAAATCACTTAATAGTCCTAACGGTGAAACTCAATCAATCACAATTAAAACTAGCAAAAAACATATTCATATAAGAAGTGATAATCAACAAAAATATGTAAACGCGATAATTGAAAATGATGCTACTTTTGCTATTGGCCCAGCTGGAACAGGTAAGACATACTTGGCTGTAGCGAGAGCAGTTGAGGCGCTTGAAAATTCAAATGTGAAAAGGATAGTGTTGGTTAGGCCAGCTGTAGAGGCTGGTGAAAAATTAGGTTTTCTTCCAGGCGATCTGAGTGAAAAAGTTGATCCGTATCTTCGCCCTATTTATGATGCACTTTACGAATTTATTGGTTTTGAGAGAGTCAATAAATTAATAGAAAAAAATGTAATAGAGGTTGCTCCATTAGCATTTATGAGAGGAAGAACGCTGAATGAATCCTACATTATTCTTGATGAGGCTCAAAATACAACCATCCCTCAAATGAAAATGTTTTTAACTAGAATGGGTTTTGGTTCAAAAATGGTAATAACGGGCGATATCACTCAAATTGACTTACCTAATCCCAGTCAATCTGGCCTTAAAGATGCTATAAAGATACTCAAAAATATTGATCATATTGCATTTTGTAGCTTCAACGCTAAAGATGTTTCAAGACACCAACTCGTTAAAAAAATCGTAAGCGCCTACGACAAAGCTAAATGAAGTCTGATAGCAAAGTAATAATTGGTCTTTCTGGTGGAGTTGACTCATCAGTTGCTGCATATTTATTACTAAAACAAGGCTTTCAAGTTGAAGCTTTATTCATGAAAAACTGGGATGAAGATGATGAAGATGAATACTGTAGTGCATCTCAAGATCTAGCTGACGCTCAGCAAGTTGCTAATCTCTTAGACATTAAACTGCATACAGTCAATTTTTCACATGAATACTGGGAAGATGTTTTTGAACATTTTTTAGCTGAACATAAAAAAGGCAGAACACCTAATCCCGATGTATTGTGTAACCAGAGAATTAAATTTAAAGCGTTCCTTGACTATGCCAAAGATCTTGGAGCAAAAAAAATTGCAACCGGACACTATGCAAGAATTGTAAATAAGGATGGTAAATACCTCCTTAAAGCTGGATTAGATGGAAATAAGGATCAAAGTTATTTTCTTCATTTGCTCAATCAAGAGCAACTCTCTCAGAGCCTATTTCCTCTTGGAGAAATTGCAAAAAAAGAGGTCCGTGAAATTGCAAAAAGTAATCAATTTGTTACTGCAGAAAAAAAAGATTCAACTGGAATTTGTTTTATTGGAGAAAGACCATTTGCAGAGTTTTTAACAACATTTCTTCCTAAGGATAAAGGCGATATTGTTGATCAAGATGGTGCATTTATTAAACATCATAATGGCCTCCCATTTTATACAATCGGTCAAAGAAAAGGCCTTGAGATTGGTGGAGGCTTTGGAGAGTCACAAGAGCCTTGGTTTGTAGCTGATAAATTGACTGAGTCAAATCAAATAGTTGCGGTACAAGGAGATCATCACTTACTCTATCATAATTCCCTTATTGCTGATGATATTCACTGGATCGATGATGCACCAGAAATGCCAATGCAATGTAGTGCTAAAATACGTTATCGACAAGCCTCACAAGATTGCTCTGTAAGCCATGGAGAGAGTCAAACTATTAAGGTTTTTTTTAAAGATTCACAAAGAGCTATTACTCCTGGTCAATCGATCGTTTTTTATGACGGAGATATATGTCTTGGTGGAAGTGTAATTAAATCTAGATTCAATGAATAAGTCAGCGAAACAAACCATAGCTCTTGCAAGCATATTTCAGTCATCAGCTTTAGTTCATCAACTAGCTATTTCTGGAAAGTGTGATAGTCATACCAACAAAGTAAGTCTTAATAGCATTGTTAGTTCTAGTGACTCTATTGATGAAATTTTTACCTCTCCTGAGGATTTAAAAATAGGCTTTGATTCTCTAAAATTAATTCTAGAGAAAAAAACAATTGAGATGCACAATGTTATGGTTTATGCTACAGCTCTCATTAATTTAGAAAAAAAATTAATGAAAAAACCTAAGCTATTGAACCAAATTTCTGAGGAAATTACTTTAATCAATAAACAAGACTTTTTTGATATTTATCATAGCAATTCAATTGCCAGACTAGCTGAACTGTATAAAAGTACTTTAGGCAGCCTTAATCCTACGATTATGGTTCGTGGAGAACAAATTTATTTATCAAATCAACATACCGCAAATCATATAAGAGCACTCCTTTTAGCTGGAATTAGAGCAGTTTCATTATGGAAAAGTCAAGGCGGTAAAACCTGGCATTTATTATTTGGAAAAAAGAAAACACTTCAGTATATAAAATCTCTTGCAAATTAATCTAGCTCAAACTAATGCTTGCATAAATCAAGGCAAGACTCTATAATTCATGTTTTTCTTAATTTAAGCTTTAAACAAACTACATATGGCTAATTCAGCAGGTTCTAAGAAGCGCGCAAGACAAGGCGTTAAGCGTAATAAACATAACTCTCAGATTAGAGCAAAAGTTCGCACCTTTATTAAGAAGGTAACTT
>Ga0208766_1001877_pt1 | contig 11080 bp, 11 predicted proteins | sample ETN01SmetaG_3_FD_185792 | JGI IMG/M metagenome (GOLD analysis project Ga0208766, IMG submission 185792) | Marine microbial and viral communities from oxygen minimum zone, Eastern Pacific Ocean - ETNP2014F12-01SV263 (SPAdes) (version 2) | ecosystem: Environmental > Aquatic > Marine > Oceanic ...
TTCCCATGCACTTTAAGAACTGTCTGAATTTCCTCTACAGTTACTAATGGAACATCTCCTGGAATCATCAACATACTTTCTATTCCATCTTCGTACAAAGCTTTTGCTGCCATTGCAACTGCAGCAGTTTGGCCTCTATCGAGACCTGTGGACAAAATGGAAGCACCGTTTCTTCGAGCAATTTCAACAGCTGTTGGACAGATCGTTGCCACTGAAACACGGTCTAACTCCGGAACTTTCATCATTGTAGCTAACACATCTTCGAACATCACTACAAATAAGTCCCGCCTTTCTTTGGGACTTAAGATAGATTCCAGTCGGTGCTTTGCTTCGCTAACATTTTTTATTGGAATTATTCCCCACATAGAAAATTTAGTTTAAGTTCAAGTTTCGTTTGGGACAGCGGCCTGAAAAATTTAACACTGACCGTGCGAGTTCTGTTTTAACTTTGAGGTCGGTCATTAAGGTATTTGCTAATTCGACGGCTATCCCCATTTTTCTGATTTCAGTGACTAATTCACTGTCTTGGATGTCTAGGATAAAACCGTCTAGGAAATCACGATAGTGATTTGCAACTGTAGTTGCAGAAACTGGGTATCCGAGTTGCTGAAATATTTTTGCCGTTGGTCCTTTGACGGCACAACCGTCGATGATCGGGGAAACTGCAATAACGGGCGCGTGACATACCCGCAACAACTCTCTAACTCCTTGTAAAGCAAGTATCGGTTCAATACTGAGAAAGGGATTGGAAGGGCAAATAACTACTGCTTGCAGTGCAGGATTTTTGAGTGTTTCTAAAAATATTGGGTTCGGTTTTGCTTCGTCTGCACCCTCGAAACGGAATCCAGAGACTTTGGGGATACAACCTTCTCGAACAAAATAGTTTTGAAAAGCCAAGTCACCTTCAGGAGTTTCGACAACCGTAGGCACGGTATCGTTGCTAACTGGAACAAGTTGTGCCTCAATTCCTAGTCGCTGACAAAAATAATTAGTGATTTCAGCGAGCGATTCCCCTTCACTAAGCCTGCGCGTACGTTCTAGATGTGTTGCTAAATCTTTATCTCCCAACTGGAACCATGTGTCTCCTCCTAATGTTTTCATGGCTTGCATAAAGGCCCATGATTCATCGGCCAATCCCCAACCTTTTTCTGAGTCCGCTTTTCCTGAAAGCGTGTACATCAATGTATCCAAATCAGGAGAAATTTTCAGACCAAAATGTTCAAAATCGTCACCAATATTCCCCACGATCATCAATTTTTCTGAAGGCATGGAGTGAGTCAAGCCAAGCGCGAGTTTGGCTCCACCGATACCACCTGAAAGTGCGAGAATGGATGGAGCATTTGCGGGGGAATTCATCGAAACAAATCCTTTCCTTTTGGACGAATTAGGCCTGAAAGACCGGTTGTAGCTGATTCTGTAGAAGACGGTATCGAAAAAGAATAACCTCTGATGAGTACAACCGGTTGTCCTTCATTAGCTTGACCTTGTAGGAGTGAAGCAGCTGATGATAATTCGTCGGTGATTGCTACCTCACTTGTTCTTAGAGGTTTGCCAAAAAGATCAGGTTGGCCTCGCAAATTCATAATTGAGGGTAATCCGGAAACTCCAAGAGCTGTACCAATTGTTCCGTTGCGCCAAGCGCGCCCAATACTATCGTTGATGATGACGGCTATATTTACGTTGGTTTTTTTTTGTAATTGTTTGCGGATATTTGACGCGGACTCATCTGGATTAAGCGGTAAAAGTAGAACTTGTTCAGCTTCGTTATCACTTTCAACATTTGATTGGTCAATTCCTGCATTAGCCAGTATTATACCATGTCGATTTTCTACTACAATTACACCGTCACGATGGCGGACTATTTCACGGGATTCTGTCAAAATCAGTTCCACCAAACGAGGGTCTTTTTCTGTCAACTTTGCTAATTCAAGCGCTTTTTTCGAAGGTTCAACATTATCAAGCCTAACATAACGTCCTTCTGATTTAGAAACAACTTTCTGAGCGATGACTAAAATATCACCTTCTTTTAAATTTATTTCAGTTTGTTTTAAACTTTGGAGTATGAACGAAACTAGACAGTCTCCGGGGTGCACCAGAGGGATCCCAGTTAATGCAGTCAGCTTCAGAGATTGGTGCGGTTGTCTGTCGGAGGCATTCATTTACTAATGACCGACTATGCGTATGCCAGTACCTTCCATTTCATAACGCTTGTTGAGAAAAATAAGAATCGGCGTGAGTGATTCACTGACTACAGAATTATCAATTGGGCCCGCATGCCAGCCTTTAAGTCCTACCGCTTCAACGAGAGTGATGACACAAGTACGTGCCTCCACGTTATTTCCGCAAACTAGTACTTCACCTTCAATTTGGATGTCTTTTGCCAGATGAGCTGCGGATATTGTTTGAAAAGCCGAAACCACGCGTACATTTTTACCAAGTATATCCTGCGTCTGTTTGGCAACAGATCCCATTTCTGGGAGATGTACGCGACTCACCTTCGGAGGAACTAACGGGACAGTAGTGTCCACCACAATTTTGCCTTGAGCAGCTTCTGAAATTTCCTCGATAATCTTTTTGTGGTTGGAGAACGGGACTGCCAAAACAATTATTTCCGCAGTATTTGCGGCCTCTGAATTACTCAAGCCAAAGGCGGTTTTGTTACCCAAAATTTTGTTGAGATTGTCAGCAGCTAAGTTTGCTTTTCCCTTATTTCGTGAGCCTATAAAAATATTGTATCCAGCTTGACCCCATCGCAGTGCCAATGCAGAACCCAAACCCCCAGTTCCTCCAATGACGGCAATTGTTAGTTCTTTTTTTGACATTACTAGTTTCTTTTAACTTTTTTCAGAGATAGGATTCTGCTTCGGTTTTGGATTAAAAAAAGTTCTATACCAGATCCTAGTAACTATTTGCGCAGCGACTTCAACTGAAATAGGTTTTGCATTTAACTCTTCTTGTGCAAACCAAGTGTAAGCACTCTGTTCTACCAGGGAGGCCATTGCCTCTACGACCAAATGCACAGGGACTCCATCTAATGTTTCAATTCCGTGAGATTTTTTCAGTGCATGGACAAAGCGGTCGACATGTCGATTTCGCATTTTCCACCATACATCACGAAAGCGATTATCAACTGTTCCTGCTTCAATTAAAGCACGTATCACATCACGGTTTTCATGATAGTGTGCCAGGTAACCCCGATTTGCAGCCAATAACGCTTCGAAAGGTTCATTAGAAAAATCATGTGCATGTGAACGGCTAGCTTGAAACATGTCTTCATGGATGCCTCCAATCAAGTTGATGAAAAGATCGTCTTTGTTCTTGAAATAACGATAAAGTGCGCCCATCGAAACTCCAGATTCTGATGCTACATCGGACATTCTGAGAGTTACATAACCAGAACGTGCAAAAACTATACGGGCGCATTTTAGGATCTTAACCCTGGTTCTAAGACCCTTTGTGGTTTGCGGTGAAAACGAGGGAGTGTCTACTATATTAAGTGCTAGCAACTTATTCTAATGTTAGATGTTTTAATGAATAGATTTTCAATTTAAATTATAAAAAAAAATGCTAAAAAAAGCAATAAATAAAAAAGTGATGTCACTCTTGATTCTTGAAATATTTTTTGACATATTAGATATAAGTATCCTTTAAAATGTTCTTCCCTAGCAAGCCAGAAAGAAACCCCATGAGCAAAAAATACTGTAAAAATTATTCGGAAGATTTATTTTCTCGAGAGCAGGAATATATGCAACAAGGTTTGTGGACTGGAGAAAGGTTACATGATCGTTATGAGAGAATCATATCCGGTCGAAGTCAGGATTTAGCAGTTGTTGATAGTCGTGGGCGTTCATTAACTCACGGTGAACTATGGAATTCTTCTGGTATATTAGCTGATGTTCTAACGAAACAAGGTGTCCGTAAAGGTGACGTAGTCATTATTTTTCTGCCGAACCTGGTGGAATGGCAGGTTGCATTGTTGGGGATTATGCGTATGGGTGGAATTCCAGCGAACTTACCTACACGGACTGATGCCGACAGTCTTACTTATGTTGCAGAGCTTACAGGGACGCGTGCCATAATTACGACTGATCAGCTTGGTTTAAAATCAACAAGGGAGATTGCCCTCACCGCAGCAGAAATTTGTGAGCATCGGATTGATATTTTGTTCTTAAATGAAACTGTAAAAATTTTGGAAAAAATTAATTACAAACTTTTTCCGAGGGCCTCGGATATTTCAAAGCTCGATCACATTATGTTCACCTCAAGCACTACTGGAAGAGCAAAAGCAGTTATGCACAGCTCAGACACATTAGCAGCATTGAACCTTACTTTCACGGAACGTTTTTCACTCAGCCCGAACGACGCCATTTTCATGGCCTCACCTTTGGGACATAGTGTTGGTACAATTCACGGAGCAAGACTTTCACTTTATAATGGTTCGCCACTAGTACTTCAGGAAGTATGGAATCCTGAAGAGGCGTTGAATATGATTCATGAATATAATTGTGTTTTTACAGCTGCCGCGACTCCGTTTCTGAAAGATTTATTGGAAGTAAATTGGCATAGTGACAAAACTAAATTAGCCCCTATGCGCTGGTTTCTTTGTGGCGGCGCACAAGTTCCTCAGACTTTGATGGAAAGAGTTGAAAAAGAATTTCCAAAAACTTTTGTTACTCTTCTTTGGGGTATGACTGAAGGTGGGCTTACAACTTCTTTAAGTAATTCACCCTCAGAAAAAATCTTAACTACTGCAGGAATTGGATTACCGGGATTAGAAATGCGTATTCTAGACTCAGAAGGTGAAATGTTAACAAATGGTGAAGTTGGAGAATTGGTAATACGCGGACCAGGTGTTTTCATGGGATATTTCGGGCAGAGCGATCTCTACAAATCCTTAATTACAGCTGAAGGTTATTTCCGGACGGGAGACCTTGCCACATTGGACGAAAGCGGATACCTTCGGATTACCGGCCGGCTCAAAGACTTGATTATTCGTGGTGGAGTTAATATCTCCCCAGTTCCTATTGAAGATGCTCTGTCGAGTCATCCTGATATTTTTGGAGTAGCGGTAATCGGTTATCCTGATGAACGGATGGGCGAATTACTTTGTGCGGTGATTATCCCAAAAAAAGGAATACCGTCGTTAGAAAATCTCAATAATTTTTTGCGTGAAAAAGGAATTCCAAAATATCATTGTCCGGAATTGCTTCGGATTGTGGATAAATTCCCTTCAACTCCGGCAGGTAAAATTCGTAAAGCTACACTGAAAGAGCAAATAATCAATAATACTGCTATGTAACAGGATTGAGTATGAAAATTAAAATTGGCGACATTGATGTCTCATATAGTGTGCAGGGTAATGGGGAGCCAGTTGTTTTGATTCATGGCCTCGCCGAGGATAAAGATAGCTGGTGTGGAATTCAGGAAAAATTGGGAAACTGTCGGACTTACTCATACGATTTGCGTGGACATGGTGAAAGTACTCTCGGCAAAGGTGACGGAACACTTGAACAGTTAGGTGGAGATTTGATTGCATTTTTGGATAAAGTAAGTGGTCCCGCACAGTGCGTCGGTTACTCACTGGGGGGAACGCTTGTTCTTTGGGCAGCAGCAAGGTATCCGGAATTGGTTTCTGCCGTGGTTGTTGCTGGAACTTCAACTGTGGTGGGTAAGCAGGCCGTCGAATTTTTCGAGGAGCGGATTCGGATGATTAAAGAGGATTTTTCAACTTTTGCTTCCGTACTCATGGAAGACACTTCATTTCAAATCGTTACATCCACCTTGGGGAAATCAGGTGAAGAGGTTTTGGAGGCCATAACAGCTCGACGGATGAAGGCAGTTGGTGATGGCACCGGATATGTTAATGCGGCACGTGCAATGCTGAGTTTGAGTGAAGTTCCGCTCACACCAATTTTAAAAAAAATTCAGTGTCCTGTCAGTATAATAAGCGGAGAAAAAGATATTTTTTGTCCCCGTAAAGCCGCCGATATCATGATCTCAGAATTAACAAACAGCACTTTTCAGGAAGTGGCTGATGCAGGTCATCTGCTGAGTGTTGATCAACCTGAAACTTACGCAGAAACAATTCAAAACGCATTAAATATAGGAGGACAAAATGGTTAACAGATTTGGTATTTCTCGTGGAGTTAGTCCGCGAGAAACCTTTGATCAAGTTTCAGAAATAGCAAAAGCAGTTGAGGCGAATGGGTTCGATGCTCTTTGGTTCATTGATCACCAATTGGGAATGAAGGATGTTTATACAGCAATGAATGTTGCGGCTATGTCAACAGAAAAAATCCATATAGGTTCAGCTGTTACCAACTTGCAAACACGTCATCCAACAGTAACAGCTAATGCTACGACAGCACTTGATGACCTTTCAAATGACCGCGCAATGCTAGGGCTTGGTGCTGGGTGGGTAGCACTTCATTCAATTGGAAAACTGCCGGACAAACTTGGAGAGGTGCGTCAGGGTATTACTGAATTTCGTCAACTCTTTTCCGGAGAAGAAGTAGAACTATATGGTACAAAAGTAAGGCTGGCCACAGCACGTCGGCAGATTCCAATTTACCTTGCAGTCTCCCAGCCGGGAATGTTACGACTTTCTGGAGAAATTTGTGACGGCGCAATTGTAATGGGAGCAGCTGATGTAGATTTTTGCAACTGGCAGCTCGATTATATTTATCAGGGTCTTGAAAAATCAGGACGAAAACGTAGTGATATCCTTATAGATTTAATTGTTACAATGAGTATTGACGATGACGAAGAAAAAGCATTAAACGACGTTCGTGCCTGGGCTACAAGCCAGGCGGCCACATTTGCAGTATGGAAAAAAGTTCCTCCAGCATGGGAACGATTTCGGGAAGAATTCACAATTGCAGAACAAGCCTATCATTACGAGGAACATCTTTCACTGAGGGCTGAGCATAAGCAGATTGTGAGTAAAGAATTTGTCCAATCTGTAACGATATCAGGGAAATATGAATATTGTATTTCGAGACTAAAAGAGATTGCCAAACTGGATTTTGACCGCATTAGTTTTGCCTTACTTTCAGGGGGGCGTTTTCGGAGGCTAGAGGAATTAGGTCAAAAAGTTATCCCTGATTTACTGAAAGAATAAACTCTTTCCACAATAATTACTCATTCATATAATATAGTGAGGCTTATGACAGATCGAAAAATAGCAATGATTACTGCGGCAGCTGGAGCGGGAATTGGTGCAGCAATTGCCCGACAATTGGCAGAAGACGGATTTGAGGTCGTAATTACGGATGCTCACGAACGGCGCTGTAGCGAACTGGCTGCAAAACTTGCAGAAAAATATGGACGGGAATTCTTATCTTTACCATTGGACGTGACCGATTTTGAAGGGGTTGGAATTGTTGTTGAGGAAGTGATGAAGAAATTTGGACGACTTGATATTTTGGTAAACAATGCTGGTTGGAATAAGTTGGAACCGATTGCTGAGATGTCGCCTGAAACCTGGTCACACTGTCTGAATGTTGATCTAAATGGCACATTCAATTGTATGAGGCATACACTACCAAAGATGATTGAGGGACGTTATGGAGTCGTAATTAATATTTCCTCTATTGCTGCTTGGGAAACATCTACAGAACACGGTGCTGCATATTCTGCAGCGAAAGCCGGAGTACTGGCTCTAACCCGTGTTGCAGCTGCTGAAAATGGGAGGTACGGTATCCGCGTGAATGCTGTTTCTCCAGGACTGATTTACAATGATTTTTTACGTCGCATATATCCTGACGAATTCTTTGATGGTTACGCTGAAAACAGATCACTTGTGGGACGTGTAGGATTACCTCAGGATGTGGCTGACATGGTCTCTTATCTAGTAAGTGAAAAGTCAGCTTATATAACCGGTGAGGTTTTCACAGTAAGTGGAGGTGTTAGTCCACATGCCTGAGAATTATAATAATGAAAGCCCATTATTTTGGTCTATTGACTGCTTGAAAGATGCATATCGGCGGGGTGAAATTTCACCAGTAGAAGTTTTGGAAGAATCTATTTTAAGGGCTGAAGAATATAATCCTTATTTAAATGCTTATCTCGAGCGCTTGGATGAACAGGCTCGTTTACAAGCAAAAAAAGCAGAAAAAATATTTCTAGATCACTCTAAAGAAATTCCTTCCCTCTGTGGTATCCCGATTTCTATTAAAGATACGTTTGAACTCAAAGGTTCATTTACAACATACGGGTCAGCGTACTTTCGGGAAAACTTCACAAAAAAAGATCATGACTTGGTAAAGCGGTTACGGTCATCTGGAGCAGTTTTTACTGGCAAAACGAATACACCTGAGTTTGCTCAATCTGCTACCACAGAAAATAGATTGGGGGATGACGCCAGGAATCCATGGGACACCTCTTTAACTCCAGGAGGATCTAGTGGAGGTGCCGCGGCTACTGTTGCTGCAGGGTTAGTGACAGCGGCAATTGGTGCAGATGGAGGTGGATCAATCCGAATTCCAGCTTCGTTCACTGGCTTGTTTGGTTTCAAGCCTACTTATGGACTCTGCAAGTATAAAAAAGGATTGAAGGCAATGTCCGAATTTATTGCTCCTGGGCCGTTAACTCGTAGTGTAGGAGACGCTAGAATTATTCTTGAAGTGTTGGCAAATTATAGTTATTCTCACGAATCGTTAAATAAACAGAGACTGCGAGTTGCTTGGTGTCCCATGCCTGGGAAAAATCCGGTTGATTCTCAAATAGCAAAAATTGTTGAAGAGGCTGTTTACAAATTAGCAGCACTAGGTCATGAAATTAAGGAAATTGAAATTCCAGTTGAGGGTTGGAACGAAGCATTTGATACTCTTGTTTTGGCAGAGGAACACCGAGAGCGAGGCTATTTGCTCGAAGAAGCGCCGGAATTATTGACTGACTACGAACACAAATCGTTGGAAGCGGGCTGTAAAATCACTGAGGAAAATGTGGAAATGGCAAGACTGGCCCACCGAGAATATCGTCAGAAATTTCAGAAATTCTTTAACGATTTTGATGTGCTTGCCACTCCAGTTACTGCTTCGACAGCTTTTAAAATTGGACAAAGACCTCTTAAAGTTAATGATCAAAAAGTGAAATGGCTATGGGGAGCATTCCCTTTTACTTCTCCCTTCAATGTTTCAGGAAATCCCGCAGCATCAATTCCTTGTGGAATATCTGAGTCTTTACCTGTCGGGTTACAGTTAATTGGACGCTGGAATGCAGAGGAATTGCTGCTCAACCTTTCTGAAGATTTGGAGGAGGAACTTGAATTTGATGATAGTCAAGTTCGCAAAAAGTGGAGACAGAAAGTGAGAAAAAATAAATGAAGAGTTTTATTCTGAAGGATATGCATGGTGGCGTTTGCACTATCACTCTCAACAATCACAGGAAAAAAAACCCACTTTCTTTGTCTTTGCTCAAGGAGCTCGAACAAAACCTTCAATACTTACAAAAAGACAAAGCTATCGAATCATTGATTTTGCAAGGTGCAGGCGACAACTTCAGCGTTGGAGCAGATCTTTCAGATGTGACAGGAACTGTTGCTGATCAAGAAATTGACGATCATTTATTTCGAGTTTGTTGCTTATTAAAGGAATTGCCATTTCCGTGCATAGCAGCTATCGAAGGTCCTTGTATAGGAGGAGCATTATCAGTTTCATTGAGTTGTGACGCGCGAGTTGCATCAGAGGAAGCATATTTTGAAATTCCAGCAATTCGCCTGGGGTTGCTATACAATCCTGATTCTGTGGCACTTCTCTGGTCACGTTTAGGCTATGCTGCTCTCTCACGACTACTCCTGCTTGGGGAACGTTGGAATGCCGAGACAGCCTTACAAGTCGGTTTGGTGGGTTGGGTTGTACCGGAAGGATGTGCACATGAAAAGGCATTGGGGATTGTTCGGAAAATTCTGAATGCACCAAGAGCATTTTCAGCAACAAAGTCTCTGCTTCTAGCAATAGAAAACGGTGAAAAAAACCTCTCAAAATGGAAAGAAATCAGAAAAGAGATTCTGTGTTCTCAGGAAAGAAAAGACGCAGTACTTGAAGTCAAAAAACGTCTTGAAATAAGTTGAGAAAGAACCTATCAAAAAACAATGAAACTTTATGAACTGAAAGGTTACGAATTCGGGAAACAGTCGGTCCATTACGAGGAACGGGATGCAATTCTTTACGCATTGTCTGTTGGAGCCAGAAGTTCTGAAACGAGTTTGATCTACGAGAGGGATTTAAGAGTTTTACCTGCTTTTGCATGTACACTTGGTCTTTGGGCAGTGGAATTCGCTGGAGGGCTTGGAGTTTATGATCGAAATTATTCACTACACGCCTCACAATCTTTAGAAGTATTTCAGCCCTTGCCCAAATCAGGTGAGTTTGAGACCGCAGGAAAAATAACAGGAGTTTGGGATAAAGGTAAGTCTGCGATACTTGATGTTGAAGTTGAATGTGAATACTTCAGAGTTTCGTATGGAATCTTTCTACCTGGTCTTGGCGGTTGGGGCGGTGAGCGAGGCGTTTCTTCAACAGAGGAAGTCGAGGGAATGAAAAAATCATGGTCTGGTACTTATAAAACGTCTACTGAACAAGCAGCACTTTATAGATTGACTGGAGATTTGCACCCAATTCATATCGATACAGTAGTAGCACAGGCAAATAATTTTGAAAGACCGATACTCCACGGGCTTTGTACCTTGGGAATTGTTGCAAGGATTATTTCTGAATCATTAGGAGCCAAACCAACAGACCTCAAGAAAATGGAAGCTCGGCTTTCAAGTCCTGTAATGCCCGGCGATTTGATTGAGGTGACAGCTGATTATAATTCCAATGACATAACTTTTGAGGCTAGCGTTGGAACAATTTCAGTTATAAAGGATGGTAGGGCATTATTTTAAATGATTCAAGCATTGACACTATTAACAAGTTTGGCTCCACGCGAGGCCATGAAATACAGACCCATGTAGTGGGTGATTCCCTGTGGATGGCTTGCACTGGATGGAAGTCCAATTTCCTCAACAATTTTCCTGGGCAGGTCATAGGTTGAGCAGCCCTTGTCATAAACGTGCACTTCTTTCAGACTGGGAAGC
>Ga0208766_1001880_pt1 | contig 11070 bp, 10 predicted proteins | sample ETN01SmetaG_3_FD_185792 | JGI IMG/M metagenome (GOLD analysis project Ga0208766, IMG submission 185792) | Marine microbial and viral communities from oxygen minimum zone, Eastern Pacific Ocean - ETNP2014F12-01SV263 (SPAdes) (version 2) | ecosystem: Environmental > Aquatic > Marine > Oceanic ...
GATTCCTCATCTTTTATATTTAAAACTGCAATTGGTAAATTATTTTCCTTACATAATGTAAATGCAGTTAAATCCATCACTTTTAATTCTTTATTAATAACCTCTTTGTAAGTAAGAGAATCATATTTTTTTGCATTTTTATTTTTAATAGGATCATCTGAATAGATACCGTCTACTTTAGTTCCTTTAATTATTATATCAGCATTAATTTCAATTCCTCTTAAAACTGCAGCAGTATCAGTAGTAAAGTAAGGGTTTCCTGTACCACCTCCAAAAATTACAATTCTATTTTTTTCTAAATGTCTTACAGCCTTTCTTCGAATATATGGTTCCGCTAACTGGGTAATACTTAGAGCAGACATAACCCTTGTAACACAATTATTTTTTTCTAATTCAGACTGTAAAGCAACTGAGTTCATAACAGTGGCCATCATGCCTAAATAATCACCAGTAACTCTATCCATACCTTTTTCTGATACTGAAATACCTCTAAATATATTTCCACCACCAATGACTATTCCTATTTGGATATTTTTTTTATGAATTTCTTTTATTTTCAGAGCTACTTTTGATGTAAAATGAGGGTCAATTCCATATTTCCTAGTACCAGAAAGAGCTTCTCCGCTTAATTTTAGGAGAATTCTCTTTAATGGTTTTTTAAAAGACATGGAAATAAAAAATTAGTTATTTCAAAAGAAAATAGAGATAATAATCAGGTTTTAACTTTAAAATCTAAAATTTCTGAAAATCAATATGTTTCATTTGTTTATTCTTTAAGCAAAGAAAGTTATTTTGTTGATTTTAATATCAAAACTCAAGGAATATCAAATATTTTAAGTAGCAAAAATTATCCAAAAGTTACTTGGAAGTCTAATGCTTTTAGAAACTCAAAAAGCATAGATTATGAAAACAGATATACGGAATTGACTTATGGTTACGAAAGTGATAAAGTAGATTATCTTTCACTCAGTGGAGATGACGAAGAATTAGTTGATGAAGTTAGATGGGTTTCTTACAGACAGCATTTTTTTAGCAGTATAATTGTTCCAAATAGGCCTTTTAATAAGATTATGATGAAATCAAATGATTTAGCAGCAGATAAATCTTTAAAAGAAAAGTATACAAAATCATTTGAAAGTGAATTTCATTTAGATAATAAAAAAGGGGATTTGGATTCAGATTTTAAATTTTATTTTGGACCATCTGACTATCAAACTTTAAAGAATTTTGAGGGAGATCTAGAGGCTTCAATACCTCTTGGTTGGGGAATTTTTGGATGGATTAACCGATTTGTTTTTTTACCTTTATTTGGGTTTTTATCATCTTTTCTTCCTCATGGTATCTCAATTATAATAATGACGATAATTGTTAGGTTAGCTATGTCTCCAGTTACATATAAATCATATGTTTCTCAGATAAAAATGAAAGTTTTGAGACCAGAAGTTGAAGAAATTGCAGCAAAGTATAAAAATGATGCAGTAAAAAAACAACAGGAAACGATGTCTTTATATACTAGAGCAGGGGCAAATCCTCTTTCTGGTTGCGTTCCAGCTTTAATTCAGTTACCTGTTTTTTATGCTTTATTTACATTTTTTCCTGTTGCTTTTGTTTTAAGACAGAAAAGTTTTCTTTGGGCTGATGATCTATCTTCTTATGATTCTATTTATGATCTTCCCTTTAATATACCTTTTTATGGAGATCATATTAGTTTATTTCCAATTCTGGCATCTATTGCTATTTTCTTTTATACTAAAATGACTACTGGGCAGCAACCAATGCCTCAACAACCAGGAATGCCAAACATGAAGGTCATAATGTATTTAATGCCATTAATGATGTTATTTTTCTTTAATAATTATTCAAGTGGATTAAGTTTATATTATTTTGTTTCTAATCTTTTGACTATTATTTTAATGTTAGTAATTAAAAATTATATAATTGATAATGATAAAATTCTTGAAAAAATTGAAGAGAATAAAAATAAACCAAGAAAACCAGGAGGTTTTGCATCAAGACTTCAAAAAGCAATGGAGGAAGCAGAAAAACAAAAAAAATCAAGAAAAGGTTATCGTTGATAGATTTATTACTTAATATCTTTGTAGAATGAGTAATAAAAGGATTGTTATTGGTCTTTCAGGAGGAGTTGACTCAAGTGTAGCAGCATATCTTTTGAAGAAACAGGGGTATGATGTTATAGGTTTATTTATGAAAAATTGGCATGATGAATCAGTTACATTATCATCAGAATGCCCTTGGCTTGAGGATAGTAATGACGCAATGTTGGTTGCTGATAAGATTGGAATTCCTTTTCAAACCGTTGATTTAAGTAAAGAATATAAATCTAGAATTGTTGATTATATGATTAATGAGTATTCAATTGGAAGAACTCCTAATCCAGATGTTTTATGTAATAGAGAAATTAAATTTGATCTTTTTATGAAGATTGCATTTTCACTTGGAGCAGATTTAATTGCCACTGGTCATTATTGTAGAAAAAGTATTATTGAGTTAAATAAATCAAAAAAGATATATCAACTGATAAGTGGAAAAGATAGTGATAAAGATCAATCATATTTTTTATGTCAATTAGATCAAAAACAATTATCAAAAGTTTTGTTTCCTATTGGTGATTTGAATAAAAGTCAAGTAAGAGAAATTGCTAGAGATCTAAAATTAGTCACTGCTGATAAAAAAGATTCACAAGGACTTTGTTTTATTGGAAAAGTTAGTTTGCCAGATTTTTTAAAACAGAAACTTAAATCAAAAAAAGGAGAAATTATACAAGTTTCTTCTGATCATGAAATATTCAAGAAAGACACTAATGAAAATAAATCAAAGTCTTTAGATTCATTATCTGCAAAACTTTCTTATAAACCAGAATATGGAGAAATAATAGGTATTCATAACGGTGCACATAATTTTACAATCGGACAAAGAAAAGGTTTATCTGTTGGAGGGAATTTAGAACCACTTTTTGTAATAGACGTAAATGTTAAAACTAATAGAATTTATGTTGGAGAAGGGAAAAAACACCCTGGATTATTAAGAGATGCTCTTAAAATATTAAAAAAGGATATTCATTGGGTAAGAAAAGATTTAAAATTAATAAAAGGAGAAAGTGCAGATTTTCAAGTAAGGATAAGATATCGACAGCCTCTTCAAAAAGCTACCATTTATCAAACTAAAGATGATCTATATATCTCTTTTTATAAACCTCAAACCTCAATAACCTCCGGCCAATTTGCAGCATGGTATATCAAAGAAGAACTTGTTGGTTCAGGAGTAATAAATTAATATATATTAATAATATTTTAGCCTTTGAAGAAAATATACATTGAAGTTCCTGCTAGAATTTGTTTTTATGGTGATCATCAGGATTATCTAGGGCTTCCTGTAATAGCTGGAACTATAAACCGCTATATTAAAATTCATGCAAAAGAGAATAATAATAGGTCTTTTAATATTGAAATGCCTGATATTAATCAAAGAAGGATTATAAAAATTCAACAACCTATATCAAAAGTTAATCAAGGAGATTATTTTTTATCATCAATAGATATTTTAAAAAAGAAAGGGTTTGATTTTTTAAAAGGGTATGATATTACTATAACTGGAAATATTCCAGTTAATGCCGGTTTATCAAGTTCTTCAGCCTTAGTAGTTGCATGGATTAGATTTCTTATTGAAATACAAGAAGATTTTAAAAAAATAACTGATTATCAAATAGGAAAATGGGCTCATCAATCAGAGTCTTTATATTTTGATCAACCAGGGGGTTTAATGGATCAATATACTATTGCTCAAGGAGGGTTAGTTTTTATTGATACAGAATATGCTAAAGTCAATAAATTACCTGTCAATCTTGGTAATTTAGTTGTTGCTGAATCTGGTATAAACAAAGAAACTCTAAGTGTTTTAAAAAAAGCTAGAGAATACGCTCAAAATTCAATTAATGCTCTTTTAAATGTATTTCCAGATTTTAACATAAAAACATTTAAAGAAGAAGATTATGAAAAGTATAAGGATTTAATTCCTGTAAAGTATCAGGCATATTTTTATTCTACTATATTTAATTACGTAATAACATTAGAAGCTAGAAATCAAATTTTATTAAAAAAAGTTAATTTAAAATTATTAGGAGAATTGATGAATAAACACCAATTTATACTTGATAATTATATCAAAAATACTCCAAAAAAAATGGCTAAGATGATTTCTGAAGCTAATGATTCGGGTGCTTTAGGCGCTAAAATTGTAGGTTCTGGTGGGGGAGGTTGTATTGTTGCAATGGTTGAAAAGAAAAATGTTTCAAATGTTGTAGAATCATTTTTAAAAAATGGTGCTGTAAATGCTTATGAAGTAAAATTAATTTAAGTTGAAGAATTCTGTAACTAAATTATTTAATATTAGATATCCGATTATACAGGCAGGTATGGTTTGGGCAAGTGGTTGGAAATTAGCATCTGCAGTTTCTAATTCAGGAGGATTAGGTCTTATAGGAGCAGGATCAATGTATCCAGATGTTTTAAGAGAGCACATTCAAAAATGTAAAAAAGCAACTAAAAAACCTTTTGGTGTTAATGTTCCTTTGTTATATCCAGATATAGATTTATTAATGAAGGTTATTATTGAAGAGAATGTGCCAATAATTTTCACTGCTGCAGGGAATCCTAAAATATGGACAGAGCATTTAAAGAATGAAAAGAGAATAGTTGTGCATGTTGTGAGTTCAGTGAAATTTGCTTTGAAAGCTCAAGAATCAGGAGTTGATGCTATTGTTGCTGAAGGTTTTGAAGCAGGCGGTCATAATGGTAGGGAAGAAACAACGACAATGACATTAATTCCAATTGTTAAAAAAGCTATAAATGTTCCTTTAATAGCTGCAGGGGGAATCGCTTCAGGGAAATCTATGTTTGCAGCAATGGCTTTAGGAGCAGATGGTGTACAAGTAGGATCAAGATTTGTAGCTTCAAATGAAGCTTCCTCGCATTTAAATTTTAAAAATGAAGTTATTCGATCTGAACAGGGGAGTACTATACTTACTTTAAAAGAAATTACACCAGTAAGAATGATTAAGAATCCATTTTATTATAAACTTCAAGAAATATATGAAAGAGGAGGGAGTGTTGATGAATTAAAGGATATGCTTGGAAGAGGAAGGGCTAAAAAAGGAATGTTTGAAGGAGACCTCGTAGAAGGTGAGTTAGAAATAGGTCAAGTTGCTGGTCAAATTGATAAAATAATTTCTGCAGAATCAATAATTAAAGAATTTATTAAAGATTATAATTTAGTTTTTGATGATCTAAAAAAAATCATTTAGTCTAAATCAATAAGTATTTGATTATTTAGGATGTCAATCATGTTTTCTTTTTTTCTAATTAAATGGTCTTTATTGTTATAAAAAAGTACTTCAGCAGGTTTATATCTTGAATTATAGTTGCTTGACATTGTAAAGCAATATGCCCCAGCATTTTTAAAAGCTAAAGTATCTCCTTCAGAAATTTCAGAGATTCTTCTGTTATTACAAAAAGTATCAGTTTCACATATATACCCAACAACAGTATAGAATCTATTTTTGCCTTTTGGATTTGAGATATTAATTATTTCATGGTGAGCTCCATAAAACATAGGTCTTATTAGATGGTTAAAACCACTATCTACTTGAGCGAAAACAGTGGATGTAGTTTGTTTAATAGCATTAACTTTTGTCAAAAAGTATCCTGCAGAACTTACTAAGAATTTTCCAGGTTCAAATGCAAGTTCTATATCTTTTCCGTAATTTTTACAGAAATCATTAAACCTTTTTGATAATTTTTCACCTAATTCTTCAATGTTAGTTTCAATATCTCCAATTTTATATGGAACTTTAAATCCACTTCCAAAATCAATAAATTCAAGATTTTTAAATTTCAAAGCAGTATTAAATAATATCTCAGCTGCATGAATAAAAACATCAACATCAAGTATGTCACTTCCAGTATGCATGTGAATTCCATTAATTCTCATAGATGTATTTTTTACTATCCTTAATACATGAGGAATTTGATGTACAGAAACCCCAAACTTAGAGTCAATATGTCCAACAGAAATATTGCTATTTCCACCTGCCATAATATGTGGATTTATTCTAATACAAACAGGTGTTTTTGGAAATTTTGTACCAAATTGTTCAAGGATTGATAAATTATCTATATTAATTTGCACTCCCATTTTTGAGACTTTTTCAATTTCTTCAATAGAAACTCCATTAGGTGTGTATATTATGTTTTTAGGATTATATCCTGCTTTAATTCCTAATTCTACTTCTTGAATTGAAACTGTATCAAGGCCTGACCCTAATTTTCTAATGAAGTTTAATATTGAAATATTTGATAATGCCTTACAAGCATAATTAATTTTTAGTTTTTTTATACTTGAGAAAGCTTTCTTTAGTCTATTGTATTGAGTTTTAATTTTTTCTCCATCATAGACATAAACAGAGCTTTTATATTTTTCTGAAATTTTTAAAAGAATTGAATCATCCACATTTTAATTTTTGTCAAAAATAATAATCATCTGTTTTAATATTAATAATAGCATTAATATTTATAAAATTTTAAAATATTGTTATGAATATAACATTTAGAATATTAAAATATTTTCTCTTATAGTAAGATATGATTTTTTACATTTGTTTTAACCTTAAAATAAAAACAGATGAATTTACATGAATATCAAGGAAAGGAATTACTTTCAAAATTTGGAGTAAATATTCAAAGAGGAATAGTTGTAAATAATTTATCTGAAGCAATAGATGCTGGTAATAAAATAGCTGAAATGTCCAGTTCTAATATTTTTGTTGTTAAAGCTCAAATTCATGCCGGAGGTAGAGGGAAAGGTGGTGGGGTTAAGATTGCTAAAAGTATGGATGAATTAAAGTCAATTTGTGAAAAAATGATAGGAATGCAATTAGTAACTCCTCAAACAAGCAAAGAGGGAAAAAAAGTTAATAAAGTTTTGATTGCTGAAGATGTATACTACCCTGGTAAGAACGAACCCGATGAGTTTTATATGTCGGTATTATTAAATAGATCAAATGGTCAGAATATGATAATGTATTCTACAGAAGGAGGTATGGATATTGAGAAAGTTGCTGAGGAAACTCCTGATTTGATATTTTATGAAAATATTGATCCTATACTAGGTTTACAATCTTTTCAGGCTAGAAAAATAGCTTTTAATTTAGGTTTGTCTGGAAATGCTTTTAAGGAAATGACAAAATTTGTACAAGCATTGTATAGAGCATATATTGGAATAGATGCTTCTTTATTTGAAATTAATCCAGTTTTAAAAACATCTAATGATAATATTATTGCAGTAGATTCAAAAGTTACTTTAGATGACAATGCATTATTTAGACATAAAGATTTTGAAGCTTTAAGAGATTTAAGTGAAGAAAATCCTATAGAGGTTGAAGCCAAGGAAGTTGGTTTGAATTATGTTGATTTAGATGGTAATGTAGGATGTATGGTTAACGGGGCAGGTTTAGCTATGGCTACTATGGATTTAATTAAGCAGGCTGGGGGAGATCCTGCAAATTTTTTAGATGTTGGAGGTACAGCAGACGCTTCAAGGGTAGAGACTGCATTTAGATTAATAATTAAAGACCCAAATGTTAAGGCTATTTTGGTTAATATTTTTGGGGGTATAGTTAGATGTGATAGAGTTGCCCAAGGAATTGTAGATGCTTATTTAAATATGGGAGATGCTATAAAAGTCCCTATTATTGTTAGACTTCAAGGGACTAATTCTAAAATTGCTAAAGATATTATTGACAATTCAGGATTAAACGTTTTATCAGCTATTGAATTTCAAGAGGCGGCAGACAAAGTTCAAGAAACTCTTTCTTAACTGACAAAAAGTCATTATATTTTTCTTTTTTAATGACATTATGACTTAATATTATCAAAGGCATAAATTTTGACCTATTCTAGGTTGAAAATGAAATGTTTAATTAAAATAAAATATTATGAACTTAATTAGAAAACAAAATACATGGTATCCATCAATAATGGATGACTTTTTTAACACTAATTGGAATTTTGATATTCCAACTTATTCAAATTCATTGCCAGCTGTAAATGTTAAAGAGGCTGATAAAGAGTTTTTACTTCAAATTGCTTCACCTGGATTAACTAAAGAAGATTTTGAGGTGAGTTTTGAAGATAATGTTCTTTCAATTGAAGTTTTGAAAAAAGATGATGTAAAAGAAAATAATACTGATTTTACAAGATTTGAATTTGATTATAATTCTTTTAAGAGAAGTTTTACAATTCCTGAAAGTGTAGAGATCTCAAAAATCGAAGCTTCATATTTAAATGGTGTCTTAAATATTAATTTACCAAAAAAGAAAGAAGCGCAACCATTACCTAAGAAGCTGATAAAAATTAAATAATTAAATTAACTTTTAAACTGCTCCAATTGGAGCAGTTTTTTTTTACATATGTTTTATTCTTTTTTTGAAAATATCATATAATTCTTCATTTGAATAACCATCAATATTTTGACTATGATAAAGGGGAAGTTTAACCCCTTTTTTATTAGCAATCTTCATAGCTTCTGTAGCTATCAAATTAACTATAAAAATTCCAGATATGGTTGAAGCAGCTCCTGTTTTAATCTCTGAAATTTTAAACATTCCATCACCAGAAGGAACACAATTATCAATTATAATATCTACAATTTGAAATAATTTTTTTCCACTACTATGTCTTGAGGGATATTTTTGTGTTTGTTCCATTGAAGTAATAGCGATAATTGGAATATTAAAATTTTTAGCGATCATTGCCATTTCAATAGGCATCGAATTTCTTCCGGAATTTGAAGTTATGATAATAATATCACCTTTTTCAATTTTATGTTGATCCCAAATAATTTTTGAAAAACCTTCAATTCTTTCTATTTCTGCACTTCTATTAGCTCCTTCAGCAGTCATAGTTGTAGAATCTAACATTGCATTGACATTTGCCAATCCTCCAGCTCTTATAAAAAGTTCTAAACCAATCATATGAGAATGACCTGTGCCAAAAGTGTGTATAATTTTATCATTAGTTATACATTCAGTAATTAGATCAATAGACTTTTTTATTGAAGTTTCATTTTTTTTTATAATTTTTTCAAATAATTTATTAGTGTATTTATGATATTGGTACATTCTATAATTTTATAAATATTTTTCTTTTATATAGATAATAGGTGGGAATCCATATAATTATAACATATAATATTGCATAAATAAGGGATCCTAGTTTAGGATCTATTCCAATTTCACTCCATTTTGAAACGAAATTTTGGCTCATACTAAATCCCAGTAGATCTTTACTGTAAAAAATTATTGTAAGAACTCCTGCAAGTGCATAAGAAAATATTGAATTTAGACCAAAAACTTGTGCGAAATTTAAGCCTTTTGAATATTTAAGAACATCAATTAGGTATATTGAAAAGCCTAAAGTTAAACTAGAAACACCACCCATTAATAAAGTATATGAAGTACTCCATATATTTTTATTTATAGGAAATAACCATCTAAAACTGTCTCCAATAAAAAGTAATAGAAATCCGAAAACGAATATTAAAATCAATTTATCATTAATATTCTTTTTTAACGTTAATATGTAACCAAAAAGCATTCCAAAAACTCCTGTTATTATAGAAGGAAGTGTAGATAAAATTCCTTCTGGATCCCATGTTTTTTGCCAAAGAACACCTGGTAAATAAAGTTTATCAATATAGTGAGCCCAATTTTTTTCAGGCATAGAAAGATCTGGATAACCTATTCCTGGAACTGGAACGTAAGCCATTATAATCCAATAGAATAATAATACAGTTATAGAAATATAAATTTGAGTTTTCCAAGATGTGTAAAGATAAATCAGAGCACAAAAAAGAAAAACAATTGAAATTCTTTGAAGAACACCAGCCCATCTAATATTAGTAAAATCAAAGTCAGGAATTAACCATAATAATAGACCCACTAAATAAATTTTAATAGAACGAAAGAATATTTTTTTTAATATTTCAGATTTTGATTTTCCATTATCAATTTGTTTTCCAACTGATAATACTATTGAAACACCAACAATAAATAAAAAGTTTGGAAAAATATAGTCCGTTGGTGTTATTCCATTCCAATTAGCATGAAGAAGAGGTCCGTATACATGGTCCCATGAACCAGGATCATTAACAATAATCATAAAAATTATAGTGATACCTCTTAATACATCTAAGGATAATAATCTTTTATTTTGTAATTCCATTTTTTATATTTTAAGTTTTACATAGTTTCCACCTCGACCAAATCCATCAAATATTCTAAGAAGAATTTGATCATTAGGATTTACTTTGATTGGATTACTATATTTTTTTGATGTTTTATTTGGAATACTCCCATCAGTAGTATATTTAACAATTAAACCTGGAAATTTTGTTCGTACATAAAGACTGTCATTTGAAATTATCGCTCCTGGTTTACCTAAGTCAAAGAATAGACCTCCGTAAAGATTTTTCATTGATCTGAAATGTCTTTGGGAGAGAGTGTTTGCAAATAAATTCCAATTTTGGTCTATTTCTTTTGATTGTTTTTTTGGATTTTTAATATAAGTATATGACTCTTTTTTAGCCCATGCTCTTTCAGAAAAGACAGCTAAATTAGGCATAAAAAGAGCGTCAAATATTTTTTCATTAATAATAGTTTCTGACCATAGTTGAGATTGAATTCCAATTAAGCTTTTTTTATTTTTTTTATTAATATATGTTTTTTTTGACATTTCTTGATTAATAATATCTTCAACAGTCATATTTTGATATTCTATTTTTTTATCAATTAAGTTATTATTTTCTAGGGCTTGAATATTATTAAAAACATTCAGGGGTTCAGTCCCCCAGGTATCTTTATAATCAACATATCCTGACCAGGAAAGTCCTTTGGATTCAAAATCAAAATCTTTGGCCATATCAAAATAAAAAGCTGAAGAATTACTCATTACAGCTTCAAAACCTAAATTAGTGATTTTATAAATCATATCTTCTCTT
>Ga0208766_1001883_pt1 | contig 11060 bp, 8 predicted proteins | sample ETN01SmetaG_3_FD_185792 | JGI IMG/M metagenome (GOLD analysis project Ga0208766, IMG submission 185792) | Marine microbial and viral communities from oxygen minimum zone, Eastern Pacific Ocean - ETNP2014F12-01SV263 (SPAdes) (version 2) | ecosystem: Environmental > Aquatic > Marine > Oceanic ...
CGAACCAACCCACATAAATGCGGTTATTGGTCGATGTGACCCAATTACAGAAGCTTTCCCAGCCACTAAGGCGACCACTGCGAATGGTGGTGGTCATGAACGATTAAGAGGACGTTGACGAGCCTCAACCCATAGGAAGAAGAAACTCGCTCATCAGGTTAAGAAAACAGAGCTTCAAAGCACCCGAACGACCTTCGCTTTCCTTACACAGCGACACACTGCGAAATCGTGAACAAGCAAACTTCATGAAGTGCTCCATGAAGTTTGCATAAGGTCTAAGCAGGGCTTGATTCGATGGCCCGCTGGCTTGCAAAATCCTTTATCCAGCTGGTTCCCTGTTGCAAAAAGCTTGACCAGTCAAGGCGCTCCTGCTCTGCAGCCTTAGCCACCAGCAATGGTGCCTGCAACTTCAAGGCTTCCAGATCTGGCTCAGCGACACCGCTGTTCAACGCCAGCCAATCGGCCATCGAACGTCCAACAACACGAGTGAGATAAGCAGCACTAAGCGCCTGAAGAGCACCCGCTGCAAACCAGCTACTGCCATCCAACTTGGCTACTCCCAAGAGGGCCTGGCCACTCCATTCCACCACCCCTTGAGCCAAGGCAACCCCTGCCAACTGCCGAGCAGCCAACTGCAGGACTTCCGGTTTCAATGAGCATCCCCAAATGCCTGCCATTTCTTTAATCATCAATCCATTGACCACAGCTACGGCCAAAAGATCAGTCGTCGGTACAGGAGAAACAAAAACAGCCCCTGCAACCAACCATTGAGTGCGCTTTTGGATGCCAAGGAACCGCTGCCTACGCAACTGCTCTAGTTCTGCTTGCCAGCTGCGGTGCAGGCTGCCCAGTAAACGCTTACGGGTGGTCTCCAAGTTTCGCTGGGGATGCTCTAGAAGACTCCTGACCGGTGCAAGGGCTTCACAGAGGTCCTCTTGATTGCCTGTCCAACGAAGCACCTGATCGCTGAATCGTTGTGGCAACTGAGCCTGAAGCGCTTGTAGTTGATCAACCCAACTAGATGAATCCTGCCAAGAAACGATCATCCAAGTTGGTTGATCGACTGGAACCCTCTCTAACCAAAGAAGGTCCGCTGCCATCAATGGCAAAGGCAAGACATAAAGCAAGACATCCTGCTCATCTAGAGCCGTGGGCCAAATCCACGACTGATCTGTATGCGAGAGAGGTTTAGCAAGGCTAATCGTGAGTGGAGTGGCAGCCGAAATGGCTGACTTCACATCGGGATGATTAGCAGAAGAGTTCTCTCCAGAACTAACCAATGCAAGTCTTTGAGGTTCGGAACGCTCGAGTACAAGATCAAGGGCCTTACTGCGCTGCTGGCGTAGCCCAACCGCTTCTACCTCATCTTCTAAATCTTCGAACTGATCAAGAACCTCTTTGCAGCGACGAATCCAACCCTGCACAGAGTCGGGCTTCTCAAATCGAGCCGGCAAAGTAGGCCTCGATAACCACCAGACCCCTGCACCAGCAGCCATCAAACCAAGCCCGCCGCCTGGTACTGGAATTAAATCTGTGAATACCCACTGACCCAGGACGAGAATCCCTGTAAACAGTGCAATCCGACCAATCAAGGCAGGAGAGCGAGGAACAAGATCGAGAAGAAGGCTATGAAGCTTCACGGGGTACCACCATTCGTGCAAGCAATGTCACCCTACGTGAACAACTTGGCTCAATTTGCGCCTCAAGAAGATATTTAATTGCATTCAGATCTTGTACGGAACCAGTGAGAGGCTGGCTATCAATGAAGAGCAGTGAAATTTTTATCTTGTAGTTAAGACCCAAGCATGCCGTGAGATACGACGATGCGTCACACTTGCGCCTGATTACAGGCCGCAGGCCATGACCGATTCCTACAGCGATCCACAAAGACAAGAAAGGCACGGGGATGGTCACCGGGAAGGTGGCAAGGGTGAATTCCGTGGTGGGCGTGGTTCTGGGAACCGTGACGCCGGCGGATTTCGTATTCGCCTAAGCGATAACGAGATGCGCTCCGCCCGCGCACTTCAAGAAGCCTTTCAACTGCGCTCGACTGTGGCTGTGCTGGGCTTTGCCCTGCGGGCCCTAGGTCAGATGCTTGAAGACGGCCAGCTAGATGAACTAATCGCCAAGGAACGCTCTAAAGCACCTCGTACTGACAGGCGAAGAGAAGACGGGAATCAGCGAAATCGTAGTGATCGCTCTAATCCAGAAAGACAATCAACCAACCGAGGCGCCAAACCTGATCCCTTTGCGCGTCCCGCAAAACCCCAACCACAAGCCCAAGAACAGGAGCAAGTAGCTCCTGAGAACGAACAGAGCAATGCAACAGAACCAGAATCACTCCAAGAGCAAGAACAAGCTGCTGATAGCGAGCAGACCAATGCAGCAGCAGAATCAGCCCAAGAACATGAGCAAGTGGCTCCTGAGAACGAACAGAGCAATGCAGCAGAACCAGTTCAAGAGACTGAGCTAGAGAAGGAAACACCGGCCAGCACCCCTACGGATCTGGAGGCAGAGGACAACACAGCTAGCGAGGACTAATTAATGCAACGCCCACGGGTTCTTTCCGGCGTACAGCCGACAGGTGCCCTCCATCTGGGCAACTGGCTGGGGGCAATACGCAACTGGGTAGATCTTCAGAACAGCCATGAGACTTACGTCTGCGTGGTTGACCTACATGCGATCACAGTGCCCCACGACCCGGCTCGACTGGCGGAGGAAACCCTCTCCACAGCAGCCCTCTACCTGGCCTGCGGCATGGATCCAGAGCGCTGCTGCATATTTGTGCAGAGCCAGGTGTCAGCTCATAGCGAGCTCTGTTGGTTGCTGAACTGCATTACACCGCTGAACTGGTTAGAGCGAATGATCCAGTTCAAAGAAAAGGCCTCCAAACAGGGGGACAATGTCTCTGTAGGACTACTGGACTACCCGGTGCTGATGGCAGCCGACATTCTTCTCTATGACGCCGATTTAGTGCCCGTAGGCGAAGACCAAAAACAGCACCTGGAGCTCGCACGTGACATTGCCCAGCAACGCATCAATGCTCGCTTCGGGAGCGAAGAAAATCCTGTGCTTAAGGTTCCAGCTCCCCTGATCACCAAAGAAGGAGCAAGGGTGATGAGCCTTTGCGACGGACGCAGCAAGATGAGCAAAAGCGACCCCAATGACGCAAGTCGCATAACACTGCTGGATCCGCCGGAACTGATCACAAAGAAAATCAAGCGAGCAAAGACTGACCCGCAAATGGGCTTGCAATTCGACAACCCAGAGCGCCCTGAGGCCGACAACTTGCTTGGCATCTACTCGATCCTTAGCGGCCGTGGCAGAGAAGCTGCCGCCCTGGAATGCGCAGATATGGGATGGGGAACCTTTAAGCCTCTTCTTGCAGACGCCACGGTCTCAGCCCTTGAACCGATTCAGCATCGCTATGCGCAGCTGATGGACAATCGCGACGAACTAGCAAAAGTACTAAGAGAAGGCAGAGATAGAGCCGAAGACACTGCCCAAACAACGCTAAAACGAGTCCGCCAGGCACTCGGCTTCCTGGCAACTAACTAATCAATAGAGGCTGAAAGAAAAGTTTTTCTAATCATAGAAGCTCGCAAAGAGGGCAAGCCTTGCCGCTGCGCTGTGATCTAGCCATCCAAAGCCTCATCAGGGGTCTCATAAGACACAGCGGACCTTGTCAATGGTCACTTCAGACTTATGCACACAGTGAACCGCGAGTCAAGGTGAGCAATGGCCATCTCGCCAAATAGCTAAGGCATTGACCAAGGTGACAGGCCCTTTTGCTTTTTTAGGTGCTTCGATCGTTCACGTCGCCATTTGGCTTATCAAGTCATTCGAGTAATTCGAATTGGCTCTCGGCGACTGCCGTAATGATCAGTCTGAGCGTTCCTATGGGCACTGGCCTGACCTCTCAAGCAGAAAGAGCTCAGGTGCCTCATCAGCAAGCTAAAGAGCATGCTTTCAGGGTGAGCAACATCGACCAAAACAATGATGCCGAAAAGCTGAAATATCTAATAACCCCTGAACGTCGTGCTCTGCTGAACACTATTAGATATGCCGAAGGCACATGGAAAGAGGGCAAAGATCTGGGCTACCGCACAATGTTTGGTGGTGGGGTCTTCAAGGATCTTTCGCGGCACCCTGATCGCGTTGTAGTGAATCTCTATAGCAGTGCAGCCGCCGGGGCCTACCAATTCATACCCACTACTTGGATGGTTGTTGCCAAGGAATTAAATCTGCCCAACTTCCAACCACAACATCAAGACCAGGCTGCGCTGCATTTAGCTAACAAGCGTGGCGCCCTCAAAGAAATAGATAACATTGGCCTAACTCGATCAGCCATGGCCCGTCTTGCACCGGAATGGGCTTCATTCCCCAACTTAACTGGCAGAAGCAGCTACGGACAACCCGTTAAAAGCCATACCGAATTGGCCAAGTTTTATACATCAAATTTACGCTTACTCCAACAGCAAGCCTGATTGAGCCACAGATAGCTGCCTTAGAAATCAAATCAAAGCTGGAAATCTGCATCTGCCAAGGCACAGGCAAGCGAAATCATTAGACGGCCTCTGAACGCATATCCATCATGGGAAAGGACTCCTAGCTAGAAAGTATCTTGACATCGTCAACTTTCAGAGTTGATCCGATCAGATAAGCAGAGATACATCTAGTAGATCAGGAGAAAGGTTCAGCCGATGTATCTGCACGTTTAAACTATGTCCAATAGGCAACATTACAAGTAAACATCTGGCGCCTAAACCCTTAGACCTAGATTGTTTTTACTACCAAGCTTCTATCCACAGGAGAGGTCCTAATAGACTAGACCAATTAAAGCAATTCACATAAGCGCAAATATTGTGAATAAAGATTTACTCGTATTGGCCTCTGAGAATGCAAAGCATTTGGCAACGGGAGATTGTGCCCACATCAGCTCGCAGGAGGCAAAACGGTTTAGGGAGGTAGCCCAGTGGAGTGGATCGGCGCCTTGACATAATGGGGATTAGCTAACACAAATCAAATCAAGCCAGTACCCCTGATAATGTCAGCCTTATTTGCTCAACTTGCTACAAAGGCTTGCTCTGCTTCCACTTTTGCAACCTGCCACTACGGTTTGCCCAAAGTGGAATATGCTCTACTTCAGAACTCAGTGGTGGCAAGATTGTGGCTTATATAGACCGACTACATAGATCGACATTGCAAATCATCAAAGAAAACGCTTAATCATGCCTGTCATTACCCTCCCTGACGGAAATAAGAAAGAGTTTGATCATCCAGTTACTATTATGGAGGTAGCTGAAAGTATTGGACCTGGCTTAGCCAAAGCTGCTATAGCAGGTCGAGTAGATGGCATTCTGATTGATACCTGCTTGCCTATTGAGGACGACTCTAAAATAAACATCATCACCGCCAAAGACCCTGAAGGTATTGAGACAATTCGCCATTCATTTGCTCACTTAGTAGGCCACGCTGTTAAGCAACTATATCCTGAAGCAAAAATGGCGATTGGTCCGGTTATTGAAGATGGATTTTATTACGACATCTCATATAAAGAGCCCTTTACTCCTAAAGATTTAGAAGCCATAGAAGACCGGATGAAAGAGTTAGTAAAGCTTGACTACGATATAAATGTAGAAGTTGTTTCGCGTGAAGAAGCTCGCAAAGAATTTATCAACCGCTCAGAGCCTTATAAGGTAGAGATCGTAGAGACTATTCCCGAAGACGAAATCATCAAGTTATATCGACATCAAGAATATACTGATATGTGCAGAGGACCGCATGTGCCCAACACGAGACATTTGCGCTCATTCAAATTAATGAAGGTATCAGGTGCATATTGGCGAGGTGATTCGAACAATGAAATGCTGCAGCGTATTTATGGCACGGCCTGGGGCGGAGCAAAAGAACTAAAAGCCCATCTGAGTCGACTTGAAGAAGCAGAACGGCGTGATCATCGCAAGATCGCCAAGCAAATGTCTTTATTTCATACTCAAGAAGAAGCACCTGGGATGATCTTCTGGCATCCCAAGGGATGGACTATATATCAAGTATTAGAGCAATATATCCGAGGAATCCTTAGTTTAAGGGGTTACGAGGAAATTCGAACACCTCAAGTCGTGGATCGTGGCTTATGGGAAAAGTCTGGGCATTGGGAAAAATTCAAAGATGACATGTTTACAACAACATCCGAAAACAGAGAATATGCGATCAAGCCAATGAACTGCCCCTGTCATATACAGGTATTCAATCAAGGCCTAAAAAGCTACCGTGATTTACCAATTCGGTTGGCTGAATTCGGATCATGCCTACGGAATGAACCCTCGGGATCACTTCATGGACTAATGCGTGTTCGCAACTTTGTTCAAGACGACGCCCATATCTTTTGCACTGAGTCCCAGGTTCAAGAAGAAGTCTCGAAGTTTATTGATTTGGTTTTTGAAATTTATCGGTCATTCGGTTTTGACTCGGTACTCATAAAGCTATCAACCAGGCCCGAAAAACGTGTCGGCAGTGACGAAGTATGGGACAAGTCGGAGAAGGCCTTGTCAGATGCACTAGATGCAAAAGATTTACAGTGGGATTTACTACCCGGAGAAGGTGCATTTTACGGACCGAAAATTGAATTCTCATTAAAGGACTGTCTTGGCAGAGTTTGGCAATGCGGGACAATCCAGGTTGACTTCTCGATGCCAGAACGTTTAAATGCATCCTACATAGATGAAGATAGTCAACGTAGAACTCCAGTAATGCTGCATCGAGCAATCCTGGGTTCTTTTGAACGTTTTGTTGGCATCTTAATTGAGCATTATGCCGGGCGTTTCCCTGTATGGCTAGCGCCAGTACAAATAGTAGTGATGGGAATTACAGATCGCAATGCTAAAACCTGTCAGGAAATCTGCAACCAACTATCAACTCAAGGGTATCGAGTTGACGTAGATCTTAGAAGTGAAAAAGTTGGCTTTAAAGTGCGTGAACATACGCTTCAGCGCGTACCATTTTTACTGATCATTGGCGACAAAGAACAAGAGAATGGAGAAGTGTCTGTACGCACGCGAGAGGGTAAAGACCTCGGCAGCATGCCCCTAGAGGGTTTTATATCACTCTTGAACAGTGCTATTTCTCTTCGAGGAAGGATTGAAGAAAATGATAAATAAGACTGACTAATCTATCTGACAACAGAGTCGCCTTGCTCCTCTAACTGATAGCAATCAAGCAGACTAAAAACTTCCGGCACTCAGAAGCAACTATTGATTATCAATGGCTACTTTTGAGCATATAACTATCTGTAATTAATAATGGCTTACAGCCTCCAATCAAGCACCGACTGGGCTAACAAAATAATGGCATCACTTTCCCTGGGGAACACTTGCTGACCAACAACGGCTGACCATGGCCAACCTATCGATTCAATCTCTCTCAGACCTTAAAAATCTACGTAGCGCGCCAAAGCTAACTATCAATCAAAACAAGCAACTGCTCAGCGAACTCCACCTAGTGATGGCGGAGGCCGCCTGGTTCACATTGGGTGTAATGGCCCCCTCAGCAGAGCAAGCCCTTTCTGTACTGCGCAAGATCGAAGAGAGTTTCGCCTGGGCACCAATGCAACTTGTAGAAAACCCTCAAAACAAAGGCCCGGTTTATCTCAAAGCCAACCAAAACACGGGCAAGATCCGAATCCGTATAGAGCACGGCTTAGGGAAAGGGGTACTAATCAGTAGTCATCAGTCAACTCCCGGCGGAGCAGTCAAAACCTGGGGACCACTACCCCTGGAGCTATTCAGCAGTTGAAAGCAAACACGGCAAAGGTTGCAGATCACTTGCTGCCTATGCAATCTGGGGGAATCATCATCCCTTAATCGTCACCATGGTGGCCCCGAAAACCTTTCTAGCAGGGGATTTAGGGGGTACAAAAACCCTACTTGCGCTATATCGCTGGGACGAAAATCAACTCACTACCCAGCATCAGCGAAGGTATGTATCCACTGAATGGTCTTCACTTGGGCCCATGCTTGGCGACTTCATCGCCCATCTACCAACAGGGATGGAGAAGCCCCAAAACGGCTGCATAGCCGTGGCAGGACCAGTTAGTAATGGTGAGGCTCAAATCACCAATCTTCCCTGGAGCTTGAAGGAAAAAGACCTATGCGCAACGGTGGGACTAAAACAACTTGAACTGATAAACGACTTTGGCGTACTGATCTACGGCCTGCCCTTTCTAAACACCACACAGCAAGTAGAGCTGCAGCCCGCGCAGAAAGACACCCCCAAACAAGGTCCAGTGGCGATTCTTGGTGCAGGAACTGGACTTGGAATGGCCCGTGGCCTGACAACAAAAGAAGGAATAATTGCTCTCCCCAGTGAAGGAGGACATCGTGAATTTGCCCCCCGCTCAGAAAGCGAATGGCGGCTATCTGAGTGGCTCAAGGCTGACCTTCAGCTCAAACGCCTCTCAGTGGAGCGAATTGTCAGCGGTACCGGTCTAGGCCATGTAGTGCGCTGGCGCCTACAGCAAAGCGATGCCGAGGGTCATCCTCTAAGCGAAATAGCCGATTTTTGGCGCCATGGTGCAGATGACCATTGCGATAAGCCAGACCTACCTGCCCTCGCTAGCCAAGCCGCTGAAGATGGTGATTTAGTTATCCACGAAGCTGTGCAGCTCTGGCTAAGTGCTTATGGCTCTGCCGCAGGGGACTTAGCTCTGCAGGAACTATGCACTGGAGGCCTCTGGGTGGCTGGGGGCACCGCCGCAAAACAACTCCAAGGACTTCGTTCAAGCACCTTCCTTGAAGCTTTCCGTAATAAGGGGCGATTCCGAGCATTTCTAGAGCAATTGCCAGTAATGGCGATAGTCGACCCCGATGCCGGCTTGTTCAGTGCAGCATGTAGAGCTCACACATTCACAGAGCAAGGTGGGAAACTGAACCAACTAGACAGGTAGGGATGGTGCAGCCGAGTATCGGCCAGAAAATCGTGGTTGACGTGCCATCGACCACCGCCAACATTGGCCCTGGTTTTGACTGCCTCGGTGCTGCTCTAGATCTCAATAACCGCTTTTCCATGCGGCGAATTGAAGGTGACAGCGAACGCTTTGAACTGATCATCGAAGGCAATGAGGGAAGCCACCTACGCGGTGGCCCCAACAACCTGATTTATCGAGCTGCCCAAAGGGTTTGGAAGACTGCAGGAGTCGAGCCAGTAGCAATGGAAGCCAGGGTGAGACTGGCCGTACCCCCGGCAAGAGGCCTTGGAAGCAGTGCTAGTGCAATCGTGGCCGGACTGGTAGGAGCCAATGCCTTAGTGGGAGAACCACTCAGCAAAGAAAAATTACTTGAACTAGCCATCGAAATTGAGGGGCATCCTGACAACGTGGTTCCATCCCTACTTGGGGGCCTTTGCCTAACAGCCAAGACCGCCTCGCAGCGCTGGCGAGTGGTTCGTTGCTTATGGGTCAATTCTGTGAAGGCTGTGGTAGCAATACCCTCTATTCGCCTAAGCACAAGCGAAGCAAGGCGCGCCATGCCCAAAGAAATTCCAATCAGCGATGCCGTAGAAAACCTCGGAGCTCTTACCCTGCTCCTGCAAGGGTTGCGCACAGGTAGCGGCGATCTTATTACCGATGGAATGCACGATCGGCTGCATGAACCCTATCGATGGCCACTAATCAAAGGGGGCCTGGATGTTAGAGATGCCGCTCTAAACGCAGGAGCCTGGGGATGCGCAATCAGCGGAGCTGGCCCCAGTGTTTTGGCCCTTTGCCCGGAGGAGCACGGCTCGGCAGTAAGCCAAGCAATGGTTAAAGCTTGGGAGGCTGCAGGCGTGGCCAGCAGGGCACCACTGCTTAGCATTCAGACAGCGGGTAGCCACTGGCAACCTCAATCTGATGAGTAAATGTACCCAGGTGGTCTCCTGGGGCTGATAAGTTCTTTCGAATTCTCTCGTCTGCCATGGACGCCAATCTGCCGCTAACGGCTGCGTCCCAGGCCTCCTTCCCCTGGCTTTCCCTAATCGTGCTGCTGCCAGCAGTGGGCGCACTACTCATGCCCCTGTTGCCGCGGGATGAGATGGGTAAATCCCCGGCAGCGCGCAACCTTGCTCTGGCCTTTCTGCTGGTTGATTTCCTGCTGATGCTGGCTGTCTTTGGCCGCATTTTTGACAACAAGGAAAGCGCTCTACAGCTGGTGGAGAGGGCCAGCTGGATCCCTTCCATTGGCCTGGAGTGGTCCCTTGGTGCAGATGGCCTTTCAGCCCCCTTAGTTGTTCTTAGCGGACTAATAACCCTGCTTGCCGTAGCAGCCAGCTGGAACGTGCAAAGCAAGAGAAGGCTCTATTTCGCTCTGTTGTTAGTTCAGGCTTCTGCCCAGGGTCTGGTTTTCCTCTCCCAAGATTTCCTGCTGTTTTTCTTGGCCTGGGAACTGGAACTGGTTCCCGTCTATCTGCTAATTGCAATTTGGGGTGGGAATAGGCGCATATATGCCGCCACGAAATTCATTCTTTACACCGCATTAGCGTCCTTACTGATCTTGATCAGCGGCCTTGCTCTGGCACTCTCGGGAGGAGAGTTCACGCTCAACCTCAGCGAATTAGCACAAAGATCGCCAGAGGGCAGCTTTGGATTGCTCTGTTACCTGGGTTTTTTAGTGGGCTTCGGAGTAAAGCTACCGATGTTTCCTCTCCATACCTGGCTACCTGATGCCCATGGAGAAGCCAACGCACCAGTATCGATGCTTTTGGCAGGCGTTTTACTGAAGATGGGTGGATATGCACTTTTACGCTTCAACGTGCAAATGCTGCCTGACGCCCATCTTCAGATGGCGCCAGCCCTAATCGTGATCGGGATAGTCAATATCGTCTACGGAGCACTAAACGCTTTCGCCCAGGACAACGTAAAACGACGAATTGCCTGCAGTTCTGTGAGCCACATGGGCTTCGTCCTACTGGGAATCGGCGCAGTCGATGCCCTCGGAATCAGTGGCGCCATGCTGCAGATGATCAGTCATGGCCTAATTGCAGCAGCGATGTTTTTTGTTACCGGAACTTTCTACGAACGCACGCAA
>Ga0208766_1001886_pt1 | contig 11047 bp, 9 predicted proteins | sample ETN01SmetaG_3_FD_185792 | JGI IMG/M metagenome (GOLD analysis project Ga0208766, IMG submission 185792) | Marine microbial and viral communities from oxygen minimum zone, Eastern Pacific Ocean - ETNP2014F12-01SV263 (SPAdes) (version 2) | ecosystem: Environmental > Aquatic > Marine > Oceanic ...
CGTCACCGTCCGCGAGAACGGTGCTTTCGTCGTCGTGGGCCTGGGTGCAAAGCTGCATCCACATGGACTCTCCGTCGCGCCAGCCGCCGGGGAAGTAAAGGCTCTTGTCAGCGGGGCCGTTGATGTAGCTGGCCCAAAAGCAGCCGAACCAGCCGCGCTCATGCACATGCTGGTGAGGGGTGCAGCGGAAGTCCAGGTCGAGATACCAGGGGTCACTCACGGTGAACCGAGTGGTGCTTTCCACGTGAAAGTTCGGCGTGGCCGGCTGGTGCAGTACAGCCTGTTGGTTGTTGAGTTTCGTGAATGTCATCGGCGCGCGGCGCGGCTCGAAGAAGGTGTCACCATCCGCAAACTCGGTTTCGCCGTTGAAGATGTGCTCGAGGTTCAACCCAGCGTAGGCGGGAACAAACAGGCTGCGCGTGCTGGTGCGATGCCTAAAATCCCAGACTCCGTTATAGCCTGCGCGATGGCTGCCTTGCGCGGCATTGTCGCCAATGACGGCAATGATTTCCCCAGCGTTGAAGGTTGCGTGCGCCATGCCGCCATCCTGCCATCCCTGCATCGCCGGGCCAAGCGACGATTACGGGCTTGCGCTTGGGCAAGTTATTGACGCTTGGATTTCGCCCTAAGCAACCTACGTCATTTTGATTGGCAGCAAAGGTCTAATCCAGTTTTTGCATTTTTGACGAATATAAGTCGGTTTACTTTTACCATTTTCTCGCCGAGATCTGGCAGGTAGTCTCCCGCCCATGCATTTTTGTTCCTTTGTTTCACTTGCGATTATTGGCGTCTCGTTTTCCGCTGCGATGGCGGCGAAGAGAGCGAACATTGTCTACATCATGTCCGACGAGCTTGCGTACTACGAGCTGTCGCACATGGGGAATCCGTACATCAAGACACCCAATATCGACCGCTTTGCGGCGGAGGGCATACGATTCACGTCGGCGTTGGCCGGAGCGCCGGTCTGCGCGCCGCTGCGCTGCAACCTGATGACGGGTAAGCACGCGGGGCACGCTTCGGTTCGTGCGAACGATGGCGGCACACCGCTACGGGCAGACGAACCGACGATCGCCTCCATCCTCAAGGACATCGGCTACGCGACAGGTGGCTTTGGCAAGTGGGGTTGTGGCGGGCGCGACTCGACCGGCGTACCGGAGCAGCATGGGTTCGATGCGTTTTATGGCTACTACGATCAGGTGCACGCGCATTCGTTTTATCCTCCGTACCTCGTTCGCAACAGTGAAGAGGTAAAACTCGCCGGGAATATTGGCGGCCGCTCTGGCAAAACGTACTCACATTATCTAATCATGAAGGAAGGGCTTGATTTCATCCGCGCGAACAGGGACAAGCCGTTTTTTTGTTACTTTCCAATCACACCGCCGCACGGCATGTACGACATCCCGGCAGACGATCCTGCTTGGGAACTTTACAGGGACGAAAAATGGATCGACGACCCAGAGATTGGCAAGGACGTGAAGAACTACGCCGCGATGGTGAGCATGGTGGACCACAACGTCGGCCAAGTGCTTGACCTACTGCGCGATTTGAAACTGGAGAAGGACACAATCGTGTTCTTCACCGGGGACAATGGAGGGCAGGATCGCTTCCGCAGTGAAGCACATCCTAGGGGCTTTTTCGGACCCAACGTGAATCCAAAAACCGGCTCCGAGTTTCGTGGCGGCAAGGGCAACCTGTACGAGGGGGGACTGCGCATCCCGTATCTCGTCCGCTGGCCCGGAAAAATCAAGGCCGGCCAAGTGAGTGACCTCGTTTTTTATCAACCAGACGTGTTACCAACTTTGGCTGAATTAACAGGTGCCAAAGCGCCAGATGACATCGACGGCCTCTCTTTTCTCTCCACACTGCTTGGCCAAGGGCAGCAAAAGAAGCACGACATGCTATACTGGGAATACCGGGATCAAACTGCGGTTCGCAAGGGGAACTGGAAAGCGATCAAGGCCAAAAAGAACCAGCCTTGGAGACTGTACGATCTGGGCAAGGACATTAGCGAGACAACCGATGTGGCAGCGCGTCATTCTGATCTGTTGGCCAGAATGAAGACGTTCGCAGCGGCGGAGCACAAACCAACGCGTGCGGGGATATATCTTGATGCCAGGCGCACCCGACACGAGAAGGATCGCCTGGCCAAGTGGGGCACCTCGAAACCACAACGCAAAAACCGACGCAATAAATAACGGACTAACAACGATCCCTCCCGAGTTTTCCTTGCCGCTTGGTCAAGGGTGGTGGTAGCTTTTTTCGCTCATTTTTTCTGATGAAGATTATACGTTTTCTGGACGAACAGGGTGAGTCGCGGCACGGCGCACAGCATGACGACGGCTCTGTGACCCGCATCGATGGCTGCATCTTCGGCGAGTACAACGACACCGGCGAGGCGACACCGGTGACAAAACTGCTCGCGCCGCTGGAGCCGGCCGCCGTGTTGTGCATCGGCCTGAACTACCGCAAACACGCCGAGGAAGGCGGCGCAGACATTCCAGAGCACCCGGTGCTGTTCATGAAGATGCCAAGCGCCGTGCAAAACCCGGGCGATCCGATCCTTCTACCGACTCAGCTCAAGAGTGACGCCGTGGACTATGAGTGCGAGCTTGCCGTCGTTATCGGCAGGGATTGCAAAAACGTTTCAAAAGCCGATGCGCTCGACTACGTGCTCGGGTACACCTGCGCCAATGACGTCAGCGCACGCGACTGGCAAAAAAATGGCGGGGGGGGGCAGTGGTGCCGAGGCAAGACGTTCGACACATTCTGCCCGCTTGGTCCGGCGCTCGTGACCGGTGACGAGATTTCGAACCCGAATACGCTCGGCATCAGAACCATTCTCAATGACGAGGTAATGCAGGACTGGAACACCGACGACATGATTTTCGACGTACCCACGTTGATTGAGTTCCTCAGCGGCAGCACCCGGCTTGCCGCCGGCACGGTAATCCTCACCGGCACACCTCATGGCGTCGGCTTCGCCCGGACTCCGCCGGTGCTGTTCAAGGACGGCGACAGCATCACCGTAGAGATCGACGGCATCGGCCAGCTAACCAATCCGGTAAAGGACGAGTCGCCGTAGCAATAACAACCCGCTTCCCCAAGTGTTTGGGGTTGGACTCTCTTGCACTTCAGCGTGGCCCGTAGTGTAGAGCGTCGTTTCCCAGTTCCAGGCTGTAGTTGTAGTTTTCCCTCTTGACGAATTCCACGTGTGCATCGGCGAACAGTATATTCTCGCCTGCTGCGCCATGGTTATCCCCCTCGTCAGGATAATTGTTCATCGCCCCGGGATATGAATAATCGGCCTCTTTAATCAGCCAGATCTCGGACGGCCCTGTCACGTGACCCTTGAGACCGAAATCGGTGTTGGCGTGGACATAATTGCTGACCACGGACTCGGTTTTTAGGATGCCTTGGCAGCCGGTCGGCCCGACATACGGGAACCCATTCGTGTAGCGTCTGTTTGGAATCCCGTTCCAGTTCATGCACCCAAAAATCTCATAGCTGATTCCCGGTTTCGTTCCCTTGTCGGCGGCGAATCGTTGCAGGTCGATGTAGATTTCCGTCTGACCATGGAGCCGCTCAATATAGCGCCTGTCGGTGACGCGTACGGCGAGGTTCCTGCCTCGTTTGTCTTGGGTGGGGATGAAATTTTGAGTGTCGGGACAGGTCACGGACTTGAGGTTCGGCAGGAATGCCGGGAACAGCCAGTTCATGTCATCGTCACAGGCGGCATTGAATTTAGGGCCGTTCCAGTCCACGCCCGAGAGCACGCCCCGTGGATCATCGTTTGCGTAGGATTGGCTGCCTATCCCCATCTGCTTTTCGTTGTTCAGGCAGGAAATTTGCTTGGCTTTCCATTTGGCGTGCGACAGCGCCGGCAACAGCAACGCGGCTAGGATGGCAATGATCGCGATGACCACCAGCAACTCAATCAGTGTGAAAGCTTTTTTTAGGCTGTGCTTCATTTTTTACCCGAATCGGATTGCCACGGTCGTCTTGCCGGACTGCCATCGCATGTAAACTTTTCAATCAGCCAAGCGCTTGGCGACGCGGTTAGTTGATCTCGCTGGGGGGGATTTCGTTTAGCGTATAATAGCCGACAGGGTGGAGGATCGGGTGGCCCTTGGTTGAGCGCACGCCCTCGGCGTGCAATTCATGGACATGCCCCTGAATGAGCTTATCGACAGTCACGCGAACGGTTTTCGGATCATTCAACTCGATGCCTAAAATCTTCGGAGCCACTTTATCCACGACCGGGCTGCCGTAGTCGGCGCGGTAAATGTAGGTGTACGCACTCATACTGTAGGAAGCCGGGTTACCGGCCGTCACAGCGTCCACTTCATGGGTGAAGGTAAGCTCGAAGCCGTCCGGCTTGGCTCGCATCTCGTGAATCTCGAACGGCACGCCACCCTTCCACGTGACGCGGTCGAGCGCAAACCGTCTGCCGCCACGGGCTCCCCAGCCACGATCGGTGCCGCCGACAAAGAGCGTGCCGTTGGGGTGCATATAGGCGCTGATATTCCCTGAACCAAAGCCCTTCAAAAACGAGAACGCCGCGCCCTGATAGACGCCGTTCACCTTCTCAAGAAAGGCGCGATTGACCACTGAGAAGGTTTGGTCGCAAACGAGCAACTGATTCTTGAACGGACCGAACTTTCCGTTGCTATCGTAGGCGAATCCGGCGGTGGAATTGCCCAGTATACCGTGCGGGAACACGATCGCCGAGGGCACCAACTCAGAAATCTTGGGCCGCTCAGCCACCCAACGACTATTAGTCTTCGGCTGGGTGGGGCGCTTGCCCATCGAAGCCTTCGCGGCCGCGGTGTCGTACCAGCCAAAACCCCCGGGGTGACCCTGAAACGAGCCGTGTGAAAGCGGCTTGAGCGAACTGGAGCCATTCCAGGGACCTTGGTTGTCGGCGTAGAAGGCTTCGCCCAAATGGTTGAGACCAATGCCGCCCGGCGAGCGAATGCCGCTGGAGGTTGGGATCAGTTTGCCGTCCTTGGTGACACGGACACACCAGCCCCGATAGTTGATTTGGCTGGAGAATGAGCCGGTGAGGCAAAGAACAATCCACATGTCACCGTTGGGATCAGGGCGTGTGCCGAAAGCGTATTCGTGGTAGTCGCCGGTGATGCCCCAGCCGTCGTTGACCGTCTCGAAAATGTCGGCGCGGCCATCACCGTTGACGTCCTTGATGCGGGTCAACTCTCCGCGCTGGGTACAGTAGAGCCAGCCGTCCCTAAATGCTAGGCTGAGCGGCTCGTGTAAGCCTTCAGCGTAAAGGCTCCACTCAACCTTGGCCGGATCACCGTACGGGTTGCTGAGCATGTAAATATCACCACGCCGACTGCAGATGGCGAGTTTTCCATCCGGCATCATCTCGATGCCGCTGGTTTCCATCACAATGCCATCGGGGATTGGGAAGGCGTCTATTGTGTAGTAGTCGGACTCGACCGGATCGGCGGCGAGAGCGGCGGCCGATTGGGCAAGCGCGAGGCCGGTGAACAGCGAAAGACGTGTCAGTTGCTTGATCATTTTAATAATCTCCGGAGGTGTTGGGCTACAGTTTCCATTCGTACTGCTGCTGGAGGGTCGCTTGGCCATCGACATCGAGCTTGATGAGCAGCTCTTGGCGGTCGCCGTTCTCGCGGAGGATCGGCTTGCCTTGTAGGCCGGGGAAGCTGACGCGCAGCATTGTGTCGCCGATGTTATAACCGCCATTCAGCTCGGTGATCATCTTTGCGGCAGCGGCGAGGTACCATACTTCACCTGTGCCGTTGATACCAAGCATGCGAATGATCGACGGTAGCTCAGCCCGCCGCGGGACGATGTAGTCAACCACTTCGAGTTGATCCCCAATCTCGTACGTGAATACGGGGCGACGGTTCTCTACGAGCTCGTAGCCTCGGAACTGAAGGCCCTTGGCACGGGTATCTCGGCCCTTAGCCCTTGGCCAAGCGGCATCAGCACTATCAAGCGCCGCAAAAGGTTGATCGCGATTGAGCTGGATCAGGTAGTGGCCGGACGGTCTCTGGAATCCCTGCCCTCGACCGTTCCAATGTCTGGCGCCGTCCATGAACGCACCGTGCCAAAGCATCGCTATCTGCATCGTGTTGGCGTCAAAGCAGAGGTTCACCTTCTCCGGGTAGCCGACGCCGATGCCGCGCGGACTGGCACCCTCGATGAAATTGCGGTAGATGCGAGCCTCATCGGTTACCGCGATCGGGTTGCCAGTTGGGAAAGCGGGCTGCCTGCGCGGCGGCTGGATGGTCTGCTTGGCCAACTGCAGGCGCTTGATACCCGGGCCGGACATGTCGAGCGCGAGCCGCTCCTCGCCGCCCCTTTCAAAATACTCCAGCTTCAGCCTGGCGGCTCCCGACTTGAGAGCGATGCTGCCTTTCTTGGCTCGCATGCCGTGCACCCCGTCGTTGTCCACCACCAGTCTACCGTTGATGTAGAGGCGTGTGCCGTCGTCGGAGCCGAGGTTGAACGAGTAGTCTCCTTTTTTTTCAATCTTGATGTCACCCTCGAACACCACGCCGAAGTTTTCGCCCACGCCAGCGAGGCCGGGATCGGCTGTGCCGCTCTTAGCCTTACCTGTCTTGAACGGCTTGAGCTTGGAGAAATCCGGAAGCCGGTCCCAACTGCCCTTGTAGGCGGCGAAGGTAAAATTGTTGATTTCCCCCTTGGCAATGAGGCCGGCAGGATCCTCCGCGCTGCCCCCATCACTGAGCGAGCGAACGTAGGCAATCAACGCCTTCATCTCCCCCGCGTTGACGGCGGGCGGCGGCGGCATCGGCGCGGCGGCCTCCTTGGCCACCTTGTCCATCGGCTTGAGGATCGACTCGGTGAAATACGCCTCGTCAAAAATCACCACGGCCTCCTTGCCACCGTAGCCGAGTGTCACGGTACGTTTTTTTCCCCAGAAACCGCCGATGAACTTCGGCGCCTTCATGGCGACTCCGGCCGGGGCGGGCACGCTCTCGTCCACCTGATGACAGGTGGAACAGATTTTTGACTGAAAGAGCGCCTTGCCATCGGCGATCAATTTTGCGTCGTCTGATACCTGGGCTGTCTGGGCTATCCCCGTCGCCTTCAACCCAATGACGCACAACGAAAGGCTGCGCTTAATGCTATGCATGCGTACCTTTAATCGTACACACGGGTGCCGGGGCTGTCGAGCAGAACTACTAAAAAAACATCATAGAGACTCGACGACCAAGCTGCTTTTCCGTAACCAACCGGGCAGTCATGTTTCCGGTCGGACTCTACCTGTTGGCGCTCACCGGGGGCGCAGTGCTTACTGCGGCCTCGCTGCCGCTGTGGAGAGATTGGTGCAAACATGTCGGACTGCTGGATGCACCGGGGCACCGGAAAATTCACGACTGCCCCGTGCCGCTTGCCGGCGGCCTGGCTATGGTCACCGGCTTGGCCGCGCCTATCTTCGCGGCGGCAGCGTGGGCCTGGGTGGGCCCGCTGCCAGAGTCGTTCTCACTGGTCGTGTCCCACGGCTTGGCCAAGCGCGTCTGGCAACTTGTCGCCATCCTCGGGGGAGCGCTCGCCATGATGGCGCTTGGCATCCTCGACGACCGACGCGACCTCTCTGCCAAATGGAAGTTCGCCGGCCAGGTGCTGATTGCGCTCGCAGTCGCCGCCAGCGGCATCCGCGTGACGGTGTTCGTCGAAAGTCCTGCCTTCAGTTATGCCGTCACTACACTGTGGATTTTGACCGTCATCAACGCCGTCAATTTTCAGGACAACATGAACGGACTGTGCGCCGGACTGGGGCTGGTTAGCGGCTGGTTTTTTGGGTTGCACGCAGCACTTGAGGGGCAGTACCTCGTCGCATCACTGGCGTTCCTATTCACCGGCACTCTGGCCGGTTTTTTACCGTTTAACTTCCCGCGCGGCAGCGTATTCCTCGGAGACGGCGGCAGTCATGTCGTCGGCTTCCTGCTGGCTGTGCTGGCGATCCTGCCGGACTTTTACTCAGCTGCCAGCCCACACAAATGGCTCGTGCTCACACCGCTGCTCGTGCTCGCCGTGCCGCTGGCCGACTTGATTTCGGTGATTATTATCCGCCACCAGCTTGGCCAAGCCGTGTGGATCGGCGACAACAACCACTTCTCTCATCGCCTCGTCCGCGCCGGCTTGACCAAGCCGGCGGCCGTGTTGCTGCTGCTACTCGCCGCCACTGCACTTGGTGCTGTGACATTCTTAAAATGATTGCCGGACACGGATTTTTCTTCAACCCGGCGGCGTGCTGGTGGAGAGTGCCCGGCCATGTCGGAGAACTTGTTTGACTTGACCGGAGAGGTGGCCGTGGTGATTGGAGCCACGGGAGTATTGGGCGGAGCGTGCGCCGTGGCGATGGCCAAGGCCGGTGCCAAGCTCGCAGTGGTGGGCCGCAACGCCGAGCGCGGCGAAGCACGAGCGAAGGAAATCACCGGCGGCGGTGGTCAGGCGCAATTTTTTGTCTGCGATGCGATGGATCCAGCCAGCTTAAAGTCGTGTCACAAGACCATTGACCAAGCGCTCGGCGCACCGACCGTGCTGCTAAACGCCGCCGGCGGCAACCACCCGGACACCATTGTCACGCCGGAGAGGCCGTTCGAGAAAATCCCGCTACCGGCTTGGAACAACGTGTTCGACCTCAACCTCAGCGGCGGCCTGCTGCTGCCGTGCCAGGAGTTCGGCCCGGGGATGTGTGAGCGCAGCAAGGGCAGCATCATCAACATTGCTAGCGTCACGGCGCATTTGCCGCTCTCGAAAGTGATGGCCTACTCGGCGTCCAAGGCTGCGGTGCTCAGCGCCACTCGATTCCTCGCACGCGAATGGGCCACGACGGGCGTGCGCGTCAACAGCATCACCCCCGGTTTTTTTCCGGCAGAGCAAAACAAAAAACTGCTGTTTAACGAGGATGGAACACCGACCGACCGCGCCAAGGCGATTTTCAACAACACACCGATGAGCCGTTTCGGCAAGCCTGATGAACTGGCCGGGGCAGCCGTTTATCTCGCCAGCGAAAAGGCATCAAGTTACGTCACCGGTTCGGACATCGTCGTGGACGGCGGTTTCATGAGCTCAACTTTCTGACGCACCATGGGAATTGTTTCCAAAAAAGTTTCGAAGGGCAAACTGCTCACAGCCGAACAGGCGCGCGAGATCGTGGCCGAAGCGATGCCGAAACAGGATTACTCTGCCCACAGGGTGCTGCTGATCGTTCCGGACAGCACGCGCACTGCGCCGGTCGGCACGATGTTCAAGGCCATCCACGACCAAATCGGCACAACAGCTGCAGCGCTCGACGTGATGATCGCTCTGGGCACCCATCAGGCGATGAGCGAAGCGGCGATTGAGAAGCGCCTGGGGGTCACCCACGACGAACGCACCGGTCCGTACGCCGACGTTCAGTTTTTCAACCACGCCTGGGACGATCCAAGCTCGCTTCAAGACATTGGCACCATTCCGGCGGCGGAGATTGGTGACCTGACCGGCGGGCTCTTCGAGATGGACGTGCCCGTGGAGGTCAATGCCAAGCTGTTCGACTACGACCAAATCATCATCATCGGCCCGGTATTTCCGCATGAGGTGGTCGGCTTTTCCGGAGGCAATAAATACCTTTTCCCAGGCGTGGCCGGCCCACAGGTTTTGAATTTTTTTCACTGGCTCGGAGCCGTCATCACGACGCCAAAAATCATAGGCCACAAATGGACGCCTATCCGCAAGGTGGTCGATCGCGCCGGCTCGATGGTCAAACTCCCCAAGCTCGCCTTCTGCATGGTTGTAGAGGGTGATGGCATGAGTGGGCTCTTCGCAGGGCCTGTGGAACAGGCATGGGCCGCCGCCGCCGACCTCTCGGCCGAACGCCACACCTGCACCGTTGCCAAGCCGTTCCATACCATCCTTGCCTGTGCGCCGGAGATGTATGACGAACTTTGGACTGCGGGCAAGTGCATGTACAAACTTGAATCAGTACTGGCCGATGGCGGCGAGTTGATCATTTACGCGCCCCATATCAGCGAGGTATGCATTGCGCACGGCGAAACAATCGAGAGCGTCGGCTACCACTGCCGCGATTATTTTCTAAAACAATGGGATCAATTCAAGAACAAGCCGTGGAGCGCACTCGCACACTGCGTGCACGTGAAAGGCTTGGGCACTTACGAAAATGGGGTCGAGACACCGCGCGCCGATGTGACGTTGGCCACGCAAATCCCCGAGGCCAAGTGCCGGCAGATCAATCTCGGCTACCGCGATCCGGCGGACATCAACCCGAACGACTACGCCAACCGCGAAGAGGAAGGTATTCTCCTCGTTCCACATGCCGGCGAACGCCTTTTTCGCTTGGCAAATCCGCCCGCGTGGGCGTAGCGCCTGCAGAAGCGCTTGGCTTTTTAGTCGTCAAAGAATTCAACCACGCCGGTTTCCAGCGAGTACTCGGCACCAACAATGAGCAAGCCGTCGTCGCGGATCAGCGATTTCAGAATCTTCGAACCGTTCCGCAGTTGATTCATAGATGCACGGATGTTCGCCCGGATCGACTGTTCAAGCAGCGCTGGTTCCTCCGCTTCAGTGTCCACCAACGGCTCAACGGCAGGGCGAATACGATCGACGATTGCGCTGAGGTTAGGCGAACGGCTTTCCGTCGGACGTTTTAGTTCATTGATAGTAGCTGCCACAGCACCGCAGCCGGTATGGCCCATCACCACTACCAAGCGTGTGCCAAACTGCTCCGCGGCAAACTCAATACTGCCAATCTGCGACGGCGCAACAATATTGCCGGCAACGCGAATGACAAACAGATGCCCAAGGCTAAAGTCGAAAATAATCTCGACCGGCACTCGTGAGTCAGAGCAACCGAGAACCACGGCAAACGGCTCCTGCCCGGTCGTTAACTCATTGCACCGCTCCGGATTGGCGAGCGACTCGATCAGTTGCCCACCCGATACGAACCGCGCATTACCCGCCCGCAAGCGCTCGAGTGCCTCGTTCGCGGCTATCATCCGGCAGCTCCCTTTGGCCAGGATTCAACAGCACG
>Ga0208766_1001887_pt1 | contig 11047 bp, 4 predicted proteins | sample ETN01SmetaG_3_FD_185792 | JGI IMG/M metagenome (GOLD analysis project Ga0208766, IMG submission 185792) | Marine microbial and viral communities from oxygen minimum zone, Eastern Pacific Ocean - ETNP2014F12-01SV263 (SPAdes) (version 2) | ecosystem: Environmental > Aquatic > Marine > Oceanic ...
CCTTCGAAAGAAGCGTGTCAACGCTGCTTGGCCAAGGTATATCAAAGGCATGTCAATGACCCAGTGTGCCGAGTGCAGTCAGCCCGTGAGTTCCACGGCGGTGATGTGTCCTCACTGCGGGGCACCACCGGAAGTTGCCTTGGCCAAAACAGCACGCGTCAGTGCTGAGGCTTTACCTGAGGTATTGGATGGAGCAATCCGAGCGGCCTCCATGTGGCCCGAGGGGGAGTTGACTAAAGAACAACTGGCAGCAGTGGAGCAGGTGAAACTGGATGGGCAAGAGATTGAGGATTGGCCTGCGATGGTGGCTGGGCTCCGGCAACTGCCTAAACTCAAGATGCTGGGTCTTTCAAGAACGGGGCTGACTGATGTTGCTCAGCTAAGGGAGTTTTCGCAGTTGCGATACCTGTATTTGGAGAAGAATGGAATTACTCAGGTGAGTGCTCTCTGTGAACTCAAGAACCTCAAGCAACTTTGGCTTTACGGTAATTCGGTGCCTCGCGAGGAACTGATTCAGGTGGAGCAGGCTTTGCCCAAGTGTGAGATTTTTATTTAATCCAGATTGGCGCGCTTCCTGGCTCGACTAGTTTCCGGGCAATGTAGAGGGATGCGGGCAATAAGCCGGTACAGTTCACGGGCCTTCGCTTTTTCTCCTGACTGAAAAGCTAGATCGGCTTTATTGAGGATGGAGACGGCCGACTGAATCCACGGTTTTTCTTTGGCTGCGTTTCGAGCTTGTTTTATCTCTTGCTCGTTAAAAGTCCACCCACTGGTACCACTTGCGAGCAGATTAGTTACATTCTGACGATGCTTTAACGTTAACGCATGCCCTAATTCATGAGAGGTTACTCTGGGAATGGGCTCATCAACCCCGCCTTCAGTGGGTCGGAGTCGGGCTGTGTCTTTAACAAACATGCCACCGGGGCCAATGTAGAGGCCATTGGCCAGAAAGCGCTTGAGGTAATAAATATGGAACTGGTTCGTGGACTGGCTGGCTTTGGGGCGAAGTGCCAGCATCCAGCCTAGCTGCCGCTTTTGGTGGTTTTGTCGGTAGATTTCGGGGGTGGGGGCCGCTTCGGTGGTGAGGGATTGAATGGGAAAATGAATGCCTGCATGGCCCCAAATACGGTTAACTTTTTCGTAAATTCGGTTCAAATCCTTTTTTTCCAGCGTTGTGGTGAGGTTTAGCTCTCCTTTAGTGACAAGCCGGTGCACGTGAATCGGAGCCACAAGATATTCGGCAAATTTGGTATCTGGAGCTTCAATTTGGGCACTAACTTCATGAGTAATAATTACCGCGAATAGAGGTCCAAAAAAGCGCATGACTTTGTGTAAATTAGATGCAACTTCCGAGCAAGGTGAAGTTGGGGTGTGAGTTGGTGAAAATACTGTAAAAACAGAAATCAAACAGTCCTGAAAAATTGTCATATTTGGTTGCATTTTTGTGAATACATTCACAAAATTGCCAGTCGAAAATCCGGCGCTGTAAAGCGATTAAAACCCAGCCTATTTGAATTTATGAAGAAACCAGCCAGTTATCAGTTTTGCGGGGGCACCGATCACCCCTTTAATCCCAATCGTAGAGACTTCCTGTCGGTGGGAGCTCTGGGAGGTCTTGGGTTGGGCATGACACTCGGGGAACTGCTCACCAATGAAGCGCATGCCGAGCTGCCAAAAAATATGGGAGCAAGCGACTGGAAGGACGTGGCCAAGCCCAGTAAACCCGGCAAGGCCAAGAATATCATCCAGATTCATCTTCCCGGGGGTTCAGCCCACCAGGAAACGTTTGATCCCAAGTATCTCGCGCCCCAGGAATATCGTGGACCGCTGGGGACGGTGGACACCACGATCCCCGGAGAAAAGTTTTCCCAGTATTTCCCACAGATGGCCAAGGTGGCCAACAAGATGACCGTCGTCCGCAGCCTCACTCATAGCGAGGCGGCGCATGCACGTGGAACGCACAATATGATGACCGGTATCCGGCCCAGCCCGGCAGTGGTTTTCCCTGGAATGGGGTGTGTGGTCAGCCACGAATTTGGTCCGCGCAATAATCTGCCTCCCTACGTGGCTATCCCCAGCCAGACGGGTAATGGTGGCACCGGTTGGATGAGTAGTGCCTATGGTCCCTTCAGCTTGGGATCGGATCCAGGCAGCAGCAGCTTCAACGTTCGTGATTTGGCCTTGCCCAAGGGCATTGATGCCAGCCGATTTGAGAAGCGCCGGAGCATGCGTTCGATTGTGGACGCTCATTTCAGTGGGCTCGAGAAGGCCGATGCGCTTTCGGGTGTGGACGCTTTTTATGGCCGGGCTTACGCGATGATCAGTGCGCCCAAGGCGCGTGATGCATTTGATTTGAATAAGGAGCCGGCCAAGGTGCGTGATCGTTACGGACGCACTTCAGCCGGAGGCCGATTCCTGATGGCCCGTCGTCTGGTGGAGGCAGGGGTTCGCATGGTCACCACCACCTATGGCGGGTGGGATATGCACGGCAGTATTGCCAGCAGCATGAAGCGTCAGGCGCCGTCGTTGGATCAGGCTTTTGCGGCTTTGATTAGTGATCTGGATGAGCGCGGAATGCTCGATGAGACGCTGGTGATGATTACCAGTGAATTTAGTCGTACCCCCAAGATCAATACCAGTGCGGGACGTGACCACTGGCCCAAAGTGATGAGCGTGGTGATGGCCGGTGGCGGCATGAAGCGCGGCTATATCCATGGCACCTCCGATCCCACCGGATCAGAGCCCGATGAGAACCCCGTTAGCGTGCCCGATTGGGCAGCTACGGTTTGGACGTTGATGGGTATCGACCCGCGTCGGCGCCTTGTAGGCCCGGGCAACCGGCCTATGCCGATCAATTACAGTGGCGTCGTGATTAAAGACGCTTTGGCTTAGATTTGAAGTCGCCCCTACGCTATTAGAATAATTACAATCGGGGCAATTTTCCCTATAACGGGAGGTTGCCTCAATTTTTTTAGGAAAAACAATATGATGAAACGGATTTTACTTTTTTTTGTTCTGGCTGGAATGACAGCAGATCTGCTGGCCATTGACCCGCGATTGAGTTCGGTCTCTCCCCCTGGGTTCCAGGCCGGCACAGAAGTGCAGATGACCTTCAGTGGGAGCCGCTTGGAGGATGCTGAGGAAATTCTCTTTCACAAGAAGGGTTTCGAGGTGTTGGCCATTGAGGAGAAAAAGGCGGCAAGTGTTAAAGTTAAGGTGCGGCTTACGGCTGATTGCCCCTTGGGGGAGCATCCGGTGAGGGTTCGAACCAAGGGTGGGGTAACTGAAATGAAGACGTTTTTTGTTGGGCCGTTTCCGGTGGTTGCCCGGGTAAAACCCAAGTCTGGAGAGCCTGAACAGAAACTGCCGCTTAACTGTACGGTGGCCGGTTCGGTGCCGACGGAGTCGCAGGAAATTTTTCTGGTTGATGCCAAGAAGGGGCAGCGTTTGTCCGCTGAGATTGAGAGCATGCGGCTGGGCCGTGGGTTTTACGATCCCTATATCGAGATTCTGGATACCAAGGGTTTTATCCTGTCACGATCCGATGACACCAAGCTCTTTATTCAGGATTGTTATGCCTCGGCCACGGTGCCCGCCGATGGCACCTACACCATCAAGGTGCGCGAAACCAGTTATGGTTCCATTGGCCTCTACCGACTGCATGTGGGAACCTTTGCGCGGCCCACCGCAGTCTACCCCGGAGGAGGGCCGGCCGGTCAGGATCTGCAGGTGAAATTTATTGATCAGGCAACCGGAGATTTTTCCCAGCTGCTGAAGATGCCCCAGCCTGTTAGCTTCCAGTTGACTGACGGGCGAATGGATCAACCGGACCTGCGCGATTTTGGTATTTTTGCCGAACGTGAGGGGGTAAGGGCGCCCTCGTGGAACCGCTTGCGGATTTCAGGGTTTCCGAATGCCTTGGAGGTGGAGCCGAACAATTCACGTGGCGAGGCAAAATTGGTTGAGACACCCTTGCCTGCCGCCTTCAATGGCATCATTGAGAAGCCGGGCGATGAGGACTGGTTTCGGTTTATGGCCAAGAAGGGCCAAAGGTATGCGGTTCGCATGTATGCGCGTAAACTGCGTTCCCCTCTGGATTCGGTGATGTCTGTTTATGATAAGAATGGAAAGAGTCTGGCGAGTAACGATGACTCAGGCGGTCCAGACAGTTATTTTGCCTGGACGGTTCCGGCTGATGGGGAATATGCCTTAAGGGTTCGTGATCACTTGAGTAACGGGGGTCCTGACTATGTCTACCGTGTTGAGTTTCAGCCGGTGAAGCCAACGCTATCACTCTATGTTCCGGATGTGAGTCGTTATAACACGCACACCCGCAAGTCAGTGGTAGTGGCCAGGGGCAATCGCTTTCCACTGGTCCTCAGGGCCCGCCGTGGCAGCTTTGGTGGGGCGCTCAAATTGGCGATGAAAGACTTCCCGGCGGGGGTAACTTTGCACTGTGATGAGATGGCGAGCAATAAGACGGCGCTCACCCTCGTGTTTGAGGCGGCTTCCGATGCTCCCATTGCTGGTAAGTTGTCTGATATTACCGCGACGCTCAAAACCGATCAGAAGGATCCGGTAAGCGGTGGGGTTTGGCAGAACTATGACCTGGTTCAACGGGGAAACAACGGCGTGTATTACCGCACGTGGGTGGACCAGATTGCCGTGTCGGTCACCGAGGAGCTCCCCTACAAAATCCGGATTGAAACTCCCAAAGCACCCTTGGTTCAGTCAGGGACGCTTCCGGTGAAGGTAATCGCCGAGCGTCAGGAGGGGTTCAAGGGCTCGATCAATGTGCGTTTGCAACTTGATCAGGGATTTTCGACCCGTCCACCCGGGCTCAGTTGCCCGACGTCCATCACCATTGCCCCCGACAAGACTGAGGCAACCTATAACTTCAGTGCGAGCGGCAGTGCGGAGGCGAAGACCCATCAGATTGCCATGATTGGTTCAACCAGCGTTAAGGGCGGGACGGCTTATGTCAGCACGCAGTTGACCCCATTGGAAATCAAGGATGAATTTACCACTGCGGCCATTACCTTAGCCAAGGCGACCCAGGGTTACCCGACCCAGGTTAAGGTGGCGTTGACCCAGAAGGTTCCGTTTCCCGGCAAGGCAAGCGTCGAACTGCTGGGCCTGCCTTCGGGAGCGAAGACGACCAAGCTGGAGATGACCAAGGACATGAAGGAACTGGTATTCCCCATCACCACCGAAACCAATGCCAAGGTTGGATTGCATCGTACACTGCTTTGCCGCATGACGGTCGACTACGAGGGCACCACCCTGACCCAGACCTTTGGCAGTCGCGGTTCGCTCCGCATTGATCCACCTCCTTCGCCTCCCAAGGTGAGGAAGCCCGTGGCAAATGAAATCGCCAAAATCCCGGAACCGACTCCGCCCAAGAAATAGTTTGATCCCTGTTTAAAGAAAACAACCATGAAACGGATACTCATTGCCCTGATAATTGTCCCTGTGATGGCATCAGCTGCCCCCAAGAAGCTGGTGGATCTGCAGGTCTACCCCAAGGAAGCCAACCTCTTCACCAAGCGCGGCAAGCAATCGCTGGTGTTGCAGGCGACATATTCAGACAGCACCTCGCGCGATGTTACCGCTGAGGCCAAATATACCCTGGGCGATACCAAGCTGGCCAAGCTGGATAAGAACACGCTGCTCCCATTGGCTGATGGGGAGACAACCTTAAAGATCAAGTTCCAGGACCGGGAACTGACGGTGCCGGTCAAGGTGGCTAAGGCTACTGAAGCGCGCCCCGCAGTGTTTAGTGTGGACGTGATGCCCGTTTTCACCAAGGGCGGATGCAATTCGGGCAGTTGTCATGGTAGTTCGCGCGGCAAGGACAAGTTTCGGCTCTCCCTCTTCGGGTTTGATCCCCAGCTTGATTACTTTTGCATAACCAGAGAGGAAGTGGGTCGACGCATCAACATCGCAAGGCCTGATGACGCATTGCTTATTGAAAAAGCCTGCGGGCGCGTGACCCACACCGGCGGTAAGTCGTTTGATGAAAAGAGCTGGATGTACGACATCTTGATCGAGTGGCTGACTGCAGGCGCCCCCAAGGATCCGCCTAATACACCCAAGGTAATTGATCTGGAGATTTACCCCAAGCAGGCTGTGTTGGAAGGACCGGGTGTGTCACAGCGGCTTACGGTGCGCGCGAAGTACAGTGATGGCACTGATCGGGACGTCACACGTGAGACGGTTTATATTTCCAGTAACAGCATGTCAGCCAAGGCGACTGCCGACGGGGTGCTTGTTAGCGGTCAACCGGGCGAGGCCTTTGTGATGGCGCGTTTTGACCAGATCACCACGGGCACGCAGATATTAGCTATCCCCAATATGCCTGACTTTAAGTTTCCCAATGAGCCGGAGGCGAACTACATCGACACGCACGTATACAACAAGCTTAAAAAGGTTCGTATCACGCCCAGTGGATTATGTGATGACAACACATTCATCCGGCGTGCCTATTTGGATATCATCGGCAAACTGCCGGAGGCTGCAGCAGTGGAAAAATTCGTGGCTGACAATGCCTCGACCAAGCGCGCCAAGCTTGTCGATGAGCTGCTAAACAGGCCTGAATTCGTGAAGATGTGGGTGATGAAATGGGCCGAGTTGCTGCAAATTCGCACCGACAACAACGCATTCCAGTACAAGAACGCCATCCTTTATTTTGAGTGGTTGCGAGCACAGTTTGAGAAGAACCGGCCGATCAATGAGATTGTACAGGATTTGCTTGGGGCCAAGGGTGGCACCTTCAGTAATCCGGCCGGGAATTTTTACCAGATTCAGACCGATCAGCTGAAGCTCATGGAAAATGCCACGCAGATTTTCATGGGGATGCGCATGCAGTGCGCCCAGTGCCACAACCACCCCTTCGACCGCTGGACGATGGATGACTATTATGCTTTTGCCAACTTTTTCTCCCAGATAGGCCGCAAGGGCAGTGAGGATAACCGGGAGCGGATCATCTATAATCGCGGCAGTGGAGATGTTCGCCATGTCGTGGGCAACAAGATTATGCCGCCCAAGTTTCTCGGCGGGGAAGTACCCGATGTGAAAGGCAAGGATCGCCGCGAGGTGTTGGCCAAGTGGCTGGCCAGTGATGACAACCCGTTCTTTGCCAAAAACATCGCCAACATGGTATGGGCGCATTTCATGGGCATGGGAATTGTGGAACCGGTGGACGATGTGCGTATCAGTAACCCACCGAGCAATCCGGAGTTGCTGGAGGAATTGGGTAAACGTCTGGCCAAGGGTGGATATGATTTCAAGCAACTGGTCAGGGACATATGCAACTCGCGCACCTACCAGCGCACCGTGCAGAGTAACGAGTCCAATAAGGCTGATTCGACCAATTTCGCGAAGGCGAGTATCCGGCGGGTACGTGCCGAGGTGCTATTGGATATCATCAGTCAGGTGACTAATACCCAGAACAAATTTAGGGGCCTTCCTAATGGAGCCAGTGCGGTCGAGATTGTGGATGGTCGCACGAGCACATTCTTTCTAACCACCTTTGGGCGCGCCACACGCGACACGGTTTGCAGTTGTGAGGTGGCACTGGAACCCAACCTGAGCCAGGCACTGCACCTGCTCAATGGGGACACGGTCAACAGCAAGTGTGTTCAGGGTGGCTTCGTCAAAAAGGCTCTTGAGGCCAAAAAGACGCCCAGTCAGGTGATTGATGAATTATATCTGAGTTGTTTGGCGCGCAAGCCGACTGCGACCGAGAAGGAAAAGTTAATGGCGTTTGTAGGGGAAAAGGATCGTTCGGACACCGATGTGCTCAACGACCTTTTCTGGGCTATCCTGAATTCAAAGGAATTTATCTTTAACCATTAAAGTTGAAAAGAGATGCGCTGAATCGAAGCGTGCGTCTAAAGGAGAAAAAATAATGAAACGTAATCTGCGTAATATCGTTCTGGTGTCCGGTCTGTTGTCTATTGGCACACTCAATGCCGCTGACAAAATCAACTATGAGGATCACGTGTTGCCTATCCTTCGCAACAAGTGTCTCAAGTGCCATAACCCGGACAAGATGAAGGCCGACCTCAATCTGGCAACCTACGACGCGGCCATCAATGGAATCGACGGTGACGCTGTGCTCGTGCCCGGATCTCCTGAGGAGAGCTCTCTCTATCTGGGGGTTACGCATGATGAGGAGCCGACCATGCCTCCCAAAGATAAGCTGCCTGATAGCGAGATTGAGGTCATCAGGAAGTGGATTGCGGGAGGTTTGTTGATGAACTCCGGCTCCAAGGCCATGAAGCTATCCAAGCCCAAAGTAAATTTGGCTCTGGATCCGGACTCATTGGGCAAACGCCCCGAAGGCCCAGCGCCCATGCCGGTGGAAGTTTTCTCACTTGATCCTTATGTGCGCACCACGCGCACCAGTGTTTCGACCGCAATGGCCGTGAGCCCGTGGTCACCACTCATCGCCATCGGAGGTCAGCGTCAGGTACTTCTCTACAATACCGACACCTTTTCTGTGGCGGGGATTGTCCCTTATGAAGAGGGATATCCTCACAGCCTCAAGTTTTCGGCCACCGGCAAGCTGCTCATTATCGGCGGCGGTCGCGGGGCCAATATAGGGCACTCAACGGTGTGGGATATTACCAAGGGTGAGAAAATCCTTCAGGTAGGCGATGATCTGGATGTGGTGTTGGCCAGCGATATCAGTCCCGATCAGCGTTTTATTGCCCACGGTGGCCCTGATCGTTTGCTGCGAATTTTTTCCACTGAAACCGGTGAGATCGTACACAAGATTAAGAAGCACACCGACTGGGTGACCGCCGTGCGCTTCAGCACCGATGGTAAATATGTGGCCAGCGGCGACCGTAATGGCGGTCTGAACATCTGGGAAACTGAACCTGGGGGTCGCGTGTGTTCCTTCAGTCACAGTAAACGTGTAACCGGGTTTGAATGGGCCACCACCAACGTGGTTGTGTCGGCCAGCATGGATGGTAGCTCCAAGATTTTTAATGTGGAGGAGGCGCGCCAACTTAAAAGCTGGGGAGCCCACAGTGGTGGAGCAATATCAATTGCTCGTTCGATGAATGGCATGCTGGTGACCAGTGGACAGAATAAGCGCGCTACCCTCTGGGACTCCAATGGGGCCAAGAAGCGTGATTTCGTTTTCCCAGGAGAGGTTCCGGCTCAGGCAGTTCCAAGTCATGATGCAAAACTCATTGTAGGCAGCGATTGGAACGGTGACGTATTTGTCTGGAACGCGGCCGATGGCAAAATGATCAAGCAGCTTTCACTGAATCCCGGCCCCATGGCTGAGCAGTTTGCCGCAGCCGAAAAAGCAGTCACTGGAAAAGCGGCGGCGGCGAAGGCGGCCGGGGCGGCACACAAGGCGGCACTTGATCGGGTTGCCAAAGCCAAGGCTGATATGAATGCGTTGGATGCAACCCTGGCTATGCGGCAAAAAGCGGCAACCGATTCCAAGGCTTCTCTGAATAAACTGATCACAGAAAAGCAAAAACCGTCACAGACGAAGGCCACTGTTGCGGCGAAGACCTTCGCCACTGCGATGGCAGCAAAGGCAGCCGCAGACAAGGCATTGGCAGCAGCCGATGAGGCAGGCAAGGCGGCGGCTAAAGCCAAGCTGGATGAAGCCATGAAAGGTTTGGTTGCAGCGACTGAAGGCAAGAAAACTGCAGACAAGGCAGCTGCAGCCATAAACACGCAGGTAGCTCAATTAACCACAGTAAATGCAGCGGCCAACAAGGGGTTAGCCGATGCGCAGGCCAAGGCGAAGACAGGCAAGGCCGCACTCACCAAACAGATTGCTGATCTTGGGAAAACGGTATCTGCCGAACAGGCCAAGGTTACTGCTGCGGGGGCGGCCCTGACGGCAGCACAAAAAGAGGCCGATCTTTTGCGTGTTAAAAAGACTTTTTCCGCACTCTACAATGTTCGGAAGGATATTACCGGTCAGGAAACCAAATTGAGCGAACTTCAAGCCGCTGCCCAGTCGGCCCAAACAGCTGCTAAAGCCGCGCAAACACAACTTGAAACAGCGAAGAAAACCGACCTTAAAGTGTTAAAGGCAGAGAATTTGACTACCTTAAAAGAATCGGTTCAGGCCAAGGCTGCTGCGCAAAAGGCACTGGAGTTAGCCAAAGCTGAGGTGGCCGTAGAAAAGAAAAAAGAGGTAGCTGCCCAAAAGCTGGTTGCCTCCGCAGAAGCCGAAATGAAACAGGCCGCTAATAATTTAAAGGTGGCTCAGGCAGCCAAACAGAAAGCGGATGCGAGTGCAAAGGCCGAAGCGGCAAAGTTGGCCGCCGTCCAAAAGAGTTATGACCAACTAGCGGCTTCAAAGCTAACGCCGATCCAGACCATTACTGCTGCGCTGGATAAAGCGATGGCTCAATCAAGCGCAGCCAAGGCAAATGCGACGAAGGCGTCTCAGTCGATTGATCAGGAAGTTGCTGCGGCAGTTAAAACGGCCGACAAGGCTGTGGCAGAAGCTAAAGCTGCCGGGGAGGCTGCGGCCAAGGCTAAAGTGGTTATGGACAAGCTTGCGGCGGAATTAGCCAAGGTTAAGGCAGATACTACAGCCAAGGTTAAAGCAGAAGCGACAGCCAAGGCGACCCATGAACAATTCGTTGTGAAATTGAAAACCGCAACCGAAATGGCCACCAAGGCAGAGGCTGCCTTCAAGAAGGCTCCCGAGACCAAGGTTGCAGCGGATAATGTCTTGAAAGCAGCTAATACAGAAGTGAAGGCGGCTCTAAGCGCATTCTTGGCCGCTGAAATGACTGCCCAAACTGCCGAAATGAGTGCAGGTAATGATGTGGCCAAACAGGTCGCCGCCAAGAAACTCAGGGCAGCATCTGATGGAGCAAAGGCCAAGCTGGATGATTTGACTGCGAATAAACAAAAACCAGCTTTAGCCAAGGTGGATCAGGCGAATCAAAACATCGTTGCAACCTCCAAAGCCAAAGCGGTTGCCGACACGAATTTGGCCAGCACCAAGACCGCGACCGCTCAGGCTCTGACTGCATTTAATACTGCGACCAAAACG
>Ga0208766_1001892_pt1 | contig 11029 bp, 9 predicted proteins | sample ETN01SmetaG_3_FD_185792 | JGI IMG/M metagenome (GOLD analysis project Ga0208766, IMG submission 185792) | Marine microbial and viral communities from oxygen minimum zone, Eastern Pacific Ocean - ETNP2014F12-01SV263 (SPAdes) (version 2) | ecosystem: Environmental > Aquatic > Marine > Oceanic ...
AGCACTTTATTTTTGGATAGCAATAAAACTAACCGCACAGTTCGATGCGGTTTATTTGTTACTTTCTTCTTATGTGGGTACACATTTTCCTCAGAGCGAGCATGCGCAATACAAGTGCTTTTTAATGGACACATTTTACATTTTGGATTTGATCTAACACAAACAGTCGCACCCAAATCCATAATGGCTTGAGTGTAGGAAGCAATCCGTTCTTCTGGCAAGTGACCATAGGATAACTTCCAAAGGATATTTTCAGTTTTTCTTATGCTAGGCCAACCTTTTACCGCATGGAAACGCGACAACACTCTTTTGACGTTGCCATCTAGAATGGCGTACTTTTGATTATCAGATAACGTCAAAATAGCGCCAGCCGTAGATCTGCCAATCCCAGGCAACTTAATTAATTCTTCAAAATTCAATGGAATATTGCCATTAAATTGTTGCTCAACAATACGGCTCATCTTATGCAAGTTTCTAGCACGCGCATAATATCCAAGTCCAGACCAATGATGCAATACCTTCTCAAGTGAAGCTGCAGACAATACTTTTATACTTGGAAAGGATGCCATAAACCGCAAATAATAAGGAATTACTGTTGCCACTTGGGTTTGTTGCAACATAATCTCTGAAATCCATACTCGATATGGCGTGACACTTTTCTGCCAAGGTAAATTTTTGCGGCCCGCTTTGTCAAACCAATCCAACACGGCTTTTGAAAAATTAAATTTCTTCATCAAATTAATACTCAATAACAGTTCTCTTTATCTTAATTGATTAAGCAGTCTTTGTTTGATTGATTCATTTAAGATATCGCCCTGATTTAAGAGCGAACGTTCCACTTGGTGACGAAATATGCCTTCGATATCCGGGCGAAATGACACCATGTTGCCTTCGTTACGAACTCGAATGGGCATCGTGCCTTGAGAGAAATCAAAATATTCCTCGTCACTCAATTGTAAAATTGACTGCAGCTCTTTATCAAATTTTGCATCAATTGAATAATCAAGTATTCCATTCGACAAATTGACTTTACCTTGCCCGATAATCGAAGTGAATGGCATCTCCACAGTAAACACATTATTAATAAAAATGCTGTTAAGAACAGTTCCATTGGCATGTAATGAAAAAACGTCCTTCAAATCATGTAATTGTGTTTCAGGAGGATCTTCTCGCTTATAAATAGCACGTGCTGTTCTCAATTTGTGCCAAATATCAACACCAAGCCACTTCCCCTCATTTAAAATAACATCTAATGACCCACCCAGGTTTTCCTTTAACAATCCAATGGAGCTGGCTTCACCGCCTAATTCTATATTTCCTGATAGTTGACCAATAACATTGGTGTTAGCCGAAAAGATTTGGTCGAGATTTGTCTTGCCATCAGCTTCTAATTCAATATTCATATTGAATTGATTGAGCTTGATATTCACATCTACCGTATTGTTAAGAATCAATTTCTTTGAATTAAGGCGAAAATAGATTTCCTGAATATTTATAAGATTTTTTGTTGAGCAATTCGATTCTTGTTGGATTGAAGTGTTCTTTGCATGCAGAGAAAGTTCTGGAAAAACCTTTACGCTTAATGGCCCATTTATGTGCAATGCATAACCAGTGAAAAACTTTGACCCCCAAGTGATCAAGGGGCGGGCATCTGAAAATTTTATAATTATTATAATACTGGCTAAGAGTGCCAACACGCCAACAGAGAATATTTTTATAAGCTTTGATAAAGTCCTCATAGAGGCTCTATGTTTCTCGCAATCCACTTAGGAAGGAGCCAATATCTTGAGCGCTTTCCATCGTTTCAACCAAAGCCGATCCGACAATAGCACCAGTAGCATGCTTACCGATCATTGCCACATCATCTGCTGAGCGAACACCAAATCCGGCACAAACTGGGAGGTTGGATATCTGTTTTATTTCATCCAAATAAGAAGAAATATTGTTTGAGAGGCCTGTCTCGCTGCCTGTTATTCCTGTCATGGTTACGGCATAAACAAAACCTTTGGATGCTTCGCACAGCTGAATCATTCTCTTTTTGGGTGTGGCGGGTGTTACAAGTTGAATTACACCCAAATCTTTTTTGTCCAATGCCTTACGTAATTCATAACTTTCTTCTAAGGGTAAATCGGGAACTATAAAGCCACAAACTCCTGCCTTGTGAGAGCGCTCAGCCAAATTCTCATAGCCAAACGCAAGCAGAGGATTTAAATACGACATCATAACCAACGGCGCTTCGATGGAAGCACTCACTGAATCAATCTGATCAAAAATCCAAGAAAGGCTTACACCATTTTGCAGCGCTACATGACTGGATCGTTGAATGGTCATTCCATCGGCCATTGGATCAGAAAAAGGAATGCCAATTTCAACCACATCCCCGATTTTACTGATGTCGATCAATGCTTGAGGAAATGACTCTTTATGAGGGTAGCCAGCAGTAAAAAATGGAACCAAGGCTACACCTCTATTCTCTTTAGCTTGCTGCAGTGACAAGGTGATTTTCTCGTGAGATGCCATCTACAATCACTCCTTTATGAATTGCGAAAGCGTCGACATGTCTTTGTCGCCTCGCCCAGAATTACCAATCAAAAGCCGTTTACCTGGATTCTTTTTGGCCCACTCTTTGGCTGCTGCATAGGCATGGGCGGTTTCCAGCGCAGTTAGAATTCCTTCTGTTTGACACAGTTCTGTTAAAGCCGCTAACGCATCTTCATCTTTCACGCTAACATAATTTACCCTGCCAATATGTTGCAATAGAGCATGTTCTGGGCCCACACCCGAATAATCAAGTCCAGCAGAAATTGAATGCGTTTCCTGAACTTGTCCATCTTTATTTTGCAAAATGATTGTGTAAGCACCTTGCAATACGCCCGGTGTTCCTGTTGCCAAGGTGGCAGCATTTTGACCTAAGCCAGCGCCCGTGCCGCCGGCTTCAACGCCAATTAATTCAATATTCTCATCACCTAGTAATGGGTAAAACAACCCAATGGCATTGGAACCGCCTCCTACACAAGCAAATGCCGCATCAGGCAATGCTCCAGCATGCTCTAGAATTTGCTTTTTTGCTTCACGCCCTATAATTGATTGAAATTCTCTCACGAGATATGGGTATGGATGGGGGCCTACAGCAGACCCAATAATATAATAGATATCCATGGGGTCAGAAACCCATTCACGCATCGCCTCATCAATGGCTGCACGGAGCGTTTGATCGCCGGAATCCACTGCAATCACTTCTGCTCCAAGTTGTCGCATCCGGTCTACATTTGGGGCTTGTCTTTCTATATCAACAGCACCCATGTATACCCGGCACGGCAACCCGACTCTTGCACATGCTGCGGCAGAAGCCACCCCATGCTGACCGGCGCCTGTTTCTGCAATCACTTGCTTTGCGCCTAATTTTTTTGCCAGCATTGCTTGACCAATAGCATTGTTGATTTTGTGTGCACCAGTGTGCGCCATATCTTCGCGTTTTAACCAAACTTCCGCTCCCCACGCTTCACTCAATCTCGAAGCATAAGTCAAAGCAGTAGGTCTGCCTACCCATTGATTTAATTCGTTATGCCAGTCCGAGATGAACCGATCATCACTGAGATATTTTTTTACTCCCGCTTCAAGCCGAGAAAAGGCAGGCACGAGTGTCTCAGGAATGTATCGGCCGCCAAATGGGCCGAATCTGCCTAATGCATCTGGAAACTTGCCTGCCAAAGCGTTCTCATACAAAACTGCTTTTTCAGATTCATTTATATCTAACTTCATGCTTTGCTTTCCTCTATGCCACGTCAATACTTTTTGCAGATTGGATAAACTCTTGAATCTTTTTACTGTCTTTCCTTCCTGGAGAAGATTCAACGGCACTGGAAACATCTACACCATATGGTTGCACCGTTTCAATTGCCTCAATTACATTATTGCAGTTTAACCCGCCTGCTAGAATCAAATTCCCTTTTTTCGCAATCAATGCTGCTTTATGCCAATCAACCTGTTCCCCTTTTCCACTATGTCTTCCTTCGTAGATAAATGGACCTTTTTTTGGAACATGCATAGTTTGTTGATGTTCACGAAATACAGGCCATTTATCAATACCTGAAGGAACATTCAAGAATTCAAAGTCGGAAACATCTGTTTGTATTGCATCGGGCTTGAATTCTTTTGCAATAGTATCCCATGACATGCTGTCTGGATTCAGAAAGACGGCAACACGAAAAATATATCTCGGCACATTCTCGGTAATCTTTATTGCGTTGTCTATAGAAAGCTTTCGAACTGATTCAACAAACACAAACCCTAGAGCATCGGCACCGGCCTCAACCGCTGTTTCAATATGTTCACGCTCTTTAAGCCCACAAATTTTTACAAATGGCTTCATTGATCAACGCCCCGGCCGGCCAACAATAAATCTTGGATCAATCGATCCGGGTGTTTACTTCTCATCAAAGCCGTGCCGATTAATGCCATTTGATAGCCGTTTTGTTTTACCTCAATCGCATCATCTGCAGAATAAAGGCCGCTCTCAGCCACTGATATTACGCCCAACGGTAATTCTTTGGCCAACAAATACAATCTGTCAGAATTTACCGATAATGTTCTAAGATCTCTTGAATTTACCCCAAATAATAGTTTATTTTTTTGCACCTGATCTTGATATCTCGATTCTTTCAGTAAAGATTTGGACTGCTCAAGATCATTGCCATCAAAAGACTCCAATAAGACAAACATCGAGAGCTCAAAAGCACAATCAAGCATAGCTCTTAATTTGGATGGTGAAAATAAAGCAGCAATTAATAAAATACCACTGGCGCCATGTACTCTGGATTCCATGATTTGCTTTACATCCACTAAAAAATCTTTTCGCATGGCCGGTAATGAGAATGCTTCTAAAGATGCGGCTATTTCCGTCAAATGCTGAATGTCTCCATCAAAACGAGATGGTTCAGTCAAAACCGAAATTGCTGCCGCTCCTCCTTTCGCATAAGTGCTTGCACGAGTTGATCGATTTACGTTTGACTGAATCAATCGCCCTTCTGCAGGAGATTTTTCCTTGAATTCGGCAATGATATCAAAGCCTGACAATTGCAAATCAAAGACAGGTAAATCAAGCTTCTTTTCATTGAATTTATCAGGCAACAACGCGGCCCGTTTTCTACTGAGATCAGCCATTTCATTTAGAAAATTCATCATGGTGAAGGGAAATAATCCTTAAATTTATTAAGAAATTTTTTGGCCTCGCCGTTATCAATCGCATTGGCCGCAATTTTCACGCCATCGATTGGATTTGATGTCTTGCCCATCAATTCTAAAACCAATGAAACGCCCATTAATAATGCATCACGGTGAGCTCCTTGATCTTCTCCACTGAAAACACGTTCTAGTTCATTTGCATTGTATTCAGAATCATTGCCCAACAAATCCGTTGTATTGCATCTTTTAAGTTCGTAATCTTCAGGTTGTCGAGTATGTTCTCTTATTGTTCCTGTTCCAACGTCATACAAGAGGAAATCACCGATGGGAGTCGCCTCATCCCACCCAGCAGCGCCATGCACAACAAATGCACGTTCTATAGGTAAACCAGATAATGTCTCTGCCATCAATTTGGCCGCTTCAGGACTGAATGCTCCAATCAATTGATAGGGCGGTGTTGCAGGATTACTAAGAGGACCAAGCATATTAAAAACAGTTCTCACGCCCAGTGCATTTCTCACTGGCATTATAGCTTTCATGGCAGGATGAAAAGCTGGCGAAAAGAGAAAAGTAAATCCAAGATTATTGAGCACAGAAATTGCCGTTTCTTCATCTTGAGGAAGGCTCATACCAATACTTTCAAGCATATCCGCACTGCCAGAACGACTCGAGATTGATCGATTCCCGTGTTTCACTACTTTTATGCCACACGCTGCTGCGAGCAATCCTGTGCCAGTGGATAAATTCAAACTGCCAGATCCATCTCCGCCTGTACCTACTGTATCTACTGTAGGTTCACCCTCTGGTATTTGGGGTTTTATGGCCAGATCGCGCATGCCTTTTGCAAACCCTCTGATTTCATTTGCTGTCTCACCTTTAGCTCTCAGTCCAGCCAACAAGGCGCCCGATAAAGCCGGCGAAACTTTCTCAGATGCCATGGCCATCATCAACTCATAAGACTCTTCCTCGGTCAATGAATTTTTATCAAGTACTCGATTTAACATATTCGAAAAAATTTCACTCATAATTACTTACCCATCCTTAAAAAATTACGCAATAGTGTCGGTCCATCAGGCGTTAAAATGCTTTCGGGATGAAATTGCACGCCTTCAATCGGCAAGCTAATATGCCTGACCCCCATAATTTCTTTATTTTTTGTTGTTGCAGAAATACTCAGCACATCTGGCATACTTTTGGGTTCTGCGGATAAGGAATGATATCGGCCCGCTGTAAATGGATCCGGTATATTTTGATAAATAGTGGCTTGATCATGCTCAACTTTAGAGGTCTTACCATGCATCAAACGTTCAGCGCGTATAATTTTTCCCCCAAAAAACTGAACCAAACATTGGTGACCCAAACATACACCCAATATCGGTAATTCCTGAAAAAACGCTTCTATCATAGCAAGTGAATTGCCAGCATTATCTGGGCTGCCTGGACCGGGCGATATCACCAAATGTGTTGCTTTGGATTTTCTGGCAACGGCAAGGTCGATTTTGTCATTTCGATAGACAATCACTTCTGCTCCCTCAATTTGGAATGCTTGCACTAAGTTATATGTAAATGAATCGTAATTATCAATCAGTAAAATACGTTTCTTGACTGCACTCATAAACCTTCTCCTGCCATTTTTAATGCATTCTTGAGTATGGCGCTTTTAGCAAAAACTTCTGCGTATTCATTTTGTGGAACACTGTCTTTAACAATCCCGGCTCCAGCTTGGAAGCTGTATTTATTACCATGAAAAACAATCGTGCGTATGGTTATCGCTTGATCCATGTCACCATTAACATCAAAATAACCAGCAGTACCTCCGTATAACCCTCGCCCCTCAATTTCCATATCTTCAATTATTTCCATTGCGCGAATTTTGGGTGCCCCAACCAAAGTGCCCGCTGGAAAGCTTGCCGCAAATAAATCCAGTGCGTCTTTATCTTCAGCTAATTGTCCTTTCACACCGCTGACAATGTGCATAACATGACTGTATCGTTCAATCGAACGATACGGATCAACTTCAATGGATCCTTGTTTTGCCACTCTACCTAAATCATTCCTGGCTAAATCCACCAACATAACGTGTTCAGCCGATTCCTTGGGGTCTGCCAATAATAATTCTGCATGTTGACGATCTTCTTCAAGAGAGGCACCCCTAGGTCTGGTTCCAGCAATTGGGCGAAGAGAGGCCGTATTGCCATGTAATTTTACTAAAGCTTCTGGCGAAGAGCCTGCCACACGAAGGCCGTTAAAATCAAAATAAAACATATAAGGCGATGGATTCAATAATCTTAAAGCTCGATAGACTTCAAATGAATCAACATTTGATTGACCTTCAAAAAGTACGGAAAGAACAATTTGGTATATGTCACCAGAATCAATCCATTTTTTGCAGCTTTCCACTCGCTCAATAAATTCACTTTCGCTCATCCCAGGTTTTGGTTGATCGAAATCAACTTTCTTCGCTCTATTAGGAATTGCGCCACAGAGTTTTTCGGTAATTAACTTTTTTAGACGGGAGCGCTCATCCTTGGAACCTGAATGCAAAAGCGCCACTCTTCGTGTCAAATGATCAAAAACTAGCACCGAAGCTGGCATAACAAAGATGGCCTTAGGTAAATGGTCCTGCACCTTTGTTTTGCTGGGTATAGTTTCGAACAATCTGATAATGTCGTAACCCGATACACCAACCAATCCTCCAGAGAAAGGAAGCTCGTCTATACTGGGTTGCAATTTGGGTGCATCGTCCAGTAACTGACGAAGAGCATCAAGGTATTCTTGTTGATTACTTGGGCAACTGTGCAAGACTTCATTCACAAACAAGCCGTCATCATCAAAGCGAACTTTAATAGTTTCCCCAAAACCAAGAAAAGAGTATCGCGCAAGACGTTCTCCGCTCTCAACACTCTCCAAGAGAAAACAAGGTTGCATATCATGAAGCTTCAAAAAAGCCGATACCGGTGTATCCAAATCTGCCACGATATCAAACGGCGATGAAATTGACATAAAAAACCTTCCTCATAAAAAAACCCATCTCCTTGTTGAAGCATAAGGAGATGGGTTTTTTCTTTTTTAATTTAACTAAACGTCAGCCTAGTGCCCACTCCTCATGAGAGCGCCAAGACCATTTCCAAACAAATATGCTATCCAAATTATTCATTGCACCTAAAGTATCTCCCTTGAAACAGTGTACGTCAACCCCATAAGCCATACATAGTAGGCAAAATCAAAGAAAACCCCAGCCACATTATGATCGTCAACGGGATGCCTATCTTTAAAAAATCAGAAAATTTATAGCCACCTGCACTCAATATCAATAAATTTGTTTGATAGCCGAAAGGGGTTGCGTAGCTCATGTTTGCTCCAAATAACACTGCCAAAATAAATGGCTCTGGATCAACCTGTAATTGTTGTGCAATACCTATAGCAATGGGTGTACCAATAACTGCTGCCGCATTATTCGAAACAATATTGGTCATTATTGACATAATTAGCATAAATAAGCTCAATATCAATGGAATCGGCATGTTTGTTGATATTGCGACAAATGAACTGGCAAGAAAGTTTGCCATATTGGTCGCAACCAAGGCTTTACCTAACGCCAAACTGGCAACAACAATCATAATCACTCGTGTGGATAAAGCGTTTGCGGCGTCTCCCCACGAAAGGCATCCCAATAATATCAAAAATCCAACACCAATCATTGAGCTAACAGATATTGGCATTAGACCAACTGCAGCAAACAATACAACTAAACCCAAAACAATCAGTGCTCGCTTTGCTTTGTGTTTTTGAGGTAAATCCTTAGCGCCATCCAAAACCAACATCTTTCCACTGGATTTTAACGTCTCAATTGCTTCTTTGCTGCCTTGAACTAATAACACATCGCCTGCCCTCAATCTTACTGAACTCAAATCTCCAGTCACATCTGGATCGGCCGTTCTTGCACGATGAATCGCCAAAGCCATTAATCCATAATTATCAGTGAAGTTAACGCCTTCAAGACTCTGAAAATGTAATGGTGATCCTCGTGTCACAACCACTTCGGCCAATTGCTGTCCTTCCTCATTCAAAGGCGTTTCATCATCAATAGGATGTTCTGAATCTGAGAGGCTATACAAAGTAGCTCCCAGTATCTCTTCAAAATGCTTTAAATTCTCTGAAGAATCTTTGACGAACAAGCGATCTCCCGCCAACACAACTACAGAAGGATAAGGAGACAAGACCAAGGACTCGCTGCGCTGTATCTTTTCAACGCGAATCTCTCCATTTGTTTTGGCGAGAATCTCAGATAATTGCTTGCCTGCGGCGAACCCTTCTTCATTAATCAGTAATTGACTGTTAAAAATACGAGGTGAAGTATCTGACATTGGCGGAGTTCTTTCTGGCAACATTCGTGGAGCAATCAACCACAAAAATAAGATTCCAGCGCTTCCTACAATGGTAACGGGCAACATAAAATCAAATATTGAAAAATCGTGAACACCAATGTCTCTCGCAAGCCCAACCACTAATAAATTAGTTGATGTTCCAATGGTGGTTGACATGCCGCCAATAATAGTTGCCAATCCCATCGGTAACATTACATTCGACACAGAAAATTTTGCACGTAAGGATATTCCAACCAATATTGGCATCAAAAGTACAACTATCGGTGTGTTATTCATGAAAGCGCTCAACACACTTGCAGCAATTAACGTTAACAATAACGCCAAAACAGGATAAGACATCCAGGCAGTACTGATCACAGATGCTAATGGTTGCAATGCTCCTGTTCTTTCAATTGCTTGCCCAATAATCATAAGCGCACAAATTGTTATCAAGGCCTCATTGCCAAAACCTGAAAAAAACTCGATCGATCCAAATTCTTGTCCATTAGAAGAATATGGAAAAAGCTGGAATCCACCAATTAATAGCACCAAAACAATCAAACTGGTGGTTTCTAATGGGATTTTGTCACGCGTAAAAAGTATCAACGCAATGCCCGTTAACATTAATACAGCAATGCCATGATAATCAGGAGTAATTATTTCCAATGATCTTCGCTTCCATCAATTAGTAAAAATTAAGATTTTACTATTATAACGCAATTCAAATTGCTTATTTCAGGAGAATGCAAAACGCTCAGCATCGAATAAATGCAAATTTTTTCTGAATGAAATTTGCTAAGATAGCAGTATTATGAAAGCGGTTTTTCTTGATTACAATACAATTGGTCCAGATGATTTGGATCCTTCACCGTTGTTAAAACGCCTTCCTGATTTAAAATTATTCGACTCACCATTGCCAGAAGAGATACCACTACGCATAAAAGATGCGGAATTTATTCTGACCAACAAAGTACAATTATGCGAGCAGAATTTACGATTGGCTAAACGATTAAAATTCATTGGTTTGACTGCCACAGGTGCTGACAATATTGATTTAAAATATGCCAAAAAAAATGGCATAAGAGTGTGCAATATTCGAGCATATTGCACAAAATCGGTTGTTGAGCATGTTTTCGGCGTAATTTTGAATTTAACTCACCATGTTCAACAATACCGTAAATTGGTTGCAAACGGCGCATGGCAAAAATCGGATGACTTTTGCATTTTAAAGTATCCAATTAAAGAACTCTCTTCGATGACACTTGGCATAGTTGGTTACGGTGAACTTGGAAGCAGTGTAGCAAAAATGGCAAAAAATTTTGGGATGCGCGTATTGATCACGACACGATCAACCAAGAATTTAAATGAAAATGAGAAAGCTGTAACACTCCAAAAACTTCTTAAACATTCTGATGTTATTTCATTGCACTGCCCTTTAACAGATTTGACCAAGAATTTAATTGGCGAAAAAGAATTCG
>Ga0208766_1001911_pt1 | contig 10964 bp, 10 predicted proteins | sample ETN01SmetaG_3_FD_185792 | JGI IMG/M metagenome (GOLD analysis project Ga0208766, IMG submission 185792) | Marine microbial and viral communities from oxygen minimum zone, Eastern Pacific Ocean - ETNP2014F12-01SV263 (SPAdes) (version 2) | ecosystem: Environmental > Aquatic > Marine > Oceanic ...
GGACACGATAGAAATATCACAGCATATTGGGCTGATGAAAGTATTAATTGGAGTTCGATATTGGCCGAAAATCAAATTTCATGGGTGATAATAACTGATGATACAACAAATTATCTAGATGATAGATGGATTGTTTTTGAAACACAAACATCTCATGAAGTATATCATTTAGCAGAATAATGGATTAATTCAACACATGGGACTTTGTGCCACATGCATGAGCGGAATACTTGACGGCGTGAAAATTGTTGACCTTTCAAGAGTTTTAGCGGGGCCTTATGCTACCCAAATGTTATCGGACATGGGTGCAGATGTAATCAAAATCGAGGCCCCATGGGGCGATGATACAAGAAAATGGGGCCCTCCCTTTACAACAGGTTTTGATGGAAAACAAGTAGCAGCATACTTTCTATCTTGCAATAGAGGCAAGAATATAATTAATTTAAATCTAAAAACTCAAACTGATGAAGTAAAAAAAATGATCCAAGATGCAGATGTTCTTGTTGAAAACTTCCGTCCTGGCACCCTAGAAAGGTTGCTCGGTAAATTGCCAGAGGGTCTTATTGTTTGTTCGATTTCTGCCTACGGCTCAACCGGTCCAAGAAAAGATGAACCAGGATACGATATTGCTCTACAAGCGCGCTCAGGCATCATGAGTATCACTGGGGATAATGAAGGGCCACCCGCCAAAGTTGGTGTTGCATGGATTGATGTTATTACTGGGCTAAATGCATCAAATGCGATATTAGCGGCACTATTTCATAAAATGAAAACTGGAGAAGCAAAACATATCGATATCTCTCTTTGGGATTGTGCCATTGCTGCACTAGTAAATCAAGCACATAATGTTCTAGCAAGCGGAGAAAATCCAACACGAATGGGTTCTGCACATCCTAATTTAGTGCCTTACAGGGCTTTTGAAGTAAAGGATGGATGGTTTGTTATTGGTGTTGGCTCAGACCCGCAATGGGAAAAGTTAGTTCAACTTCTTGGCATTGATTCAAAGGATGAATGGAAAGAAAATTCTGGGAGAATTGCTGCAAGAGATGATGTTGAAACCTGCATCGAAGAAATTATCAAAAATAAAACTAGAAAGGATTTAGAAGAGTTACTACAAGCCATCCCCTGCTCTCCAGTAAATACAATAAGTGAAGCATTAAACGACCCCCAATCGATTGCTAGAGGGTTAATTTCTAATCACAAAGGCGTCCAAGTTTTGGCGAGTCCTTTGAGATTTCAATGAATATTAGAAAGAAAATAGTGAGGTCTGCCCACCTTCACGAATTAGACCAGCCTCTCTCAATTTATCTAATGCATTATCCATTCTGCGTTGACTGAATTGTCTTTCAACTTGAAGGAATTGTTTCAACCCTGCAAGGTCAATAACTCCTGGTTCTAGATTCTTGGCGTCGACCTCGTTAGAAGGGTGATTGTGGAAGATATCCCTTATTTCATCAAGCCTTTGTGGAACTTCTTTCTCCTTGACCGCACAAATTTCTTCGATTGTCCCATGTAGTTTAATCAATTTCAATCCTGTTTTAGGACCGATTCCCCTAATCCCTGGGTGAAAATCGGTACCAATCATTATTGCTAAATCAATCAATTGTGACCTACTCAATTCATGCTCTTGTAATAATTCTTCGAGATTTATTTTTTGAGCATGGACTAATCTACCATGCTGTTTGGTACCGTCAGTCATCATGTTACGTATTAAAATTGGAGTTCCGTAAAGTAAGGCGTCCCAATCTTGTGTTGCAACCGCATCTAATTGCCCCAAAGCAGCCATTACCGCTGCTTGGCCCTCACCTTCTGCTTTAGCATCAACCCAAGGCACACCAAGTAAATCGAGTAATTGCTTAGTTTCTTGAACCATTTCTGGAGAATAATGCATTATTCTCTGCGCCATCTTTTGGGCTAATGCGAAATCTCCAGCAGCCAATGCTTCTTCGTGAATTTTTCTCGCTTCATCTCTTCGCGCTCTACGGATTGCTAATTCATCTGCTTTCAAATCAGGAGACTTACCATCAAAGATGAAAACTGGTTTGATACCTTTTGATAATAGCATAGTGGTTCTATTTAGAAATCCCATTAAGTGTGAGACTACTTTTCCATTCTCAGCCTTCAAAGGGCCACCATCACCTTGTGGCGATCTGTCTCTAATGGTTGTTAAAAATTGAAAGGCGGTGAGAAATGCATCGACTCCGACTGTTTTTCCAGCGAGTGAATCAAGTTCGATATTCTGTGGTGACGCTAGGTCACGCAGATTACAGCCCATGACTAACACTAAAGGTGACAGTATGTGTATATTCGCATTAGCAAAAAAGCCGAATTTCTCAAGAAGGGGGAGGTTGAGCCAGTAATATGGCGGGCAATATTGCGTGTTTGCGTGGTTGGCATCCCGCTCTTGCCAAAGCAGAATTATCTGCCCTATTTCCAAATAATGAAATAATAACTTTAAATTCACAAAGGTTAGTATCCATTTCTGGTAAACTGGATCTCGAAGAAGCTGCCAAGATTATTCAGTATAGTAGTGGCACTCAAGCAATATTACATGACTCAATAATTATGAATTGGGGCGGCGAAAATTCATTGGAAGAATTTATTTCTCAGATATCAAATAAAATCGAAAAGTCAGGTAAAACCGGCTCTTTTGGTGTTGTTCACTGGCGGCAGGAAGGTAAAATCAAAGGTTTGAGCGGTAGCAAACTTGCAGGTATGATTGGAGGGATTGCGGGAAGAAATGGCTTCACAATTGATTTGAATGAACCTGAAAATAAACTCGGTTTAGTATTAGATGGTTCATCGAATAAAGTAGTTTGTGGATGGTTAATCAATTATGTTTCTCAGGGAGGGAACTCGAATACAAGGCGAGCCACTGAAAGACCATTTTTCAAACCAATAAGCCTAGACCCAAAACTTGCAAGATTGGCAGTCAATCTAGCTAGTGGACCATTAGATGAACATGCAGTGTTAGACCCAATGACTGGCACTGGCGGATTTATAATTGAAGCAGCAATGATAGGAAGAAAAGCAATTGCACTTGATTTGGAACAAGAAATGGTAAACGGCGCCACCAAAAATGTACTTTGGGCGTTAGGTAATGAAGAACTCACCCAAACTGAACAAATTCAAATTATCAAAGGTGATGCTACAGATCTTGCAAATTCTATTCCACAAAAGTGGCATCAAAACATTTCTGGTTTGGTGCTAGACCCTCCCTATGGAAGAAACTCTCACGGCTCTTTATCACATTTTGAATTGATAAAAAATACTCTCACTAGTTTTCATGATGTTGCAAGAAATGATGCTACAATCGTACTCATTTTACCAATTCAGCCGTTAGAAATAAAGAAACACCAACTAGAAATCGATAGTCAAGAAATAAACCTACTACATGGAGAATGGAACAAGTTCAAGCAAATGTTGACTGAATGTAATTATGAAATTGAAGGTTTATGGGTAGAACATGTTCACTCAAGTCTTAGTCGCCTCATTCTCCACGCATCAAACGTTCCTCTAAATTGAGAAGAGTCATTGCATCTTCTTCGGTTGGTTGAGAGAAACTTTCCTTGAAAGGACAGCCCATATCCAGTATCACTTGGTCATCTTTATCCAAAACATAGGGATAAGTTGTACATCCTTTTGGCCTAATGTCATACACTGAGCAAAGCCCTTCTGCATTTTTATTAGATGAATCTGTCAATAAAAATACACAAGCCTTGGTTTTTTTACTATTCAATAATGTCAAAATCCCATTATTGGACCAGGTAAATTGCTCTAATTTCATACCAGTTCTTCTTGAAAGACGAGCGGATTCTGATTTGGTAATTGGCATTGTTGTTTCCCTACAACAAGCAGAGCAACTCTGCGGAATGCATGGCAAAGAGTGACCCATGAACCCCCTAAACTGTATTACTTATTCAATAAAAGGGTAAAATGAAAAATAATCATTCGATTTCTAAATCATCCAACTTATTCAAGAAGGGTAGGCATGTGGGAAGACCATCGGGCGATTAGGGTAGTCTGGATATCCTTCCGGCCTTCGGAGCCGGAGACGTGGGTTCGAATCCTGCATCGCCCGCCATAATTTGTGAAATAAGACTGAGCATAAATCTCTTTTACTATCAATTGCAAAAGTATGCAAATCTGCTAAACCTTATTATTCACGATTCCATATTGAAACTGTTTCCTCGCCCCATTGCTCGGTTGAAACTTGTGTTAAGCCAGAAGCAATCAGGCGTTTTGAATCGATATTCGAAGGAACTGGTTCATGATGGATTTTTGAGCTATGAACCAAATAAAATTCATCTACAAGTTCTTGGTCAAGGAAATGACCGATTGTTGTAGGACCTCCTTCAACCATTAAACGTTGAATTTCTTTATCGCCAAGTAAATTGAGTAAGGCTGGAAGAGAGCGGAATTCTTCATCCATAACTAATGTCTCAAAATTATCGTTAAGTAGATTTGATGATTTAGGTATGCGTTGATTAGGGTCAATTACAATACGAAGGGGTTGGCGAGTTGTCTCCACTCTTCGTACTGTGAGAGAGGGATTATCTCTAATCACGGTATCTACTCCAACTAAAATCGCGTCGCATTCTCTTCTCAATTCGTGGACTTTGTCTAAACAACCTTCTGAAGTAAACCTGCCTGCATCTTCACTTCTATCATCAACTGAACCATTAGAATCTACGGCTAATTTCACACAAACCAAAGGCCTTCTATTTTCACACCAATGAAGAAAAGAGTGCATTTGTGATGCTGCTTGAGACTCTAATAAACCATAAGAGACTGCAATTCCCGCATCTCTCAATGCCTGAATACCCGCACCTCTAACAGTAGGATTTGGATCTTTATGAGCAATTATTACTTCCTTAATTCCCGCCCACATCAATGCTTCTGTACAAGGTGGAGTTCTGCCAAAATGATTGCACGGCTCTAAAGTAACATATGCAACAGCGCCATTTGGTGAATGCCCGTTGGTCTCTGCATCGTGAATTGCCATTTGTTCAGCATGTAATCCCCCTAAGTGGTCGTGCCAACCTTCTGCAATCACTTTTCCATCTTTTACAAGAACACAACCAACAAGGGGGTTTGGTGAAACTTTACCCCTCCCCAGTTCGGCTACTTCAAGTGCTCTATGCATGAATTCAACTTGATTTTTTGACCAATTCATGCAGACCCTCCGCTATAGGCCAGAAGCCATCTATTGATGAGTTCTTGGTTTAATCGATAAAATAGGGAAGAGTTCATGCGGGTGAGTAATTGTCGCTAAACATGGCCTCTACAGATGGCGTGACTTCTAAAGATTCAAAGTCGCCTTTGGAAGTTAATTTTCAGCCTGACGAGAAAAGTAAAAAACGCAAGGGAATTCATCGACCAATACCTGCTAAAGTTTTCACTAAACAGGCCATTGAAGGTAGTAAACCAAGTAAAATTTTCTTATTAGTAAATCCGTTTTCGGGGAAAAAGAAGGGTTTGAAAGTAGCTGAAGAAGCAAAGCAATTGCTTGAAAAATCTAATATTGTTGTAGAAATGCATGTATCCCAATATTCTAGTCATTTAATCGAAATTGCTGCATCATTAAAGGTTCAAACCAATGAAGCCATTGCAGTAGTAGGTGGAGATGGAAGTCTTTCAGAGACTATCACTGGTTGGATGTCTAAATCAAAAGATAACTCCAATATTCGTTTTGGCCTAATCCCTGCTGGAACAGGAAATTCTCAAGCAAATGATTTGAAAATTAAGACTACAGAAGATGCAGTTTCAAGAATTATTAATGGCAATAGTCAGTTTCTCGATCTGGCTAAAATTGAGTTGACTGAAGGGCTACCGGGTAATACTAAGGGGCAGATTACTAGATTCAGCCATAACCTGGTGACATGGGGGCTTGGTGTAGACTCGACAATTAAGGCAGAAAAAATGCGTTGGATGGGCAGTATTCGTTATGATGTCGGGATTTTAATGGCAATTATGGCTAACAATCGTAGACATGCTAGCCTATATCTTGATGGCCACAAAATGGAAGATGATTATACATTATTCTTGGTTCAAAATAGCCAAACTGGTGGCTCACTACTACCTCTGGCTCCTGGGGCCTCTTTGGATGATGGTTTGATGGACATTGGAATTTTGAAGAAAATGACGCGCAGAGACATTTTGAAGGCCTTTGGACTCCTTAAGAAAGAAGGAAGACATGTATTTCATCCTAGAGTTGTTTACCATAGATTCAAACAATTAAAAATTGAAACGCCTGAGCCAACTGCAATAAATATTGATGGGGAAAATGTTGGTTCAACACCAATCACAATGGATGTTCTTCCTTCAGAAGTGAAAGTATTTCATTGATTACATTGAGAAGTCTGAGAAATCGTCGTCTTCACTGAAACTATTTTTCTTAGGCTCTTGTTCTGGAGCTGGTTCGGCCTGTGCTTTCTTGACGCTCTTACGCTTCCTTACTGTTTTCTTCTTCTTTACAGCCGGAGGTGATTTTGCGGCATTAGGCGCTACACTGGAAAAATGTTCTCTCTTCTGCTTAACTGGCTCGCTACTTACAACATTGCTAGATTGGTGCTCTGTTCTAGACTCTCGCTCCGGGGGCTGCCAAGCTGGCTTCTCTTCCTTTTGATAGGTATAGTCTTGAGTTTCGTAGTCTCTCGATTCCTGTGCCTTATCAATTTCCATAGACTCGGGAGTTGCTACTACTGAAGAACTACTGCTGCCAAATTCAGATGTATTGCCTTTCGAAGGTGAAGATGAGAGAACACTGTCGAGGTCAAAACCTGAAATTGCACTTTCTTCTTTTTTAGAAGGTTTTTTGGATTTTTGCTGTTCTTTTTTCTCTTCCTTGGCTTCTCTGTCAAGTTTTTTAGTCCTCTCTTTAGGAGAAATCATGCCCATTGCTTTAGATCTACGCAAATCGGAAGCAACTTTCTTTATTTTCTCCATGCCTTCTTTTCCAAGTAAAGTCTTCATTGTAGATTTAGCGCCATGTAGAACGAATAATTGTGATAGTATAAAGAGGCCAAATCCACCGCCTACTCCAACAATCAAGAAGAATAGAATGAATCCAGCCCTACCAAAGAACGGTACATCACCATAAGCCCATTCATCTTTAGAATCTCCATCATCGCTAACAACTGCATCATCAAGAATTATTTTATCGACAAGAACATATACACTCTGTCGATGATCATCTCCAACTACAAGATTACACTCACTATCAACACTATGACTAGAAGAAGAATTTCCTGAACTGAAATATCCGAAGCCAGATATATTTACGATAGGATTAACAAGATATCCTTCAATAGTTACAGGCTGATGCCATTCATCTAAAGAGCGCATACCGTCATGTATATTTTCAGTGGTTGGAATCAAACCTAAAATATACCAGTAATCGTCACTATCTCCATCGATTTCATCCAAATCGATAGTGCCCGCTCTTGTTTGCGGGTCTAATGGCATAAACCAATCTTCAAGGTCAACTCTAGCGCCGTCTCCTTCGACAATTTCACTAGCTTTGTCAAAGGACATTGATTGGATGGCTACCGAAGTAGTGACTGCTAAATCAAGGTTTTTAGCGCCGTTGATTGAGTCATGTGATTCATAGAAATAACTAGATGCTAGAAAACCAGTAAAAGAAATTGGAGAAGACGAATCTGTCGAAAGATAATTTGTTCCATCTACTTCGCAACCTACTGGTAAAATGTCTTCATATTCAATGGATGATGCGCCAAGATCTGAACTAATTGTTGTTCCGTCTTGAGAAAAGTCAACCTCAACTCCATCAGAACCCCAAGAAGCGGTTTGAGGGCCAAGACATCCAGCCAAAGTCATCAGTGCAAGGAGATAAACCGCCAACACTCCTCTTCGCATAGTAAAGCAAGAGAGGCTTTAGTTTGATAACCCTTCTATCAAATCAACATGTCTAATCGGCAAATAAATGATTTTGGCGCAGAGAGAGGGATTCGAACCCCCGTGTCTAAAAGACAGTGGATTTCAAGTCCACCGCGCTACCGAGCTATGCGATCTCTGCACTATGCCGTCCCAGATGTTCCTATATGATTGGTTTTCCCCTCGACGGGTTTCTAATTTTCTTCTTCATTCGTGGTGCTGCGAACATTTATTGCGATTGCTGCTGCACCTAATGAGGTAAACGCTAATACAAAAGTTAAGCCTGGGATTCCTTCACTGGATTCACCAATTAGGCCTTCAACTTCGGCCAAGGTTTCTATGTCCGCAATAAAGTCGGATGGATTCCAATTGTCGCCAGTCCATGCTACTCTTGGTTTACGCTCGCCGTCTAAAATGAAAGTGGTGGTTGAGTGCCCAACAGAATATTCCTCTTCTACTTCTACAGCTACACATGATAACATTGTTCCTTCAGGCCACTGATAACCCTCATCACACATACAATGCTTTCCAGAACCTGAGCCCATTTCCCAACCATGGCCATCACATACTTGGTTAGTTTGTTGGTCGATCATACTTTGAACTGCTCCAGGGAGAGGAATCTCTGAGTCTGCAGTTGTATTTCTTGCCCATGCAATGTATTGAGGGTCTTTAATTGAATCAACACCAAGTTGTGAATATTCCCAAGACATGTTAGACTCATTCCATGTATGTAACTCCCAAGACCAGGACCAATTATCTAAAGCAGGGTCTTGGTCATTGAAAGAAGAAAAAAAGTGACCAAATTGAGGATGTTTTGAAGAGGAATAGTTCAAACCTGCTCCATCAAATGCTCCAACTGTCAAGTGCCAAGCAGTTAAATCATCTTTATCGAAGATAAAACTCTCAGAAATGTTTTCTGGATATACTACCGACATGCTATACGTATCATCAGCAGGGGTATCAAGTAGGTTTTCATCGGCGTTTGATGCTAGGTAAGCAATATTTTGGTTTTCAGTTGCATCGACAAAATCAACTCCAACATTAGATTCTTGCCAAGAGGTAGATGTTTCATTGTAGGTCATTAATCTCCAGTACCATGATAAATTAGAAGGTGATTCTGTACCATTAATTGCCGAGATCATATGGCCATAGTCTGGATGTTTTGAATAATTCAGTGAAATATTGTTTTGGTCTACAACGGCATTAGTCAAAGACCATGCCGTTGGTAAAAACATCAATTCTGAAGAATTGCCCTCGCCATCGACAAAGGTTATAGTTGAATCATTGGATTGATGCCCGTTTTCATCAGCAATATGTGCTTCAATAACATTCTTTTGAACAACAAGTCCAAAACTATTCCACACATCTTCCATGATTTCTAACTCTCCAGTCAAGTGAGGCCAGTTTGCATTATGTAGTTCAGTAAAGGCTTTCAGTCTTTCAGGGGTATCATATTCAGGGTCAACTGTGATTGAAATGAATCCAACATCATCACTATATTCGGAGGACAGCCCATTTTGAACTGACTTCAATGATTGAGTAATAACTGGGCAGACATCTGGACATCTTGTGAAAATGAAAGCAACGACAAGAATCTCGCCATTAGAGCGATTCATTGTTACATTGTTACCATCTTGGTCAATTAGCGTAAAATCAGTGACTGACCCTCGAGATAATTGATATCCCTTGTAAGCAGAAGTAGGTGGAACTAGAGATAATAGTAAGATGCTAATCAAAAAATACGCTAAAACTCGAGTCTTCATGTTTTATCTCCCGCAGTCTGTGTATTACTGACTGTATATCATCGTGTAGCATAATCCCAATCAGGAGTACACCAAGATGGCAATTCAGTTACTGCTTCAGGGTTGGAAAGTCCAATTCCCCAAAGCATCAATAATACAAATAGTACTGGAAATAAAGCAGTTCTAGTATAGACTCGCGGGTCGCCACGCAAGTGCATAAAGTAAGCAGCAATCCCGTACCCTTTTATGATTCCAACGCCAATAAGAACGGTCCATACCATCAGTCTTGTAATCACTATTTCAGTACCTGGAATTTTATCAAAGAAAACTGCACCCACTTCAAAAAGCGTGAAGAACATCAAGACTAAGAAGTTCCAGAAATAAATATCTTTGCCAGTTTTATCCAAAAGCCATTTTTCGATTCCTGTTGTTGCATGTTCTCCCATTTAATCACCTCAATACAAATAAAATGCTGGGAAGATTACTACCCACGCCAAATCCACAAAGTGCCAATAAAGACCGAAATATTCGATTCCTTGGCCGTTGTCTTCATCAAATCCAACTGTATCGGATTTGAAGATTAAGTAAAGCATAATCAAAAGACCAACGAAAACGTGAAGTCCGTGAGCACCAGTTGCAACATAGAAAATTGACCCCTGAGGGCTGCCAATATCGAATCCTTCTGCGACAAGATGGCTCCATTCTACAAGTTTCAAGACAATAAATAGAGAGCCCAGAAGAAGAGTTGCTATCAAATAATTTCTAATCGCTTTCTTCTTGTTAGGCAATAGGAAACGCATGAAATTTGTAGGGGCTTCCCAATTCTTATTCTTGGCTGTCTTCAATGCTAATACGATGGTGTATGAAGAAATAATTAGTGCGAAAGTGTTTATTGCACCGGGTAACAATGTTGCAAAATCATATCTTAACAAGTCTGAAGCTGTAACTACTGTACCTTCTGCAGTGCCATAACATGTATCGCCTTCCTCGGCTGCTCGAATTGCCCAATCGGTACACCATTCTGTGCGAACACGCAGATAGGAAGAGAAGAAAGTTGCGAAAACCATTATCTCGGACATAATAAATACCCAAAGACCTGCTTTTCTGATATGTTCTCCTTCGAAAGGTGCCGAAGTTGCAACTTGTTCGCCATGGCCGATGAATGGCAAGTCTTCTTTCCACCAATTTGCTACACCGAGCATAATGAAAGTTAGACCGATAATGCTCAAAACAATATCACCGAATGCGAACGTGCCGCCTTGTGACATCAATGCTTTACATGCCACCACAAAAGTTGGGAATCCCATCAAGAATAACATTATACCA
>Ga0208766_1001925_pt1 | contig 10925 bp, 15 predicted proteins | sample ETN01SmetaG_3_FD_185792 | JGI IMG/M metagenome (GOLD analysis project Ga0208766, IMG submission 185792) | Marine microbial and viral communities from oxygen minimum zone, Eastern Pacific Ocean - ETNP2014F12-01SV263 (SPAdes) (version 2) | ecosystem: Environmental > Aquatic > Marine > Oceanic ...
CAGAGGCTCTGATCATCAGGCTCAAATCAGTAAAGCAATCTCCTGGAGCATGGATTGATGACAATGCAATCTTCCATCAAAGCTATGAGCTGGGAATCCCTGGCAGAACAAGCTATTAGCGAACCAGAGCGAATAAACGGCCCAACCAATGCCCATGCCAATCTGCGCCTGTTTGGAAGTTCAGAAGACACTGTCCGAGTAACCCTCTACAGGGACCATCACGCCTGGTGCCCCTACTGCCAGAAGATTTGGCTCTGGCTGGAATGGAAGCAAATCCCATATCGAATCAGCAAAGTAACCATGCGCTGCTACGGGAAAAAGGAAGCATGGTTCCTCAATAAAGTGCCATCGGGCATGCTTCCTGCCCTGGAGCTTGATGGTCGCTTGATCACAGAAAGTGATCAGATCCTGCTGGCCTTGGAACATGCCTTTGGACCTTTAGGTAATCGATTGGAGCAACCACACACGCTCAAATTGAGACATCTAGAACGGCAACTCTTTAGAGCCTGGTGTCAATGGCTTTGTACACCTGGTCTGAGTCTTAAGCAGGAGCAGGCATGCAAAGAACAATTCCAGGTCATAGCCCGGATGATGGAACAACAGCTAAAAGTGGAAGAAGGGCCATGGCTGGATCCAACTAGCAATACACCAAACAGTTCACCTCCAGGCAGCGCCGATGTGGTGTTCATCCCCTACTTAGAAAGGATGAATGCCTCACTGGCCTATTACAAAGGATTCAGACTCCGGGAAGAACATCCCGCCATCAATGAGTGGTTTAAGGCCCTTGAAAAACTGGATGTATATCGAGGCACACAAGGGGATATCCATACCCATGCGCACGACTTACCCCCCCAAATGGGGGGATGCTGGGTTGCACCTAACCAAAAACAACAAGAGCTGGCAGAAGCTGTTGATAATGGTGAAGGCCTTGCAGACCTGGAAACTTCTTGGACCACTACTAATGATTCAGAGCCGCAACCCGAGTTGCTTGCGCTAACAAGAGTGCTGAAGCATCGCCAACGACTCCTGGAATTAAACCCCCTAGGGCCTTTGAGGTTTGATCAACCCTTAAGAGCCACCCTGACTCGAATGTTTTTAGGGGCCGCTTGTATGCCAGATACAGATAGTGCGCCTGGATTGCGCTACCTCAGGGATCGAATCTCGGTTCCCCGAGATATGCCACTGATAGCAGCCCGGCGACTACGCCAAGCCCTTGAACAGACCGCTCAATTAGATGGAGCGGAACTTGGCCCACCACTTTCGATTCACAATCGCTTCGATCAGAATCCAGTACCTTTTCTGACGATGTGATGCAGCTGTTTTTCCCAGCACTTGCTGCTGCACTTTTGCTAACACCAAGCCAGGCGCTGGCGATTGAAATTAATGGTCGGGCCTCTTTTGTGGCAGTGCCTACTAAGGCCAAGCTGATCAACTACAGCAGCTATGCATTTGCAGGTGGCGCAAAGTTTTATTTTGTGATCGAGCTACCACAAGGCGCCGACGCTGGCCTTGGTGGAATCAGCCTGAGACAGATTCGCGGGGTTCAGCCTGCCTTCTATTACGGCCCCATTCAACCGAAAGCATTCTTAGGAGTGCCACGTCACTTTGGGGAAGCTGTGCCGGTATCAGCCAGCTTCAAGGATGGCAACCGTTCAATAGCTATCAGCTTCGGTGAACCTGTGGCTCCTGGAGCCAAGGTGACGGTGGTCTTTAATGTCAGAAAGAATCCACCGGCCGGCCTCTACGTGTATTCGATGTCGGCCATCCCCTGGGGAGCCAACCCCATTCCTCAAAGTGTAGGCGTTGTGCAGATGAGTATCTTTTCACGAAGACCATTTTAAAAAGACCATTTTGAAGCTTTCAATCAATACTTACTAGGGAACATGCCTCCTCTTAAAGGAGGCCTTACAAATGAAAAGACTCATGTCACTGCACAGCAAAAACACTTTTACATTGCAGCTAGCAGTTATTTCCCTGTGTCGTAAAACAAGCATTGTCAATTCTCACTAGAGGTATATCACCTTTTATGGGTGATTTTGTGCACCTCAAATGCACCTTCAGGATTGAATCTCATCCTCACTACACTCGGCCAGACTGAGTACACCAACCGCAGTAAAAGCCAATGCTCCCAACAGGGTGGCGCGGAGTGCTACTCGAGGATCTAACACAGCAGCTTCAGCTACATCCACTGGTAAGGCGGCGATAGCTGCCTGCATAAACAAAACACATCCAAGCGCATTCACAACAGCAACCCACCAACCGAGATGGCGCGGCTGTAGGACAAACAAACGGCCATGCCCAACTTCCAACAACCCATAGATCGCCGAAACGAGAAACATCAGGGAGCCGAGAATGTTGGGAGCGACATCTAGAAGTAGCCATGGTGCTCCATTCAATTTAGGTAGCCCCCAGGCTGAGAAGGTTTCCACGTTAAAAAGAACGGTGCCAATGCTCTGCGTTAAAGCACACCAAATACCACACCATCTCCAGCGGTGCGTGTCTTTCAGCAAATTACGGGCTGCTAGCAAGGCTTGCTGCAGCTGGAACCAACCTCCTGCCGTAAAGAGAACAGAGCCAACTGCCAATAGCACAGCCCCTGAGGCAAGTCTGCTCATCTGCAAGACACTGCCAATGACAAACAACAGTGGACCAAGGATGAACGCAACTGCTGTACGCACCTCAAGGCGATGAATATTCTTGCTGTGTAGCAATGCCTGCAGCATATGTCTTAAATACAAGGCTCGAAAATAGCCATGTTTCAAAGGGCCAAGGCCCTTTCTTAGACGACGACTCGTCCACAACCTCCTGTTTGAATATCTGCCTAGACCATGCTGCCTATCGTTAGTAGGCACATCTTGATACCAAGCTGTAATACCCCAGGAGCATGAAGAATGAGAATGAAGAGATGGAGGATGCAAACGCCTCAAACCCCAGTCCCAAAAATGGGGCCTGAGGTGTCCACACTTACAAAATGGGGCAATTGAGGAGATCTATCCAAGATGATTACAAGACGCAGCTTCTGCAGCACTGAGGCTGGTCTTAATTGGATGGCTCTCAAAATGAGTTATGGCGTTACGAATGTCGATGAGCAAGAGATCAGCCATCTCACGAGAGAAGTCGCGTTTCACCAGAATCCGCTGGAATGCTTTATCAGCAAGCTCACCTGTAAATGGGTAAGCCGGCACCTGCCAGCCACGCATTCTTAATCGCTCTGCCAAGTCATAAAGGTTAAAGCCAAGCTCTATACCGCTGCGCAATGTCCAGACCACTGTGGGGATCCCCTCTGCTGGGTTGCCGTCGTTTATCAAATCGAACAACCCCAGCTTCTCTAGCTCGCGAGCAACGTATTGGGCGTTGCTATAGCTTGCTCCGTGGATAGCCTTATAACCATCCCTACCCAGGCGAACAAAGTCGTAGTACTGGGAGATAATTTGCCCTGCTGGACGTGAAAAATTGATCTGAAAAGTAGGCATATCACCACCCAGATAACTGACATGGAACACCAATCCTTCAGGTAGATCGCTGGACTCGCGCCATAACACCCAACCCACACCCAGAGGCGCTAATCCAAATTTATGGCCAGAAGTATTAATCGACTTCACACGTGGCAAACGAAAATCCCACTTGGCCAAGCCAGGTGCACAGAAGGGGGCGAGAAAGCCACCGCTGGCGGCATCAACATGGATTGGAACATCGAGACCTTTACGGTGCTGCAGCTCATCGAGAGCCTCGCTGATGGCGTTCACGTCTTCATACAGGCCGTGATAGGTAACTCCCAAAGTGGGCACAACAACAATGGTGTTCTCATCCACTTGTTCCAACATCCTTTCTGGGCTCATGCATAACTCACCTGCAGTCATTTCCACCTCCCGCAGTTCAATGTCCCAGTAACGAGCAAACTTCTTCCAGCAGACCTGCACACTGCCGCAAACCATGTTGGGGCGATCGAACGACTTGCCTGCTGCCTTACGACTATCTCGCCAGCGCCACTTCGCCGCCAAGCCGCCAAGCATGGCGGCCTCACTACTGCCGATAGTTGAGCAGCCAACGGCATCGTTAGGGGCATTCCATAAATCAGCCATCATCGAAATACAACGACGTTCAATCTCTGCTGTCTGTGGATATTCGTCCTTGTCAATCAGGTTCTTATCAACCGCTAGTGCCATCAGTTCCTCTACCTGAGGACTTTCATAGGTCTGGCAAAAGGTGGCTAAATTTTGCTTGCTGTTGCCGTCAAGTAATAATTCCTGTTTGAGTAAATTGAATGTCGTAAGTGCAGGACGGGAACCTGCTGGAAATTTTGCGTTGGGTAAGGGAGTGACTAAAGAATCAGCCGTGTCGCTAATAGCCTGTTCCTCTAAATCAGTGGAGCGGGAAGTTGAGCTATGCAGAGCCATGCCCTTCCAATGCGTCTGGTTCGGACCTTAACGACATTAATCAAAAAAGAAGCCTTGCAAGACAAGAGGTGCAACAAGAAACAACCAGTCGCCTGATGATCATTGAGCTCAAAAGTCAAGCAAGCTCAAACAGGTGCCCATGAGTTGATCAGTCAGCTTCATCCAAAACTCAGCAAAGCTGACTTCCTCGGCCAGCTTGAGTTGCAAGACAATGCCCATGGCCAACTACTTTTCCAGGTCTCTTCTAAGGCCTCAATTCAACTTGCCCGAAGCCCTCTTCTCATCACGCTGCGCTAGCTGCATATCGCTTAGCGTCCTCGCTTTCCCAGAAGATATCTTCTATCAGAGAGATATTGTGAACACCCCCACCAACCAGGGTCAGAGGCTTAGTATTTAGGTGCTTCAACAGCTAAAAATGATCGCCAGCAATACTGACTGAACACAGATCCACCTAGATACAAGAGTGCCGCGTTATGAAGTCCATCGTTTCTAGATAAGAAAGAGTTGAGTTTCACGTTCCGTCATCTCACCACGGAAATTAATTAAAAACAGATCCCTCTCACTAATGGCTAATGGCTCGATTGGGATTGGCTCTAAAATCAAGCAACTGCAGAGAGTCGCGCCAAGTGTAAAAACTGATGTAGCTCTGAACTATTAACCCAAGTTCGTGTTCATTCTTGTAATGCCGTAATAGTTGCAAGTAATGCTATGTCCCAGTAAAGACCCTCTTGAACATATTGAACTAATAGCCCTTCGCCTAAACCGACCAGATGAATCACTTATTCCGCTTGATCCTTGGCCACCTAGATCTTTGGACTGCTTTGATTGCGTTGTTATGCGGTGTCCTGCAGGTTCGACGTTGCTGGAGTGTCGGACGCTGGTCGGAAGCAACACTGCTGTGGATCGCCTTTTGGGTAATGGGTATCTACGGGCTATATGGTTTCACAATGCATTTGGTGTTTGGCCAATTCATCGCCGAACAAATCGGTTGGCCAAATAGCCCATTCCAATATGAAGTGGCTTATGCAAACCTAACCATTGGCATCCTTGGGCTTAGTAGTTTTTGGTTTCGACGTCGTGACTACTTAGTGGCCTCAATGGTTGCCTATGTCAGCTGGTTTTTCGCCGATGGGCTCGGGCATATTTATTCACTAGTTGTCCAATCAAATCATGCTCCCTCAAACGCCGGAACAGTCATGTATACAGACCTGTTAACGCCGATCCTGGTGATGATCTTGCTATGGCTAAGTCGCCAGGAACGTTGCCGATTAAAGAGCTAAGAGCAGAAGAAGCTAATTGAAGCTTAGATTTAGCAATGTAATAGATTCGATTTTTAGATAAATGATTAAAGCCACTGCTGACAAACCAGCGAATTTATTTATGAGCTTCATCTCTCTCTAGTGAATCAATATTCGTAACGACAAAACAGCTAACTACCTTTATTTCACAACAAAATTCCAGAGCCTGCATACAAAGATCTTGATCGATGAGGCGATGATGGGAACAAGACTATGCGCAAAATCAATGCTGTTCCCATTGCTGATTACGATCCATATATTGGCGGCAACGATCTGGACCGGCGGCCACTTGCTCTTGAGCTTAAGGGTATTGCCAAAAGCAATCAAAGAGCGAAGTGCCCAGCAGATCAGCGATTTCGAAGAGACATTCGAGCCGCTCGCTCTACCTGCACTGGTAATACAAGTGATCTCCGGCCTATGGATGGCATGGATTTATCTACCTAGCTGGAGCGGGCTGTTTACCTTCCAAACACCTCTAAATGCACTGCTAACAACCAAACTGCTCTTACTTGCCATCACCACTGCTCTCGCCCTTGATGCTCGACTAAGACTGATACCAAATCTCACTGACGACAATCTTACGGACTTGGCTTGGCACATCAGGAGCATCACCATAGTGGCAATCGCATTCGTGGTAGTGGGTGCCGGCATCCGACTTGGAGGGTTTTGAACTGAAAGGTCGAATCAAATAGATTACAAAAGCAAGAATCTATTAACGCTTACTCTAATTACCTAAAGCAGCAAATCAAGATGCATTCCCGGCATGAACTTCCTCCAGTAATCACTCCGCAATGGATTATAAGTTTGCGGCAGGCAGCTACTATTAAGACTACTTCATACATGATTTATCATGGCAAAGGCCCAACATCAGCACATTTAGCAGCTTCTAAACTCCCTACACCTTTAGAGGCCAAGCATTTTAACAGGCTCTTAATTGCTGAATCTGGCGAGGCAATATCTAGCCCGCCCCTCTATGTAGACCAGATCAAAATGCATTAAAAGTCATCAAAAAACAATGCAGCAGGATCAAGAGAAATGTATTACAGAAAAGCATATTCAGCCAAATGACTACCAAAGCACCTTATAGATTAAAGCCAATTAAATATTGACCGACAAGCATCCAAAGTATTTAACATAGCAAACCTGAAAGGACTAAAGATGATGAAAGCAACAATTACTAGCACTACTTATTGCTCACATTCTGCACAAATCAGTAAATAGCGATGCTCCCCAATAGGCCTTTTATTTCATAAGCCTGATAAGCTTAAATCATTATACTTCACTTAAGCTGTTACTGCGCAGCCTGCAGCTAGACTTAGATAAATTCATTTCCGCTAATGTCTAAAGAGCCAGTCAAAGATCTTTCAGTTAATTCGGTGGTTGAACCAGAAGCTCAGGCAAGTGAAGACATTGAAAGGGGCACAGAGATCCCCGAGGGCTCAAGGGTTGTCACAATTATTGTCAACAAAGGAGAGGTGACTGAAAAGGTTTATCAGACACCAGCTGGAGAAAGGATCACTTTGAAATTCTAGCCAAGGTTTCTTGATCACAATTTAATGCATACATCTCTCAAGATCTGCCCTATAAATTGTTGAAACCAGTTGGCGTGTTTGCAAACAATTTATCAATAATGATTTCTTCCTTCAAATCAGGAGATCTTACAGTTGATGGCAATCTGATCTCATCTTATGAAGAGAAATTGCTTGTAATGGCAGTCAAATCAAGTATATATTCGACAGCCAGAGTATTTTAAGGCGAGCCAATCAATACTATTTTCATTGACTAATCTGGGTCCAACGCCAACTTCCTGCAAGCAAGTGCTATTAGCCTTGCCAACCTCAGGAAGGGGTATATCAACCTTGATCGCAAAGGTGTAGACATCAGGGGCTTAAGTACATGAAGCAATTGAGCTGATGGATTCATATGAGTGCAAAGCCATTGAATAGCCTCTGCTCCATGGAAAGCCTCATCATCTACTACCAGGACTGCTCCTTCACTGAAAGACAAACCTCTAGACCTCAAATCATCTCGCAAAGTTTTATCCACTCGTCCATCGTATATTCGTAAACCCTTTATACCGCTGCGTAATTCACTCAACTCGGCAAAATGACGACAAAACGGACAGCCACCGTCATATATGAACAACGGAATTGATGAATATTTGCCCAATAAAGGTGTTTGCAGTTTCATCTTGTCATGGCTAGGCATTGAAAAAATGAAGGAGCATATGTAAACACGGTGGTTTCACTCTTGAGAGTTTTCTAGTTTCGTTTCTTTCGGCAGTTCGAGGTGGCCAACACGCAGACGCAACTGCTCAAGGAGCGTGACGGGATCAAACAAAATCGGCACAAAGTGAGGACTATTTACTTCGCGGAAAAACAGGATTCCAGGAATACCTGGAAAGATCATTCTCCATGCAAGCCAGTTTGCAAAGGGAAATCGTCGGATTTCTTTGCCTGATCGCCAGATAACAAAATCATTATCAGTCAACTCCAGGCGTAGCAGATAAGCCTGCAATAGCAAAAAAACACCGAATCCGCATAACACCATGGTCAACCAAGGATGTAGAGGCAAAGGCAGTATGGCTAGCCCAAGAACGTAGACCAGCAAGGGCAAGCGAATACTTGGAGTGAGCGTGACACTCTCAATTTGTTCAGCTTGGCTTTCGGGTGTCGAGGACATCAATAGTTAACTGAAACTGTTATCAGGATTTCTCCTATTGCTTCTTTTAGATGGATTTCATTGAGAAGAGTTCTGAACTGTGTTTTTCGTTATCACTAGTTTGCCTAACTAGATCAGCGCCTTTGGCACTCTTAGCTCTCCTGTTGAACTTGGCCCAAACGGCTCTGAAACCCCAGCAGCTGTTGCTATCGCGGTGTATCTGAAAAACAATTCATGGAGGAGGAGCAGGAGCTCAGAGCTCGTATTCCTCCTCAAAGCGTTCCAAGAGCCCCCTATAAAGGGCCAAGGCCCCTTCTGTCTCTTCGCAAAAACCATTTAGTTGATAGCTCTCTGCAAGATGAGCAGCCACAGCGCTGATCTGACCAAAGCCGGCCAAATATTCGCCCTGGGTATCCTCATCAGCTATGTCATGGATCATCGCCATTACCAGCTCCACCTTGCGCTGAGCGGCAGCGATATCTGCCTCCATCTCCTTGCTGAGCTTGCGCCGTTTTCTAGGCATCCTTCTCTGACGTTCCAAGCTAAGAGATTAAGGGAGCTGCCTCTGTTCAGGGAACCTATTGCCCAAGGAGGTGACCGATTTTTTGATCAGCCCACCGTTTTCAAGAGGGACCTCGCCGCTGATCTCATATCGAAGGGAAGCCTGGGCAGTACAAAATTGCATAAGGGATCAACAGCAATGGAACGGTGCTCTCAAGTCTTTTCATGGCCTGAACTTGCTGCACAGGCTAACTAGGACACCTGTAGTGGCCTCAATAAAGGGCCATGCTCAGGCCGATCACAGGTACTAGAACGCAGTCCAGCAAAGTCCAAAAAAAAGACCCTCGCATTTCACGATGGGCCTAGGTGATGGGGATATTTATTTCTACGAGACAATGCTTCTAATTGCAACCCCCCATAGGTAGCGCCTCTAAACAAGGACAGTAAGCGCGATACCTTATAAGTAGTGTTTCTGCGCATGACAGATAGCAAAACAGTCAGTAATGTCAAGTTGGTCGGGTGATGGGGATTAGCCGGCCTTTTGCAATGCACAGCCCCCCGCCAATCAACCAGGGGCTTTTCTCTTAGTTTGTATAAGGATCAGCTAGAAGGAGCAGCTGCTTCTGCAGTTCTAACTTTTGAGAACTGAGTTCTGCAGTGAAAAGCCTGAAAACGCGCGCTCACAAAGAGCAGCTTTAGAAGCTTCTAAATATGATCTTGCCTAAAAAGGATCGCCTGCTAGAGAGGAAAGGCTTATGAGTCGCATTGAAAAGAGCCTGGAACTAAAGAAATAGGCGCTCTATCAGTCCAGTCAAAGAAAGCCATAAAGGCTTCGCTGGGGACCAAGTCAATCAATGCCTTCTCCGATTGTCTCTGCAGAAAACACGAACCCATCAGGTGTCATCATCAATTTGTTCCATTCACCATCATCAGTTTTTGCGGCTACTTCTAATACCCTTTCCTGGCCACCATTAGTCGTCCACTCTCGAACCCACCACTGATTGTCTTGGTCAAACTCATATCCCTTTGACTTCAATAGGGAGCGAATGGTGACCTCCCTGGCAAAAGCATCATCCATTTTTCTTCACCACTGCTGATCACTACCGAATTACTAGCAAGGAATTAGAGAAGTAAATCAAAATCAATCATTGAACCCTGACTTCCTCTGTTGGCCATTGGGCACAGACTTGGCACAAATGGCTGCAGCAAAGAGCATAAAAAGTGAACCTCAAAGGCTAAAAGCCCCAGGGCTGAACAGGGATTTTGAAGTAGAGCCAAGCAGACTCAACACCTGATCCCCTACTTACTGCAAGCTCCAGCACAACTGGCAGTAGTTGATTGAACATCCCACGATGGCAGAGATTTGCATGCAGGTAATTGGACATGCCGGTGACGCCTCAAAGCGCCACCGCACTAAAGGAGTAGGTCACGCATGGTTGGTGAATCCGGTAGAGGACAGCTCAGTTTTGCTGAATTCAATGGCCAAATTGATCCTGCGCCATAAGTAAATCAGGCGTGTGCATTGCTTATTGAGCTCGTTGCTCAATCAGATCGTGCTCCTTTGGTGACAAGTGAAGGTAAAGCCGGCGGTTGACGGCACACCAACTGAAACGAAGACGCGCGCGCTTCCTGAAACTTGATTGAGGACAGGGAATCTTCTAGGTATCTCACAAGTGCCTGGGCTCTAGCTACTCAACCTCCTATTAAGAAAGCAAGGCACCAGAAGTTGATGATTGAGCTGTTGTAGCGATACTGCAGACAAGAACAGTTTCTTTGTAATCGTGTCGCCATCAAAAGACCCAGTAGAGATATTCCTTAGTGAGGCGCGCGATTCACTTAGATCTCTGATCAAGAAACAACTAAGAGCAGGGCTGCTGCCATCGGACATCAAGTTTGCTTTAAAAGCTGTTTTACCTGAGGTACTAGCCAACCCAACAACTTGGGATCAAGAACCAGACCCTCTGCCAGAACCTCTGATAGAGCAGCAGATTGAGGAAACGGTTCAAGAGCTACAGGAACTTGAAGAGCTAATGGATCAAAGAGGTGCAAAGGAAACGCTAGAAGAAAT
>Ga0208766_1001928_pt1 | contig 10918 bp, 10 predicted proteins | sample ETN01SmetaG_3_FD_185792 | JGI IMG/M metagenome (GOLD analysis project Ga0208766, IMG submission 185792) | Marine microbial and viral communities from oxygen minimum zone, Eastern Pacific Ocean - ETNP2014F12-01SV263 (SPAdes) (version 2) | ecosystem: Environmental > Aquatic > Marine > Oceanic ...
TAAAGTTTCACCTCATTCAACTTGATATCCACGGTATCATTTTCTGGCAGAAAACTACTCTGAATACGGTAAGCATGGGTGCCCAACCTGAGATCGAGGCTCACGGGTTGAAATTGAGATGCCAGCAAGGATACTCGAGAATGTATCATTCCTTCATGGCAAGCAAGTTCGATGGACTGATTGGTCAGGTATCCTGATTTTCCTTTAAGGCTTCTAACGAGTTCTCTGGACAGATGTGTTTTTGCGGAAAGGGTCTTCATCGTAGTATTTGCCTATATAATTTGCGGGAATATATTGACTAATAATTCTATCTGAAAGAGTTCGGAAGGTACCTTAATAAAGCGAGTCCATAAACCTCATGCGAAAACATATCGAGTAGGCTTCTGACTGTTCATTCTAAGTTTAGATAGTCTATAACCTGTAAAACTAGTCAAAACAAATTGACAGGCCCTCTGAACCTATGATTAAATCTTAATATTCACGTAATTTCAACCCCATTGTGGTCAGTTGTTCCGGTCTACAAGGAAAACTTTATGCCTCTTTACGAATATTTCTGCGAAAGTTGCCAGGTGGATTTCACCCTACTGCAGTCTACAGATACTAACAAAGAGGAGTCCGAATGTTCTGAGTGTGGTTCTAAAAATACTCGATACAAATTCTCCTCGTTTGCAGCCAAGATTCAAGGAAAACCTCATGCTGATCTACAAAAACCTGTCACCGTTGATGATCTCCCTAATAAAAATGTTTTGAAAATTCCTCCGGCTAGACATATTTCTGAATACCAATAAAAAAAACAACGAAACAAACCAAATAACCCCTCTAACATCTTAATAACCTTATAAAACTTTTGACTCGGTCTAGATGAAAAACAAGAACCCAAAACAAAATAATACAACCGATATTAACGACGTAACATTCTCAAATGTTGGCAAAAAAATTGTCAAACCGGCATTCTGGACGATTTTGGTAATCACTGGGCTGTGGTCTTTAATGCATTTTTCAACACCAGAAACAAAACTCGAGCCATATACCAAGTTCCAAAAAACATCCGCGGCTTTTGAGAACAATCTTGACGTGGAAGTAAAACCGGAACTAGAACGTTTCACCGAAACCAAGCAACCCGACTTTACCAACATTTCAAGCCAAGACCCTGAACCCACACTAACGGGGAACCAATTACCGAGGAAAACGCTGGAGCACATCCAAAAAGGAATGCAACTTATTGAAGAGGGAAAATACAACAGCGCTGATATGGAATTTGAAAAGGCGGCTCAAATCAGTCCTAATGCACCTGAAGTTTTTGCGCTTTGGGGCACTGCGCTTCGAGTTCAGGAAAAATACAAAGGAGCCAATCGTCATTTTTCAAAAGCTCTAGAACTATCACCTAACGACGCAGAAATCGCTTTCAACTGGGGTGTCTCCCGTTTTAGAGAAAAAGCCACTGATGAGGCTATCAAATTATTCCTGAAGACAGTCGAACTAGCCCCATCTTACCACATGGGCTGGTACTACCTTGGAAAGGCCTATGGGCAAAAAAATAATTATGATGAAGAAATCAAAAACCTTTTAAAGGTTACTACCTTAAAACCAGATTTTGGTTGGGGTCACTTCGACCTAGCAATAGCCCTCAGCCTGAAAAAGAAATTTGAAGAAGCTGCACCGCACTTTGAAAGAGCCATTGCTATAGATAAGAAAAAATTTGAAAAACCTTTCGTTGTTCAGTTTCTAACCGCACTAGGACGGCATAACCCAATTTCTCCTAAAAAAGAAGAAAAGAAAAAACCTGAGCCGGTGGCCAAGAAAGCCAAAGTAGATACCACCCAAAAAAACAAATTAAAGGCGGAAGAGGTAAAATCGGAGGGGTCCGATCATAAAATGGACGAAGGATCCAAGATGAAAAAAGCAACAACCCACGTCAAGGGGACGATGCTCATCAACGGGGAACCGGCCAGCTCCAATGCGATCATATTCCTGGAAACAAAAACTAAAATGAAAGTACCAAATCAGAAAACTCTTAACATCACTATTGATCAAAGTGATCTCCAGTTTTCTCCTAAACACACCATAGTCCCTGTAGGTTCTACCGTTAACTTTTCTAATCAGGATATGGAAGTACATAATATCTATTCAAAATCTTTGAACAATCAATTCAACCTGGGTGCCATGTCTTCAGGCGTGGTCAAAACTATCTCTCTGCTCCAAGCAGGTCCAATCGTCCTAAGATGTAATCTTCATAAAGACATGATGGGTACTATCTTTGTTGTGCCCAACGGTTACTTCACGCAGCCCGACAAACAAGGTAAATACGAATTCAATGAAGTAAAGAGTGCAGGCTACATCATGCAAGCCTGGGCACCTCATCTGGCTCCTGGAGATGTCGAAGCCAACTTAAAATCTGCCGATCTAAATGGCGAAGACAAAACCATTGATTTTGATATTAAAACGGCTTCTCTTCCTGGAGAACTCCATGACATGGTCGACCCAGTCGATTACAACGCTGTTGTTGATGATATCGATAGTGAACTCAAGCAGGCGATCCAAGATTGGGAAAATGGAAAGAAATACGTCTCACGAAAACGTGTCTTGATGGCAATCACAAAGCATTATGACGGAGGTGGACTCAAAGGAGCTTTAGCAAAGAGTTTTAGTGAAAAAAGAAGCCAGGCTTTAGAAGACAAACTTGATGGTATTCGAAAAATCATTTCTGGAATAGGCGCCGAAGCAAAATCAGCTACGGGAGATTCTCTTCGAAAAAGAGCAGCATTTGCCGTCGCTCAACTTAGGGTCAATGTCAAAGAACTTGAAGCCCGCCTCAATCCAGACCCTTGAGAGTTAAAATAAAACAAAAAAATTATCTGGGGTAACCTGGAACCAAACTACGAGGGGTCTTTCCTTCGAGAGCATCGAGAATATTATCGGCTACCAGCAAGGCCATCCTGTCTCGTGTTTCAAAGCTGGCGCTTCCAATATGAGGAAGTATCATTAGGTTATCAAGTTCTTTCATTCCTTCGGTAAGCTCTGGCTCGTCTTCATAAACATCCAAAGCGGCCCCTGCCAATCGATCTTCCCTAAGGGCTGCAACCAAGGCATAATCGTCGATAACTTTTCCGCGAGCTGTATGTATTAGGTAAGCTGTTTTCTTCATAAGGGTAATTTCATCGTTACCTATCATATACTCTGTTTCCTCTGTCAGGGGAACGTGAAGAGTTAAGAAATCAGATTCTCGTAAAACCTTTTCAAAAACAGCGTACTCAACATTTAATTTCTTTTCTTCTTCCTCCGGCAAACGATTTCTTTGGTAATACAGTGTTCGCATATTAAATCCGATAGCCCTTCTTGCCACAGACCGACCTATCTCCCCAAGTCCGATAATTCCAAGAGTTTTTTCGTATACATCTCCCCCAAGAAATAGTTGAGCGCTCCAACCCTGAAACTTACTCTCTCGTGTATAGCGGTCAGCCGGAATAATTCGACGCGCAGTTCCAAGAATCATCGCCCAAGTAAGGTCGGCAGTGGTTTCATGAAGCACATTAGGAGTATTAGTTACCCATATACCTCTTTCAGATGCATAAGTTACGTCAATATTGTTAAAACCAGCTCCATAATTTGCAATAATTTTAAGCTTAGTACCTCGATCGATAATGTCTTGATCAATTCTGTCCGTTAAGTAGCTTATGACGGCATCACTTCCCGAGACCTTCTGCTTAAGTTCCTCTTTTGTTAGCGAAGTTCGATTTATTTTTAAATCACATTCGGAAGAGAGTTTGTCTAGGGCAACTTGAGGGAAAATATTTGTCACAGTTACGATTGGTTTCATTTAACAATGCCCTTTACAAGTTTCCGTGTTATAGTAAATAATTGATTTTAAAGGAATAACTTCCCAACCACATGAAAATTCTATTTTTAGTTCCCCCTGAAACAATCTCCATCGAATCGTCCGTACCCAAAGCTCTGGAAGGTGGAAAAGGCTATTATCCCAAGCTCGGGCTAATGTATGTCGCTGCATGGTACGAACGTGCGACCGGAAACACGCCAGTATTCATTGATTGTCCACCAGAGGGAATCACTGAACAGGAGTTACTAAAACAAATCGAGAAGATCCAGCCCGACATGGTAGCAATGAGCATCATGACATTCAATCTGCTTGATGCACTCCACACATCCGAATCGATTAAACGAAGACATCCAAATATCAAAATTTGCCTTGGCGGACCTCATGTAAACATGTATCCAAAAGAAACCCTTGATCAACCAAATATCGACTATGTTGTGTTCGGTGAAGGTGAAAAGATTTTTACCGAACTCATCACCGCTCTTGAAAAATATATATCAGACCCTCAATCCTTGCAAGACATCAAAGGCTTAGGCTGGAAAAAAGACGGGATATCCAATATCAATCAAGCGCAAACTGAACTACTAGACCTTGATGAGCTGCCTTTTCCTGCACGTCAATTAGTTGATGTCAGAAAATATAAACATATCATAGGAGAAGGAAGACAGTTTTTTAGCATCCAGGCGACTAGAGGATGCCCGGCTGCTTGCACCTTCTGCGATATTCGCCAGACTAAGTTCCGATGTCGTTCCCCGGAAAGTGTCGTTGATGAGATAGAGCAGTTAGTCAACATGGGAGTAGACGATCTATTTTTTGTAGACGACACGATAACAATCAATAAGAAAAACCTTATCGATACCTGCAATCTAATTATCGAACGTGGAATAAAAATTAACTATAAAATTTCAGCACGAGTGGACACTATCAACGAAGAAGTACTTCAGGCACTCAAAAAATCGGGCTGCTATCGTATCCACTTTGGAATTGAATCGGCTAGCCCACGCCACCTGAAATATCTACAAAAGGGACAGACGCCTGAAAAGGTAGAACGTGCTTGTAAAATGACTCGAAAGGCTGGGATAGGCTTTTTCGCTTATATGATGATCGGTATTCCCCATGAAACCAGAGACGAGATGTTAGACACTGTCGATTTTGCAAAAAAACTAAAACCCGATTATGCACAATTTTCGATATGCACTCCCTATCCTAAAACCGAATTATATCAGCAGATGCGCGACGAAGGTATCGTTACAGAAGACTACTGGCAAAACTTTGCTGAGCGACCCCGAGTCGATTTTAAAATTCAATTCTGGAATAAGAGCTTTACAGAACTAGAATTAAGGAAACTTCAAGACGAGTGTCACGCCAGGTTCTATAGCAGTGCCTCTTACATAATGAAGCAGATTACCAAAGTACGGTCCTGGCCCGACTTCACTGCTAAAGCCCGCATGGGCACCAAAATTCTAACCAGTCGAATGGGAATTTAATTTCCAAGGGAAACTCCTAGTTAATTCCACCCTAATTGGTTATGTTTTTGGCTTCTCTATAGACAAAGATCGCCCCCAAAAAAACATTTTTCAAAATTAGTCACATAACGTGTAAAATCAGTTTATGCTTGAGGTAACAGAAATTTATAAAAGCGTTCAAGGTGAATCAACGTATATTGGACTCCCTTGCGTGTTTGTTCGCTTAACAGGCTGCAACCTTAGATGTGTTTGGTGCGACACCACCCACGCTTTTCATAATGGGGAAAATTTATCTATCGACCAAATTGTAGATCAGGTGAAATCATACGGAATCAACCTAGTAGAAATCACTGGTGGGGAGCCTCTTTTACAAAAAGAAGTTTTTCCACTTATGGAATCCCTTCTAATAAATAAATTCCAAGTCATGCTGGAAACAGGCGGATCGCTTCCCATTAAAAATGTACCCAAAGAGGTTATTAAAATTTTAGACCTTAAATGCCCAGGAAGTGGAGAAGAGAATAAAAACCTCTGGGAAAATCTAAACCATCTCGCCAGCACAGATGAAATCAAATTTGTCATTGCTGATAAAGTTGACTATGAATGGAGCAAGAAAGTCCTGCAAGATTACAAGCTCGGTAAAAAAATTCCTATCTTATTTTCACCTGTCTTTGAAAAACTTAAATTAAAAGATTTAACCGAATGGATCCTAGAGGACAACCTCCCGGTTCGTCTGCATACACAGTTACACAAATATATATGGAATCCAAAAACCATTGGTGTTTGACTAGCGTTCCTAAAATTAAAATCAAACAAAATCTAGTCAAGTAATGTCCAAGCATAACCAAGATATTCAAAGAAAACTACTCGCCTGGTACGATAAAACAAAACGAGACTTACCTTGGAGGAACACAAAAGACCCCTATAGTATCTGGGTTTCCGAAATTATGCTCCAACAGACGCAAGCCAAAACTGTAATTCCTTACTACGAGCGCTGGGTCAAAACTCTTCCGACGATAGACAAACTAGCAAAAACACCAGAGCAGAAAATTTTAAAACTATGGGAGGGACTTGGCTATTATTCAAGGGCAAAAAACCTTAAAAAATCTGCGCAAATTATTTGCAAGGAAATGAATGGAAAACTACCTAATACAGTTAAAAATTTACAAAATCTTCCTGGGATCGGTCGGTATACTGCCGGTGCCATATCCAGTATCGCATTTGGATTAAAAGCCCCTGTCTTAGATGGCAATGTTAAACGCGTTTTATCAAGGTTATTCTGCATTAACAAAAATGGAACTACCTCCGCTTCCGAAAATTATTTGTGGAAAAAAACCGAAGATTTAGTTCCAGTTCGTAGACCCGGTGATTTCAATCAGGCTCTTATGGAATTGGGAGCAACTGTATGCATACCCGCATCACCGATATGCCAACAATGTCCCTTAAGAACTATCTGTAAAGCATTTCTTAAAAACAGAGTAAATGAGTTTCCTCCTTCTAAAAAAAAAATTTCTTCAAAAAAAATTGAGGTTAGTGCCGGCATCATCATAAAAAATAAAAAGGTCTACATTCAACAAAGAATGAAAAATGGCTTGATGGGTGGGCTCTGGGAGTTTCCAGGTGGAAAAAGAGAACAAGGTGAATCGCCTGAAAATTGTTTAAAGCGTGAGATTGAGGAAGAACTAAGAGTAAATGTTGTTAGTCTAAGCAAAGTCATGACCATCAAACACACCTACACCCAATTTCGTGTAACTCTAACTGTATTCAACTGCAAATTACAAAAGAAACAAATCAGGCCTGTCGGATGCGAACAGTGGAAATGGGTTACATTATCAAACTTGAAAAAATATCCTTTTCCTGCTGCCAATGTTAAAATTGTAAAATATCTAACCGAAAAATAACTACTCGAACTAAAAAATCTGATTGGGAAAATGAATCCTGGAATCAAAGTAACCCTTATTGGAACAGCTTCCAATCTTATACTTTCAATTATTAAATTCGTTGGAGGTATCATTGGCAATAGTGCCGCTATGGTAGCCGATGCAACTCACTCTGTTTCCGATCTATTGACTGATGTGATTGTATTAATAATGCTCAAGGTAGGCCAAAAACCCAAAGATAAAGATCACCCCTATGGCCACGGAAAAGCAGAAACCCTTGGGGCAACAGTTATTGGATTTTTTATTATTTCAGCTGGGATAGGGTTAGCCTATGAAGCTTGGGAAATGATTCAATCTGGCATATCTCGTATTCCCGAACCGCTAGCAGCTGGGACTGCATTGATCTCTATTTTTATCAAGGAATGGTTGTTTCGCTACACACGTTCGGTTGGTGAAAAATCGAACAGTTCCCTACTGCTTGCTAATGCCTGGCACCATCGATCTGATGCGATATCATCTATCGCTGCCTTGGTCGGTATTATCGGTGCCATGCTAGGATTCCCTGCACTAGATCCTATCGCTGCCACAATGGTCGCCTTCATGATTATGAAAGTGGGTTACGAACTTACTCTTGGAGGGTTTCGTGACTTAATGGATACTGCACTCAACGAAAAAGACACCAAAAAGCTTCAAGCTACCATAGATAATATATCTGGTGTCATAAAGTCACACGATTTGCGAACACGAAAAATTGGCGGAGAACTTCTAATGGATGTTCACATTCAGGTAGACAGCGATCTTACCGTAACCGAAGGCCATGAAGCAGCTGAAAGGGTTCGAAGGAAACTAATCAAGAACTACCCAAACACCCAGGATGTACTGGTCCATGTAGATGGCTATGACGATAGTGAAGTGGAATCAATTTATAATATTTCGCGGGATGATGTAGAACTCTTGCTCACCTCAATACTTGCTAATACCGATGGGAAGCTAAAAAAAACTCAGCTGCGAATCCACCACCTAAGAGGGGAAAACATCGTCGAACTTTATTTACACGGAGACTCTACAAAGACAATTGCTGAAACCGAAGCGAGTCTTAAGGAAATAAAAGGTGACCTCTTAAAAAACGAACATATAGATGGTGTCAAACTATACTTAGAGCTCGAGTCAAATAGTGATTACGTGCAAAAATAAGTATCCTTGTCGGGAAAAACAGGGGGACTATGGAAATTAAGTATACATAGCGGCTGATCACTTGTTGAAAATTGATGGACAATTCCAGGGGGAACTCTAAAAAAACACCCCGCCCTCAGGTCATAATTTTTCTCATCAAGAACAGCCTGCCCGGAACCCGATATAACATAATACAACTCCTCACTCTTTTTATGATAGCTGGGTTTTTTAATCTGAAATGGTTCCATACGAACCAAGTAAGCAGAAAACTGTTCACAGGCTTCTCGGGATAAAAGCTGATCGATTTGAACCCCCTCCAGAACAAACGACTCCGCCCTACCCGGCTCTAAGAACAATACCTGATTTTTTTTAGCCATTTGCCCTTCCAAGAAAGCACATCACAACCTGGAACAAAGATCTCCCGAGTGCGTTTTCGTATCGACTTTTGAAATTGCTTCTAAAATATTTCCATTCTCACCAATTACATAGGTGATACGCGAGGCGTATTCATCTTCAGAACCTTTAACCGCCTCATAAGCTAGAGCAACCTCTTGGTTTACATCGCATAATAAAGGGTAAGGAAAGTTGAATTTTTCGGCAAACGCCTTATTATCAGCTTCATTATCTAGACTAACTCCAAGAATAACCGTATTTTTTTGTGCGAATTTTTCATAATCGTCACGAAACCCCTTCCCTTCAATAGTGCAACCCGGCGTATCTGCCTTGGGGTAAAACCATAACACCACTTTTTTTCCATTAAAATCAGCAAGACTAACAGTATTGCCGTTGTGATCTTTAACCGAAAAACCAGGTGCCCTTGTTTCTTTTTCCAGCATGAAAAACCTCCTTTTCATAATTCACAATAAAATCCCTGGTGTCCTATTAAAAAAATAACATCTGGAGGACTTTCATTTAGATGCAAACTAACGGCTACAGGCTTGTAATTATTTTTTGTAGAGTTTACCTTATTCTGGAAAGCAGACTTTCTCCCAAGATAAGATCTTCTTTCCGGGTAATTTTGATGTTCAGTTCTGAACCAGGAACTATCTTGACTCTTTCCCCTAAGTATTCAACCAGCGATCCTTCATCCGTCCCATAATAAGAATCTTTCTTTGCTTTTTTAAAAGCTTGTTTTAGCAATCCGTACTGAAATGCTTGCGGAGTCTGCACCCGCCATAATCCATCTCTCGAAACTGTTTGTTTTACAAAACCATCTGCAGCCTGTTTTACCGTATCGCTAACTGGTATTGCAGTAATGGCAGCGCCATGCTGCTGTGCCGCTTCCACAGTGGCGGTTATCATTTGAGGTGTGGTGAATGGTCTCACGCCATCATGAACCACTACTATGCCTGTTTCCTCCTCCAGAGAGTTGAACCCGTTATAGACTGAGTCCTGGCGTTGTTCTCCACCAACAACCACTTCCCGAACAATTTCGTATTTATTCAACCAGTCATCCCCTGTCTCATCTACGTCTGTCCGTGGCATGACAAGAACAACGTAATCAATCAACTTACAGGAAGCAAATACCGTAAGCGTATGATGGAGCAGGGGCTTCCCTTGAATTTGTAAAAACTGTTTTGGCACTGACGCACCAATTCGTTTGCCACGCCCTGCCGCAGGTATAATCGCACCAACTTTCATTTCTTGGCTTATATGTAAAAAGTTATACTGATCGGCTCCAGTTAAAATACCGTGTCGAATGCATCAGAAAGTGTTTTAACGGGAACTAATATTAGAGAACTACTCTTATTGATTAACCTGTCTTCCTTAACTGAATGCGGAACAACGCACTTCTTAAAACCCAATCGTTCAGCCTCTGCCAGCCTGGCTTCTAATTGCATGACCGATCTTACCTCCCCGGTAAGCCCTACTTCTCCAATCATAACAGTATGTGGATCAACTGATCGATTTCTGAAGCTTCCGGCAATCGCCGCGGCTACCCCCATATCAACAGCGGGTTCGGATATTTTAAGCCCGCCTGCTATATTGATAAAAATATCCTCACCCTGAAGATTCAGCCCCAACCGTTTTTCCATTATAGCAACAAGTAAAGACGTTCTATTGTGGTCAAATCCGGCTGACATACGTCGAGGCATGCCTATTGAGGAAGAAGACGTCACCAAGGCTTGAACTTCCACCAGTAAAGGCCGACTTCCCTCCATACTTGACACAATGATTGAACCGGGCGAATCTGCCGGGCGCTCTGATAAAAAAATATCGGACGGATTCTCAACTCCAACCAGACCCTTCGGTAACATTTCAAAAACTCCGATCTCTGGCGTTGACCCAAATCGATTTTTAATAGCCCTTAAAATTCGGTAGGAATGTCCTTTTTCACCCTCGAAGTATATTACTGTATCAACGATATGCTCTAGAGATTTTGGTCCCGCGATGGCTCCGTCTTTAGTAATATGACCGATAAGTAATGCCGGCATGGCCCGCTTCTTTACATCCTGAAAAATTTTAAATGCCACCTCTCTAACTTGACCGATACTCCCTGGTGCCGATTGCAAGTCCGCTGTAAAAAACGTTTGGATGGAATCTAAAACCAGCGCGTCTGGTTGTACCTG
>Ga0208766_1001935_pt1 | contig 10887 bp, 8 predicted proteins | sample ETN01SmetaG_3_FD_185792 | JGI IMG/M metagenome (GOLD analysis project Ga0208766, IMG submission 185792) | Marine microbial and viral communities from oxygen minimum zone, Eastern Pacific Ocean - ETNP2014F12-01SV263 (SPAdes) (version 2) | ecosystem: Environmental > Aquatic > Marine > Oceanic ...
ACAACAAAAAGCGTTGGGGTTTTGGGAAGACGTTGTTGGTGAAAAAATAGCTAAAAATGCGGAAATTGAAACAATCGAATCTGGTGTGATTGTGGTCAAGACAAAAAACTCTGTGTGGAGGCAAGAACTTCAGATGCAGAAATCTGACATCGTTGACAGGCTGAACAAGGTGTTAACAAAAAAAGTCATAAAGGATATACGATTCGTATGAGTGCAGAACAACAAAACAAAAAATATAGCGCAGAAAGCATAAAAGTATTGGAGGGGTTAGAGGCTGTAAGAAAGCGCCCTGCAATGTATATTGGCGACGTTGGAAAAAGGGGCCTTCATCACCTGGTCTATGAAGTTGTTGATAACTCCATCGATGAGGCTTTGGCAGGTTTTTGTACTAAAGTTGTGGTTACTTTTAATCCAGACGGATCTGTAACTGTCGACGATAATGGTCGAGGCATCCCGGTAGACATGCACAAGGAAGAAAAAAAACCAGCGGTTGAGGTTGTTATGACCGTACTACATGCTGGTGGAAAATTTGACAAGGGCTCATACAAGGTCTCTGGTGGTCTACATGGCGTGGGGGTCTCGGTTGTGAACGCATTGTCAGAGTGGCTGTGGGTTGAGGTAAAGAGAGATGGAGGAGTGCATAGGCAAGACTATAAGATTGGTGAGCCCCAAAACAAATTAAAGGTTACCGGTAAAGCGAAAAAAACAGGAACAAGGGTCTGTTTTTTTCCAGACAGGACCATATTTAAATCAATAGATTTTGAATACGGTATAATAGCGGAACGACTTCGTGAATTAGCATATCTCAATAGCGGCCTAGAGATAGTTCTTCGAGACAAGCGAGTTGAAGACGGAGAATCAGACTCCTTTAAGTTTAATGGCGGCTTAAGTGATTTTGTTAAATACCTCGATGAAAACAACAACCCTCTTCACAACAAGGTAATAACCGTTAAAAACGATTCAGGGGAGGTCCCCGTTGATGTGGCCTTGAGATATAGCCACTCTTATAACGACAACATTCTTACCTTTGTAAATAACATAAACACCATTGAGGGCGGCACACACCTTTCTGGTTTTAGGTCTGCGCTTACCCGCGCAATGAACAACCACGCATCAAAAAACAATTTGATAAAAGCAAAAAAGAATGAAAAGATCTCTTTAACGGGTGAAGACTTTAGAGAAGGCCTAACCGCGATACTTAGCGTTAAGGTTGCCGAGCCTCAGTTTGAAGGACAAACAAAGACGAAACTAGGTAATGGAGAAATAAAGGGCATAGTTGACAAACTTGTATATGAGGGCATATTGGACTTTTTAGAACAAAACCCCTCAATAGGCCGGAAGGTCATAGAAAAGGCCCTTTTGGCTGCAAGGAGTAGAAGTGCAGCAAAAAAGGCGAGGGAACTTATTCGAAGAAAGAGCGCACTTGGAGGGTCGTCCCTTCCTGGGAAACTTGCAGATTGCTCCAATAGAGACCCAATTTTTTGTGAGTTATATCTGGTAGAGGGTGATTCTGCTGGTGGCTCAGCAAAACAGGGTAGAGATAGAAAAATACAGGCAATTCTTCCTCTTAGGGGTAAGGTCATAAACTCAGAAAAGGCAAGAATCGACAAACTTCTTTCTAATAATGAGGTTCAATCTATCATCACAGCACTGGGAACAGGGTTTGGCGGCTCTGCTGATGAGGATGGAGAAAGATCCCCCGGGGACTTTGATATTGAAAAACTAAGATATCACAAGATAATAATCATGACCGATGCTGATGTTGATGGTTCGCACATAAGAACGCTTTTATTAACATTTTTCTATAGGAAAATGAAGGAGATTATAGATGGTGGCTATTTATATCTTGCCCTACCGCCGCTATTTAGAGTTTCACAAGGTAAAAAAGAATATTATGCATATGATGAAAACGAAAGAGACCTGATGATGGAAAGGATGGAAAAAGAAAACAAAAACACCAAGGTCGGTCTACAGCGCTATAAGGGGCTTGGTGAGATGAACCCCGGGCAGCTATGGGAGACCACAATGGACCCAGAGACAAGAACATTGCTACAGGTCACCGTTGAGAGCGCAGCTGAGGCGGCCGAAACATTTCAAAATCTTATGGGTAGCGATGTTGAGGCCCGAAGAACATTTATTGAAAAAAACGCAAAATTTGTCGTGAACCTCGACGTATAAACACCAAGGGAAAACTATAATGGTTGATTTTAATAGAGACAATACACTACCAAGAGATATTGTGGATGAAATGAGGGAGAGTTACCTAAACTACTCCATGTCGGTAATTGTTTCCAGGGCGCTACCAGACGTTAGGGATGGTTTAAAGCCAGTACATAGAAGAATATTGTTTGGGATGAGCGAACTAGGCTCTAGTTGGAACCGACCCTATAAAAAATCAGCAAGAATTGTTGGGGATGTTTTAGGCAAGTATCACCCCCACGGAGATAGTTCTGTTTATGATGCTCTTGTTAGAATGGCACAACACTTCTCAATGAGGTATGAGCTTGTTGATGGACAAGGGAACTTTGGTTCTATTGATGGTGACAATGCTGCGGCTATGAGATATACAGAGTCTCGCATGACCAAACTCTCTAGTGAGATGTTAAAAGACCTAGACAAAGACACCGTACGATGGGAAACAAATTTTGATGAAACCCTAAAGGAACCCTCAGTGCTTCCATCATCGGTTCCTACTTTATTGATAAATGGCTCTGAGGGAATAGCCGTAGGAATGGCAACAAAGATACCCCCACACAATTTAATGGAAATCATCAATGGTCTAATTGAGATAATAGACAACCCAGACGTGTCCACTGAAAAACTCATGGAGCACATAAAGGGCCCAGACTTTCCCACAGCCGGCTTGATCATGGGCATGGACGGCCTAAAAAGCGCCTATGAAACAGGCCGTGGTAAGATCAAGATGCGAGCGAGGGCACACATCGAGTCTAATAAAAATGGAAAAGACAGTATTGTTGTTACAGAGGTTCCATATCAAACCAACAAGGCTAACCTGGTGGAGAAGATAGCAGACCTTGTTCGTGATAAAAAAGTAGTGGGAATTACAGACCTAAGAGACGAATCAGACAAAGATGGAATACGGGTTGTCATAGAAACAAAACGAGATGCAGTTCCAGAGGTGATACTAAACCAGCTTTATAAGCACACACAACTTCAAGATACTTTCGGAATTATTTTATTGGCGCTGGTTGACGGTGTTCCCAAGATCATGCCCCTAAAGACAATCTTGAAGCATTTCATTGATTTTAGACATGAGATCGTTGTTCGCCGAACGGAGTTTGAGTTAAAACAGGCAGAGGGCCGAGCCCATATCCTTGAGGGGTTGAAAATAGCGCTAGACAACATAGATGAGGTTATTGAGATAATTCGAGGAAGTAAAGACCCTGCGATGGCAAAAGAGGGGCTAATGAATGGTTTCAATTTATCTGAAATTCAATCACAGGCAATTTTAGATATGCGATTACAAAAACTGACAGGGCTTGAAGTTGATAAAGTTGTTGGTGAGTATAAAGAATTAATTAAACACATAGCACATCTCAAGGGAATATTGGAAAGTAAAAATCAACGCATGGAAATCATTAAAAATGAAATGATGGAAATAAGAGACCAGTATGGGGATGAAAGGCGAACTGAAATTGTCCCGGTTGACATGGATTTTTCAATGGAAGACATGATTGCCGAAGAAGAGGTTGTTCTTACCATTACCCACAAGGGATACATAAAGAGGACTGCTCTAAACACATATAGGACCCAAAGGCGCGGAGGCAGGGGCGTTCAAGGTGCGATGAGCAAAGAAGAAGATTTTGTTGAACACCTTTTTATTGCAAACACACATAACTACATGTTGTTTTTTACTGATAAAGGTAAATGTTATTGGCTCAAGGTCTATGATATTCCACAGGGGGGGCGTGCAGCCAGAGGGCGAGCGATTGTTAATTTGATTGGCTGTGACCCCGGTGAAAAAGTAGAAGCCTTCGTTAGTGTTAAGGAGTTTGATGATAAACACTTTATTGTGATGGCTACAAGAAATGGTATTGTTAAAAAGACTGTTCTCTCAGCCTATGGCAACCCGCGAAAAGGTGGTATTTATGCAATTGAGATAAGGGATGGGGATAAATTGATCGAGGCACGAATAACAAATGGTGAACATGATATTCTACTAGGCACTCACGAAGGAAAATCAATCAGGTTTTCAGAAGGGAACGTTAGGCCAAGTGGCCGAAAAACAATGGGCGTAAAAGGAATAACTTTGGGCTCAAAAGAAGACCACGTTGTTGGTATGTTGGTGGTTCGAAGAGAAGGAACCATTCTTGTTGCCACGGAAAAAGGGATGGGGAAAAGAACAGATATCATACAATACAGAACCCAGACCAGAGGAGGAAAGGGTGTTATGACCATGCGCTGTACAGAAAAAACTGGTAAGATGGTAAATATCATGGAGGTTGTTGATTCTGATGACTTAATCATCATAACTGACTCGGGAGTATTAATGAGACAAAGAGTTGGGGATATCAGAACAATAGGAAGGGTAACGCAGGGTGTTAAGTTGGTTAAGTTAGATAAGGGAGCAAGTATTTCCTCCATTACAAGGGTGATTAGTGAAGAGACGACACCAGGAAAAGCAAATGAAGACATTGAAGGGGTTGATGGCGAGGAACAGGTTAATGTAGAAAAAAATGAGCAATGACCCTAAAAGAAAACCTGGAGAAAACCTCCTCTAACATAAGGGCTGCCCAGAGAAGATCCGGGATTGAACACCCTGTTGAAATTGTTGGTGTTACCAAAACCCATCCATTTTCATACATAGAAGAGTCTTTTGAGGTGGGTATAAGGTCAATAGGGGAAAACCGAGTCCAAGAGGCTCAAAAAAAATTCACGTCGTTTGATAAACTACCCGGACTTAAAAAAAGGTTTATAGGGCACCTTCAATCTAACAAAATAAAAAAATGCGTTGATCTCTTTGACACCGTTGATTCCGTTCATTCATATGAGACCTTGAAAAAAATTTTTCGCCACTCTAATAAAACAAACAAAAACATTTCGGTGTTGTTAGAGGTAAACACTACAGGAGAAAAACAAAAGAATGGGTTTTCGTTGTCCCAGAAAGACGAGATAACCAGGTGTTTTTTAGATACGGACATAGCGGTTGACGGCCTGATGACCATAGGTCCCCACACGTTAAATATTAATAAAATCCGGAGATCTTTTATTGCTTTACGAGAACTAAGGGAAGAACTTTGTTCTGAAAACAAAGGCCTAAAAATAAATCATCTATCCATGGGGATGAGTGGTGACTACGAGATTGCTGTTGAGGAGGGCTCTACAATGGTCAGGCTTGGAAGCCTTTTATATGGTGTACGAAACCAACTATAGGTCTTTTAATGGATCTAGCCACGGGATCACATAGTCTAGAAGGCGTCGATATCCCAAAGAAATTTGATAAGCAGAGACTCTTTGGTCAACCTCCCCCTCTATTCCAGAATACCGGCCATCTAAAAAGAAAGGTTTTTGAAGGTTTAGGCTGAGGCCACCAATCCCAAGGTTCCAAATAAACCCAACGCCCAACGTTAAAACCGTAGATCTTGAGTTTGGTGTTGGTGTCCCACCCCAACTAGCTGTTGTTGTATGTCTGACAACCGCACTTGATGAAAGAGCAGCTCCAATTGATGGAATGTTTTTTGTAAGCGCAGATAAAGAAACATCATAAAGCCAAGAGGCCTTATATCCATATTGGTTTGTGTTTAAGGGAGCCTCTATTGTTGTAGATCCACCAATGAAAACTGGATTAGAAGTTCGTTTTTTAAAATACTGTGTTTCAAACACAGCCTTATAAGCACCCTCGCTCATTGAAAAATGTCTATGTTCTTCTTTGGATTCCCCGTTAAGGAAAAAAGGGTCTGAGGTAAGGGTGTTTCTTGATGGGAAAACAAGACCGCCACCCATAAACATTCTTTTTCCGGCCCCTTGACCGTCGTTATATAAAAGATACCTAAACAGAACCCGGGTGTCGCCAAGCAGTCCACCAATTGCATTTTTAAAATCAGTGTGACTACCTTCGTCGCGATGGTGAATTGTTGTTGTGTCTCCTTCCCAGGTCATGTGCCGAGACCCAATAATCTGACTGATTGACATGTTCCAATAATTAGAAACACCAATGGTAAGTCCAGGTGAAAAAACAACCGTGCTAAGCGTACCTTTGTGGTCAAAACCCTCACCAGACCCTGGCAAAGCCTCATGCCACCAATCTATGTATTGATTTATGTTGTTGAGGGTGAACATAACCTGACCGGCCCAAAGCCCAACCCCCTTATCCGCATTACCGACCGGTAACGATGGGTTACTTCAAAGCGCTCATTGGCCCCACAGGGAAACGACAAACAAAAAGACTATGATAAGGTTTTTCATATAAGCATTAAATTTTAGGAATATGAATTTACTGACATATAGCCTAATGCCCCCTGAAAAATATGACTCAAAAGAGGAACTTTTCGAACATGTTATATACTCAACAAAAGAAAACCAACACCTCGTTCCTCTCACTTTTTCAAAAAAGTCACTGAACCCGGGTAATTTTTCCAAACTAAAAAAAGAGCTTAAAATTAAAGAAGTTTCCATCTTTGACAGATTAAGGTTTTGTGACAACGAGGCGTGCATAGTTAACCATGTTAATAGGTCAGGATATAACTTTTTAGTTGGAAAAACTCCACTGGGTGGTCTTCCCCGGTTTCCAGACACTTCAAATATTTATCACCCGGTTCCAGGTTTTGATGGGGTTGTTGTTCACACTGTTGGACCAGAGAGGTTTCAACTAATTAATGATAGTTCTGTTATAATATCAGAGTCGGTTGGTCTAGTGAGTCCACTTTGGCACTATGTTGGGGTTCGAGTTTTTGCTCTCGGAATACTTAGTTAAGCAGTACTCTTCTGAACGTGAAACTCTTTTGCTATTTCTGCGCCAAGTCGAACATTGTTTAATGCCAGCGAAATATTTGCATTCAGGCTCTTTCCTTCGGTTTTTTTAACAACCTGGTTAAGTAGGAATGGGGTGGCCTTTTTACCAACAACGCCTTTTTTTTCTAGTTCCATCTCAGCATCTTCCATTGCCGATTTTATTTCATCAAGCGGAATTTCATCATTAACTGGAATGGGGTTTGTTACAAGGGTCGCTGCGCGCAGGCCAAGAGCATGCCCACTGTTAAAGATGTCAAATATTTCCTTTGTTGATTTAACCATTTCCACGTTGTCAATCCCAGATGATCTAGAATAAAAAGCAGGAAAAGTGGTGGTGTTATATCCAAGGGTGGGTACTCCAAAGGTTTCTAAAAGTTCAATGGTTTTATGAAGGTCCAAGATGGACTTTGCACCAGACGAAACAACTATAATAGGTGTTTTTGATAACGCAACAAGGTCTTGGGATATGTCAAATGAATGCTCTGCGCCACGATGAACTCCGCCAATGCCACCTGTTGAAAAAACCTTAATCTTGTTTTTTTGAGCAATGGTTATGGAGGCTGAAACCGTTGTTGCGCCGCTCCACCCAAGGCCCGTTGCTAGACCAAGTTCTCTCATTGATATTTTTTTTATGTTTTTTCCTTTTGCAATTTTTTCTAGTTCATCGCTTTCAAGCCCGACACACACCTCTCCGTTTATAATGGCTACGGTTGCTGGCGTTACACCAATTTCTAGACATGAAGATTCAGCCTTAATCGCAAATTCAATATTGTTTGGGTATGGCATGCCGTGGGCTATGATCGTTGATTCAAGAGCTAAGATTGGTCTATGCGCTTTAAATGCTTCCTTAACCTTTTTTGAAAATCTTAATTTGGTTGACATATTCTTGAATCCATTAAACTAATTTTTAACAATAAAACGATGAAAAATGGAAACCATTGACCCCACTCACTACAACCTTTCTCCACGAACAAAGCTGTTAAAGGATGAAAGCGGAACCTTTTTCATCCTTGTGGATCGTAAAAGCCGGGTGGTCATGAAAGATGGCCACAGGGTTGTTAGCATTGCAGAACACATAAAAGAAGTTAATCAAAATACAAGCATATCTCTTTTAACATCTGCCCCCATTTGCAGTAAGACCAAAAAATTTCTTTTACAAAACAACATAACGATCCAGGCCCTATAGGGTTGCGACGTTTTCTTTTCCCACAAGACAGGCGGATTTCCAAAGAGGTTTTTGGTCTAGCGTACCCCGTTATTTTAAGCAACTTAAGCAGGGTGCTGATGAGTATTGTGGATGTGGCAATGGTGGGTAGACTTGGAGCCGAAGCGCTGGCTGCCACGGGGATGGGTTCCATGATGTTTTGGAGCGCCCTTAGTCTTGTTTTGGGAATAAGGACCGCTGTTCAGACCATTGCTGCTCGGAGGTTAGGACAGGGGCTTGAGTTTGAGTCTGGAATTGCATTTCGAAACGGAATGGTCATGGCCACGGCATATGCCCTTCCTGTTTCAATTTTGGGCTGGCATTTTTCTGATCAATTTGTTCCGTTTTTTATTAAAGACACCATCGCCACACCCCTTACAATAGAATATGTTTCCATAGTGTTTATGGGTCTGCTTTTCTCATCATATAGTTTTGTTTTTCAAGGGTTCTTCACAGGGATTGAAAAAACAAAAGTTCACATGAGGGTAACGATAATAAGCAACTTGCTAAATGTTTATTTGAATGCAGGATTAATATATGGCTCGAAAGGAGTTGAGGAATTCTTTTTAGATAAACTACCAACCCTATCATTCTTTTCTTTGTTATGGCAATGGGTGGATTTCCCGGCGATGGGTGTTGGCGGTGCGGCAATTGCTACCCTTATTGCTTCTGTCTGGATGACAGTCCACTACGCAATAAACCTATTCTCGAAAGACATGCGGGACACTTTTTCTGTTTTTACGCTTTCTTTTAATAAAAAAATGATGATTAGGCAGGTCAAACTTGCGCTACCCCAAGGCCTTCAAGAGTCTTTCATAGCCTTAGGTTGGGGTGTTTTTTATAAAATTGTTGGAATGATAGGGTTAATTGAACTTGCGACCACAGAATTGCTTTTTACCATCATGCACACATCTTTCATGCCGGCTCTTGGTGTCGGACAAGCCTGTTCCACCCTTGTGAGCAAGTACATGGGGGAGGAGAGAGTTGATAAATCTGAATCGAGCATAAAAGAATCCATTAGAATTGCAGAATACATCATGGTGCCAATGGGGCTGAGTTTTATTCTTTTTCCCGAACACTACCTTTTTTTATTTACCAACGATCCTCAGATAATAGAACTTGGTGTGTATGGGTTGCGGATAATAGGGGCACTACAGTTTATGGATGCGATTGGTTTTGTTTTGTGGTTTGCCCTTTCCGGTGCTGGTAACACGATTTTTCCAGCGGCAGTTGAATCCATCCTTACTTGGTTAGTTATTGTTTTGGGTAGCTATGTGGTTGGTGTATATTTTTCCTTGGGATTCAAAGCGCTTTGGTTGTTGTTTCCTGTTCACCTCGGCCTTTTTGCGGGCATAATGTTTTGGAAGATCCAGAAGGGCGACTGGAAACACATAAAGGTTTGAAGGTGTAAAATACCAACCTAAGAGATTATGCACAAACACCATCATTGGTGTAAATTTTGCGCTCTAGATTTTGCTTGAAATCCTGAATAATTAATGACAACCAACTATAAAGACCAAGACCCACAAGAAACCCAAGAGTGGATAGAGTCAATAGAAGACGCCCTCGAAGAACATGGAAACGAGAGAACAAGGTTCCTTCTTGAGACTCTCATAGATTATGCGCAGTCAAAGGGTGCGCGCCTTCCTTTTAACACTTCTACCCCATTCATAAATACAATTTTACCAGGACAAGAACCAGAATATCCTGGCAATAGGGATATTGAGAGAAAGATAAAGTCCATCGTTCGGTGGAACGCCATGGCAATGGTAACAAGGGCAAACAAGGAAACCCCCGGCATTGGCGGACACATTTCTACTTACGCCTCTGCGGCAACCATATACGAGGTGGCGTTTAACCATTTTTTAAAAGGGCCTGATCACCCCGCTGGACAAGACATGGTTTTCTTCCAGGGACATGCGTCTCCCGGGATGTATTCTCGAGCTTTTCTAGAGGGGAGGCTTACAGAAGAAAACCTAAATAATTTTCGCAGAGAATTGGCAAAAGGGGGTGGTTTATCATCTTATCCCCACCCATATCTAATGCCAGACTTTTGGCAATTTGCAACGGTTTCAATGGGACTTGGTCCGCTGATGGCAATATACCAAGCTCGATTCATGCGATATATGATTGACCGTGGATTCATGAAAGAAACAGGAAGAAAGGTTTTTGCTTTTTTGGGCGATGGTGAGATGGATGAGCCAGAGTCAAAAGGCGCACTGACATTGGCATCAAGGGAAAATCTTGACAACTTGGTTTTTGTTGTCAATTGCAACCTCCAAAGACTTGATGGCCCCGTTCGAGGAAACTCAAAGATCATCCAAGAACTAGAGGCGGCATTTAGGGGCGCGGGATGGAACGTGATAAAGACCATTTGGGGATCTGACTGGGACAAATTATTTGAAAACGATTCAAGTGGAGTGCTCATGGATCGAGTGGGTGAAATAGTAGATGGAGACCTTTTGAAGTATGTAGTAGAGGGTGGTGCATACATGAGAGAACACCTGTTTGGAAAAAACCCAGAACTCTTGAGCATTGTAGAAAACATCCCTGATGAAAAACTAGAAAGGATGAAGGCCGGTGGACATGATCCCGTAAAAATGTTTGCTGCTTATCAGGAAGCCATAGAACACAGCGGTTCCCCAACGGTTATTTTGGCAAGGACCATTAAGGGGTATGGTCTTGGTGAGGCTGGAGAGGGTAGAAACATC
>Ga0208766_1001936_pt1 | contig 10886 bp, 7 predicted proteins | sample ETN01SmetaG_3_FD_185792 | JGI IMG/M metagenome (GOLD analysis project Ga0208766, IMG submission 185792) | Marine microbial and viral communities from oxygen minimum zone, Eastern Pacific Ocean - ETNP2014F12-01SV263 (SPAdes) (version 2) | ecosystem: Environmental > Aquatic > Marine > Oceanic ...
AGTATTTTTTGTCAATGTCATGTTATTTAAAGGGGTTATTACCCACAACTACCCACAATCTTACCGAGAAGGTGCAGAAATGTCAATGAAATTTATGAGAATATTGAATTAAAATTAATTATTTATCGTTAATAAATAATTATTGTGGGTAAGAGTGGGGAGAGTTTAGTTAGGCTAGGGCAAAGGTTTAAATCGTTGAATTCCCAACGATGGAGGATTAGGCTTTATCGCCAATCGAATGGGGAAATCATATTCAGTTATTTTTTTAACTTCGGTTGCGTTTATGTATATTGAAACACCTTTTGTTGTTGAAAAGATCAATTCTGAATTGTTGACGAAAGCTGCAAGGTCTACTTCTTGATTTGGCTTTAGTGTTCTACTAACAGGGGGTAGTGTATCCCTGTTGAAAGTATAAGCTGTTTGTTCTAGTGTTTTAATTTTAATAAAGAATGGTGGTCTCACAGTAAGCAATTCTTGGCTTGTTTGATCTAATATATAATCCTTTTGCAGGTCATTGTCTAAAAGTGGTTCAATTACATTTTGTATTTGAGGACCTTCATCAGTAATAATTGCTTTACTATCTTCCTTGAATATTTTTTGAAAGATTGCTATTGCAAATAAAAGTACAAGTGACAAAACTCCGCCGATTAAATAATCTTGCCTTAATGTTTTACTGGGTAAAATTACTCTTCTCTTATACTCACCCTCATTTTCGTCTTCAATCTCATCTTCGTTTGATATTACAGTAGGCCGTTTTGTTCCAAGAAATGAGTCTAATTGTTCTAGAGCCCTTTGTGAGTCCCCTCCTATTTCCTCAGCATAGGCTCGTAAGAATAATCTAAGGTAAGGAACCTCTATATCAATGAAATCGCCAGATTCAATTGCTTTGAGGTAAGGAACATTTATTTTTGTTCGTTCACTAATTTCTTCAAGTGATATCTCTCTAGATTTTCGTAAGTCTTTTAATTCTTTATAAAACTGTGCCATTGTGCGATAAGTGTATCTGTAAAGTTAAAGATTTTGTTTTGCCCATTAAAAGTCTAATCATCAATATTTGGAGTTTTTCTTAGGTCTTTCTTTTTACTTTGAATTCGTTTCTTTAACAATCTCTTTTCCTTTGATCTTGTTGGTGGATGGGTTTTGTGCCTTGATTTCTTTTTTATACATGATTTTCTAAATATCTCAACCAGCTTTTTGATGGCATCTTCCTTATTCCTTAGTTGGGAACGATATCTATTTGATTTTATAGTTATTACCTCATTATTTAATAATTGGTTACGACTAATATTGAATTTTATTGCTTCCAAAAACCAATCTGGGTAATTGTGGTTTTTCAATTCATATTTCAGAATTACAGCGGTAGATACCTTATTTACATGTTGCCCACCAGGCCCTGTTGAACGTGTTGCTTTGAATTTTATTTTTTCATCAAAGATGGAAATCTCATTATTGATTATTATCAATTATTTATCTCCTTTTTTAATAATTGAAAATTCTTGTGGAATTTTGAAATTGGTAAGCCCATTACATTATAAAAGCAGCCTGTTATTTTGTTGATATGAATAGAAAAACCATCTTGAATACCGTAGCTCCCAGCCTTATCAAATGGTTTATAAGTATCTATATAACTATCAATATCTTTATCTTTTAAAGTATTAAATGAAACAAATGTAGATTCATTGAATGTAATGTCTGTTCCAGATTCCAAGTGAAAAAAGGAAACGCCAGTTAATACCTCATGTGTTTTCCCAGATAGAGATTTAAGCATAAATACACTGTGGTCTCTATCTTTTGGTTTACCTAGTATTTTCCCATCTAACACCACGATTGTATCTGCTCCAATTATAAATGTATTTGGATGGTTTTTAGCAACATCCTTTGTTTTTTCTCGGGCCCAATGTTCGCAAAATGCTTCAGGTGGAAGATTGATTGAAAAATCTTCTAGGGTATTGCTTGGTAAAGTAATGAATTCTAAACCAATTTGAGATAAAATGGTTTTTCTTCTAGGTGAAGCTGATGCAAGAATAATGTCAAATTTTACCATAATGATTGATTTAATGATATTTTGCGCATTTACCAATGTAGGATACAGTGGAGTTATTACCAATGGCCTTTATTCTGTAAATGTATACTCCATTAGCAATTTTCCCATTAAATGAATCATTCCCATGCCACTCGACAGTATTATATCCGGCATTTAGGTTATGATCAGTGTAAGACCAAATTTTTCTTCCTCCAAGACTATATATATCTAATTTCAAATCATAAACCTCTGTTACTTCAAAACAAAATTGAGTACTACTAAAAAATGGATTTGGAAAATTATAGGCATTATATATTTGTAAAACATTATTGGATGATTTAAATAGCTTTACTTCTTTTTCAGATGGGTTATTTGCATTGTCCCACGCTTTTACCCTTATATGGACCAATTCATCATTTGCATTATATATTATTGTTCCAGTTGTAATGCTATTCTGTTCATAGAAAAATTCGTTTGTTGCTATAGTTGATTGGAGAATGCTTAAATCGTTAATTATGATTTCATGTCCAGTCTCATTAGTTAAGTTTATTCCCAAGGGGTCTGAAAACCTTATTGTTATGTGTCCATTTTTAGAAAAATGGTCTCCATTTTCAAGTCTCGTACCATGTTCATTCTCAAATGAGATCTGAGGACCAAAATTGTCATCAGTAGGACTTCCACCTGATAAAAAAATTGTACTGATAGCAGAGCGAGCTTCATTTTGTTCATTATGTATGTAAACCAAAAGAGATGCGGGGTCATTTGAATAAGATATATCTTGGGGAATGCGAATCTCACCATCAATTGCTTGATCGGAAAATGAGAATTGACCTCGGAATAATGTCGCTCCAGGAAGAATATATGAGAGTGAATAAGTTTCAGATGAGATCTCATATTCTCGAGTGACGTGTCGTGGTGCATCTTTCATTATTACATATCCACTTCCATTCCCAGCAATAGAATTTTGTTCTCCATAATAATATGCAGTTTCTAGGGTTTTGAGTGTATCGGGAGAAATATTTAAGGTGGTTAATGTATCAAAGGGCATAGGTAGTTTCATTGCTGGATCTCCAAACAAATGAAAATATTGAGATTCACTCGTTCCATCCTTAATTGATTGTAATATTATTCCTACTTTATCTTCACTTACATTATTGTTCTCAAAAATTTTTTCAAAAATATCAAGAGTATAACGTTCATTTCCAACAACGGTAATTGGGCGACTAGTTGCAATTACCATTGCAGCTGCATTCATTGGAGACCTGATTAATTCTTCGGCAAATGATTCTGTAATTGGGTCATCAAAATGGCCAAAGGAACAGGTCCCTACTATCCAAATGGGTAGTTTATTTCCTGTATTAATTTGGTTTAGATCACCACGATTCATATCCAGTAATTTTTCCTGTGCCAGCTGATATGGCGATCCATGGCCTATATAAGAAATAATTGCTGTCCCTGTGCTAAGAGCATTAAATAGTGCCTCTGTAGCACCGGGCTTGATAACTCCATATGCAGATGCATCACTAACTTCTGGAAATTCCATCATGTATATCTTGTCAATGTAGATTGACGGAGGTACCACTGATGCTAACTGCTCCGAATTAAGGGTGTGGGATTTGCCAGTGTTTATCGATCCATGTTTAGGCTCAGGTCTTGCTGCGTCATCAGCAATTAATGTGATTCTTTGCCGCCAAGGTCCTAATTCTGGATCAGTCTCTAGATTGATCACTTTATCTACAAAATCCACCACCTCTTGCTCATTTCTTGCAGGAAATCTGCCTGTAGCTATTTCAGGTATATTACCATAGACAGCGGCCAGGAGATCATCTGTCGCATAGGTTCTTGATGATTGTACCTGGATCGTAGGGACTATAATAGTAGATTGCCCTGTTATATTCCTATAGTCATATCCGGCATCTCCCAGAAATAAAGCACAGCTAGGATATGGTGGTAACCACCTTTCTTGAGTCCATTGTATGAAACTACGGATTGCCAATGGATCAGGATTGCCTGAGCTGAACTCCAGATATATTTGCTCGATGTCTGCGTAAACTGCAGGGTTTCTTAATGCTAATAGATCTTCAGCCTTATCTTTGAAATTGCTGGGTCCAATAACAAGATAGTCTGCTTGCAAGCCTGTCTGACGAAGTATTTCAAAAGATTGATTATTTCTGGGTATTATTTCACTTAAGTAATTCAAGTTTGTTTCGGTAAAGATAATTAAACGACTATGATCATTAGATTGAGGAGACACATTGCAATACCCTTGATCATCAATATCAAGACTAGCAATATTTGATGGGTCACTAATATCCCATAGTCTTATATCTGATGGCCTTTGGCCTGTAAAGAAAAATCTTAGATCTTCATTAGAAATAGGTGCTAGAAATTCATAGCTCTGCTCAAAATGAAGTTCCCTGCTGTAGTGCAATTGGAAATAATCCAAATAAGGATATGAATTAGCATCTGTGGAAAGGTTTTTTACGTAAAAGATATTCATTCCATCATCTAGATCTAGACCTTGGGTGATGGTTGAAAACTGCCTAGAGGAATTTCCAGTCCAATCGGTCAACGAGCCTAATTGCTCTCCATTGACATTACCATATCTAATGCTCAATTGATGATTTGATAGTGAGGTCTCTGTTAGAGAATGTCCTCTAAATCTAGCTAATATTGAAATATCTGCACCTATTTTCGGTGTCGGTAAATCTAGGACGATTGGTTGTGAACCACCAGAGGGGATTGGGTTTCCAACCCATTCTGTTCCTGATGCATCAAGATTAATCAAGTCTGATTCTAAGTGATGTGACGAAATACCATAATCTAGTAGAATACCTGATTGTGGTTGCTCTACCTCAGTTACACGTTTTCCTCTGAGTTGCATATTATCTGGTATAAGAAGCCAACATGAGTTTGAAGTAAAGTAAATATTTTGATTCCATTCAAGATCATTATTTGAGAAATCAAATCCCGAGGGTCCTCTTCCATAAAAAATGATTTTATCATCATTGTCGAATGATCCATCATCTTCGCCTGTAACTAAAATTGAAATTTCAGTAAGATTATCAAGTAATGGTTGATTAAAAGAATTGACTCTTGGCCTGCCTAGTTCCTGGCTCATATAGATTGAGAAAGATCTTGGATCAATTTCTGAGATATCCTCAATCAAAGAATCTAATAGAGAAAACTTTATTGCTGACATCTCGTCTTTATTCAAAAAAAATTGAAACCATCTTCCAATGGGCAGGTCGGTCATCCTATTCAAATTGAATTCATCTTTTTGTATCCAATCTTTTGCAATTGACCAATTGATGACTCGATTTTGCAATAATTCAATTTCAGAGGAATATGGTGTCCTGTATTCATTAAATGCTCCTATGAACTCTATTTTGATTATGATCCTTTTATGGTAGGATTCTTCATTAATTACAGGAGAAAGTCTTAGAGTTGCTGTCTCAAGACCTTGCAGCCTCTGTCTATTGACCCATTCAAAACCTATATCTGCTTTTTGTTGTGTATTAAAAGGAATTATTGATTCATTTTCATAATTGATCAGTGTTGTGGGAATCTCTTCATTTGGTAATCCTATCAATATTGAAATAGGGAAGAGGTCAGATTCTGTATTGGCTTCTATGTTCAGTTCAAGAATAATGATCTCTGAATCATTTCTTATCATTTGTTTTGTAACAGAAGAGAAGACAATGTTATGCAAGATCAATATATAACCAAAGTGTCTAAGCATAGTTCGAAAATAAGATAAACTGACCATCAAGTGCGTTGGAAAGTATTGTTGTTTTCAAGTAGATTCATACTCTTGATTATATAAAAAAGTTTCGATTTATTCTAAATCAAGATTCTTAATTATTTTGGAGTACAAAACCATATGTTTGATCTAGAAATGATTCAAAATGTTTATTCTCGTATGGCAGACCGTATTGACTCTGCACGTGACATTTTAAATACCCCACTAACACTATCTGAAAAAATATTATACTCTCATTTGTCTGTTGGGAATGCTGATAAGGCCTATGATAGAGGACAATCCTATGTTGACTTCTCACCTGACCGTGTTGCTATGCAAGATGCCACAGCTCAGATGGCCTTGCTCCAGTTTATGATGGCGGGTAGAGATAAGGTTGCTGTTTCATCCACTGTCCACTGTGACCACCTGATCCAAGCAAAAAAAAGTGCAAACATCGATCTAGCTCAAGCGATGGATGTCAATGGTGAGGTCTATGATTTTTTAGAATCGGTCTCAAATAAATATGGAATCGGATTTTGGAAACCCGGGGCTGGTATAATTCACCAGGTAGTTCTGGAGAATTATGCTTTCCCAGGAGGCATGATGATCGGAACTGATAGCCATACTGTCAATGCAGGTGGTTTGGGGATGATAGCCATTGGCGTAGGTGGGGCTGATGCTGTTGATGTTATGGCAGGAATGCCATGGGAATTGAAATTTCCAAAATTTATTGGAATTAAACTAACTGGAAAATTGAGTAAATGGGTATCAGCAAAGGATGTAATTCTAAAGGTCGCAGGCATTCTAACTGTCAAAGGAGGGACCGGTGCCATTGTTGAATATTTTGGACCAGGAGCAAATACTATCTCCTGCACTGGAAAGGGAACCATATGCAATATGGGCGCTGAAATAGGTGCGACAACCTCTGTTTTTGGTTATGATGAGCATATGGGAAAATATTTAAGGGCAACTGGAAGAGTTGGCGTTGCTGATCTTGCAGACTCAAATTCAGCATTACTACGTGCTGATACTGAAGTGATTGCTAAACCTGACCAATACTATGACCAGTTCATAGAGATAGACCTGAGTGATCTTGAGCCTCACCTTAATGGGCCATTTACACCAGACAGAGCTACTCCAATCTCAAAGATGAGTGAAGAGGCAGCCAAGGAGAATTGGCCAACCAAGGTTCAAGTTGGATTAATTGGATCTTGTACTAATTCCTCATATGAGGATATATCCAGATCAGCTTCAATCGCACAACAGGCAGTTGATAAAGGATTGAGCATAAAATCCAAGTTTACAATTACACCGGGATCGGAACAGGTCAGACATACTATCGAAAGAGATGGATTAATCAATATTTTTGAACAACTTGGTGCTGATATCTTTTCAAATGCATGTGGACCTTGCATCGGACAATGGGCGAGAGTTGATTCAGAAAAAGAAGAAAAGAATACAATAGTGCATTCTTTCAATAGAAATTTTGCAAAGCGCGCTGATGGTAATCCAAATACATATGCATTTGTAGGATCGCCAGAGTTAGTGACCGCTCTTGCAATTGCAGGAGATCTAACCTTCAATCCTGAGAGAGATTATTTAACTAACGATCATGGAGAAAAAATACTTTTTGAACCACCGGTTGGAGTTGACCTACCGGAAAATGGATTTTCTGTTGATGATCTAGGCTATCAAGCGCCTGCAGAAAATGGTAAGGGTATTGAGGTCTTAGTAAATCCAGATTCAGAAAGGCTTCAGATGCTATCACCCTTTGAACCATGGGATGGAAGTAATATTACTCAAATAAGATTATTGATCAAGGCAAAAGGTAAGTGTACAACCGACCATATCTCTATGGCAGGACCATGGCTTAAATACAGAGGACACCTTGATAATATATCAGACAATATGTTAACAGGTGCTACTAACTTCTTCAATGGTAAAACCAACTCCGTAAAAAATCAGTTGGATGGCAGATATGAAACTGTACCAAAAACAGCAAGGTCATACAAAGCCGCAGGTGTGCCGACTATAGTAGTGGGAGACGAAAACTATGGTGAGGGTTCTTCTCGTGAACATGCAGCAATGGAACCACGGTTTTTAGGAGTAAGAGTGGTCCTTGTACGCTCATTTGCTAGAATTCATGAGACAAATCTAAAAAAGCAAGGAATGTTGGGTCTGACCTTTGCAGAAAAATCTGATTATGAAAAAATATTTGAAGATGATTTATTGGATTTCTTGGACCTTGATTCTTTTAGTCCAAATAAACAATTAACTCTATTGGCAAAGCACTCTAATGGAAAACAAAATGAGATTCTTTGTAATCATACATATAATCAAGCGCAGATTGATTGGTTTAGATCTGGTTCAGCTCTTAATTTGATTCGCACCAATAGCCAATAGAGAATTAGGTAACATTTAGTAATGAAAGTTCTTGTCACTGACCCGATCTCCAATACTGGCATATCTATTTTAAACGATGCAGGCCTTGATGTGGCTTATGAAGCAGGATCATCGCAAATAGAAAAATATGAGGCGGCTCATGACGCTGATGGTCTAATAATTCGAAGTGGTACACAAGTAGATTCAAAAATGATTGAATATGCTCAAAGATTACAAGTTGTAGGACGTGCCGGTGTAGGTATAGATAATATTGATATAACGAGTGCAACGCGAAAAGGTATTGTTGTAATGAACACTCCTGATGTGAATACTATATCTGCTGCTGAGCATACATTAGCACTTATGCTTACACTTTCAAGAAATACTCATCTTGGACACACTTCATTAACAAGTGGTTCTTGGGATCGGCATAAACTCATTGGAACAGAACTTCAAAATAAAACTATTGGTATTTTGGGCTTAGGAAAAATTGGCAGAGAAGTAATGGATAGATGTCGTTCTTTTGGAATGAAAATTCTTGGATTTGATCCATTCATTAATCAAGGTCTTTTTTCTGAGGCAGACATTACCATAACAAGCCTGGACGAGGTCGTTGAGAAATCTGACTATGTATCACTGCATATGCCTTTAAATGAGAATACAAGAGATCTACTTAATTATGACCGCTTTCAAACTATGAAGCCCACAGCAAAAATTATAAACGTAGCCAGAGGTGGTATTGTAAATGAACACGATCTTGCTAGGGCATTGAATGAAGATATCATATCCGGAGCTGCAATCGATGTTTTTACTATTGAACCTATTGAGAAGGATAACCCTCTCTTAAATGCGAAAAATATTTTATTATCACCTCATTTGGGTGCTTCAACAAAAGAGGCCAAAGAGGGAGTCAGTATTGCGATCTGTGAGCAAGTACGAGACTACTTGATTGATCAGAAATTATCGAATGCATTAAATATGCCAATACCAAACCTCTCAATATTAAAAAAGATTCAGCCTTTTCTCGACCTAGGAGAGTTGTTGGGTGATCTAATTAGTCAGTTAAATCGAGAGCCTATAGAGCGCATACTAATTGAATGCCAAGGTGCAATAGAGGAGATAAGGCCAATATCATTAGCTATTCTCAAAGGCTTACTAGCTCCAAACTTACCTGACCGAATTAACTATGTAAATGCTGAGACCATTGCGAAAGAATTAGGCTTAGATGTAGAAGTTCGATACAGTAATTCAGAGTCAAGTTATAATAATGTTATTTCATTAGTGGTGGTAACTGCAAAAAAGTCATATCAATTAGATGGAAGTATATTTGATGATCTAAAACCTCGTTTGGTTAATGTTTTAGGAAGAAAGATGGAAATAACACCTAAAGGGAGTATGCTATTACTCGAGAATAATGATGTTCCAGGAGTTATTGGAAAAGTAGGCACCATGCTAGGTGATAGAAATATTAACATTGCTGCGTATCTGTTAGATCGTAGAGATCAAAATGGAAAGGCATTTGGTGTGATTCGCTTGGATAATACAGTCGAGCAAGAGGACATATTATTACTAAGAAACTTAGAGGAGATAGAATGGGTCGGTCATGTAAAGGTAAAAGCTTGATCGATAATAATTTTTATAACAATAATAAATATATTAGATTTAATAAAATGGAATTAGGTAACCAGCATGTCAAAACTTTGGGATGATCTAAAAGAGAATATGAAAGATTGGAGTGCTTCTGCTGTTGAAAAAGCAGAGGAAATGAGTCGCGTGGCTATGGCAAAGACAGAGGAGATGACAAGAATATCAAAAATAAAATTTGAGATTCATCAACTTCAACGCGATATGAACAAAGCATACGAAAAACTAGGTAAATTAGCCTATTCTCATACTAAAGAAGATCATATGGCCACATTTTCAGGAAACATTGAATTTTTTGAGATAGTATCCAAGATTGAAAGTATAAAAGAAGAGATAAATTTTAAAGAAGATGAAATAGAAAAAATAAAATTAGAATATGATATTGATGATAATGATATACAAAATGAGAATGATCAAGATCACTTCAATCTAGATTTAAATGAAAAAATGAAAGATCAAACCAATTAGTTCTATTTATGTCATTAGATCTTTTTCAAAATATATTTATTTTTTCATTTTATAATGGTAAAATTTTAAATTTGATAGTTAACTCAATTGCCTAAATAGAATGTTCTCACTAAAAAATATTATTATTCAGAAAGAATCAACGCGAGGTGTTAGGCAATGGCATTTCGATCGAAACCAAACAATGATTATCATCAGTGCAATTACTGTTATCATTGGTGTATCCCTATTTTTGATAGCTGATCTGTTAAGTAACTATCTATACGAAAAGCGTCTTAATGATCTCAAGGTCAATTATGTTAATGTATCAAAAAATTTAAATTTTCTTATTAATAGGTTGGAAGATCTTGATTCTCAAATTGATAAAATAGAAGAAAAAGATAACGCAGTTAGAACATACGCAGGAATGCCTCTCATTGATAAAGATATTAGGAAATTGGGCATTGGAGGTCATTCTACAAATACGGGGAAATTCTCAGATAACTTAGCACCCATTATCAATAAAGAATTAACTATGCTCGAGATGAATGTTGAAAAATTATCTCGTGAAATAAATTTAGAGTTGAGTAGTTATAACTCAATTTATGATAAGGTTCAAGAAAACATACATAGGATAAATCGAATTCCATC
>Ga0208766_1001944_pt1 | contig 10864 bp, 8 predicted proteins | sample ETN01SmetaG_3_FD_185792 | JGI IMG/M metagenome (GOLD analysis project Ga0208766, IMG submission 185792) | Marine microbial and viral communities from oxygen minimum zone, Eastern Pacific Ocean - ETNP2014F12-01SV263 (SPAdes) (version 2) | ecosystem: Environmental > Aquatic > Marine > Oceanic ...
CCTTCTGAAAATACTTCTTCTCTGTGAATTTCTGTTTTTCTCTCAATGAAGTTCTTTAGACTTCTTCCAAAATGCCAATAGCTCGGTTCAATGTTTGCATAATCATAAATAGTACCAGCAAGATCTATTAATTCAACCATCTCATCAGTTACGCCGTTTCTTGTCTCATTTTGTATTGGTGGTTTAATCACTAAAGGAACATTGGTTAAACAGTCTTGAAAAGTATTTTGTGTTTTTTCAACTAACCCATAATCACCAGTAAAATCACCGTGATCGGATAAAAAAATAATCAAAGAGTTGTTATATAAATTATTCTTTTTTAGTTTATCTACTAATAAACCAAATTGATAATCAACTCTTGCACACATCCCAAGATATACCGCTCTTAACTCTCTCCATCTATCTTCACTCCAATTTTGCATTTGCTGACCATCAAGTATGCCTTTCAAAAGACTTGGTTTATCTTCCCATTTTTTATATTCATATCTATTAGGAATTTTATTTCTATTTATTGAAGAGTACCAAGGATCTTCTACACAGTAAGGAGGGTGAGGATATCCAAGAGGTAAGAATAAACAAAATGGTTGATCATCTTTATAGTCTTCTATGAAATCTAATGCTCCATAAACCATAGACCAATCATCATCAAAATATTTATCTTTATTTTTTTTATCGAGTTTCCCTTTATAAAAACTATAATAATTATCGCTGTTTTTATTTCCTCTCCATTTTAGATCACCCCCATGTGTTCCTTCTTGTAGTTCGTATCCCCATTTTTTAAAATCATTTTCTGAAGGCTCAAAATATATGTCACAATGATTACGATAACCTTCTTGTCCAGCAATCAAATCATTTTTACCTCCCCACCAAATATAATAATCAGATTTTTTCAGTTCTGATAAAATACTCGAATCCCCTTTTTCAGTATGCAACATGTAATGCATTGTTCTGTGTCCATGAACATGAGGATACCAACCAGTCATAAATGAGCATCTACTTGGTGTGCAAACTGTTGCTTGGCAAAAAGCATTTTTGAAAGCAACAGCATCATGATTAATTATTTTATCTAGATTTGGAGTCTTTGATCCAGGATAACCCAGATAACCAAGCATATCACCTCTCCATTGATCAGGATTAATTATAATGATGTTGGGCTGCTTTTTATGCATATATAATTGATTTTATATACGAAAATTAGTTAAATATAGCTAGATGTTAATCATGTTTCATTATATGTTTAATAGTTAACTTTTATATAATTTTCATAATGGAGGTATAATGAAAACTTTTTTAAAACTATTTTTTTCAATTTTTATATTAGCGTCTTTTAGTACAGCAAAAGCCGATACTATTAAATGGTTACACCTGTTTGGTGACGATGATAATAGTATGCCAGGTATGTTAAAAGCGGTTAAAGAATTTGAAGAAAAAACAGGACATACTGTCGTAATGCAGTATTTAGAGAATGAGTCTTTTAAGGCGAAACTTCCAACAATGTTACAATCAAATGATAGACCAGATATTTTTTATAGTTGGAGTGGCGGGGTAATGTATGATCAAGCTAAAGCTGGTTTCTTAAGAGATATTTCTGGCGTTGTTCCAGATAGTTATCTACAGACTGTAAGTGCAGCTGCTGCAGATGCTTTTACTTATGGTGATCAAAGAGTTGGTTTACCTAAACAAGTTGCTCAGGTTGCTTGGTGGTATAATAAAGATTTGATTAATCAAGCAGGAGTTGACGTATCTAAAATAAAAATGTGGGATGATCTTCTCTCAGCAGTTCAACAAGTTAAAGATGCAGGAATAACTCCAATATGCATGGGAGGAAAAGATAAGTGGCCAGTTCATTTTATCTGGACTCATTTACATATTAGAAATGGTGGAAAAGCATTATTCATTGACTCACTTAATAATGGTGGATGGGGAAGACCTGAATACATCTTATCAGGAGAGCAAATGCTGGAACTTGTTGCGCTTGAACCTTTTCAAAAAGGATGGTTAGCAGCTACATGGCCTGATCAAGCAGGTTTTTTTGGAGATGGTAAATGTGCAATGGCGTTCATGGGTAATTGGATGTATGGAGCACAAGCTGCGAATAGTGCAAGTGGTGAAGGATTGGGTGATGACAACATGGGGATGTTTAATATGCCTATGACTAAAGGTGGACTTGGTGATTCTGGAGATACACTAGGGGGTATTAACGGATGGTTGTTTTCTAGCTCAGCACCAGATTCAGCTGTAGAATTAATTATGCACTATGTATCTAAAGAAATTCAAACTGAAGATGCATCAAATGGCGCATATATACCTATCGTTAAAGGAGCTGATGCTGCTTTGGAAAATCCTTTCCTTCAGCAAGTAGCAAAAAACATTGCTAACTCTCAATATCATCAAATCTTTTATGATCAATTCTTAGGAGCAGATATTGGTAGAGTGGTAAACGATGTTTCTACAGATTTAGCAGCAGGTATAATTTCTGCTGAAGAAGCTACTCAAGCTGTACAAGAGGCTTGGGAGTTTAATCAATAATTTTAATTAGGGCTCTTTTATAAGAGCCCTAATTTTTTCAGAATGCGATCACCAAAATCTGAAGCTTTGTTGAGCAGGTATTCAACTATTATAATTTTTTTAATACCTGCCTTAACTATATTTACACTATTTGTAGTGCTCCCAATTGGGGAAGCTGCATACTATAGTTTTTATCGTTGGAATGGTTATGGTGATCCAGAAAAATATGTTGGTTTTAAAAATTATGCATATTTATTTAAAAACAGAGTCTTCATTTTATCACTTAAGAATAATTTTTATATCATAGCTATATCTTTATTTATTCAATTACCTTTTGCTCTTTTAATTGCTTTGATGATCTCAGATAAAATTAAAGGAGCAACTTTTTTTAGAACAATTTTTTTTCTTCCTTATATTTTAGCAGAAATAGTTACCGGTTTAATTTGGGCATATATTTATGATGGTAATTATGGTTTAGTGGCAGCTGTCTGGGGATTTTTTGGTGCTGAAGCTCCTTTTATCATTGCTGATAAGGATTGGGCATTGGTTGCAGTGTTAATAGTAATTTTCTGGAAGTTTTTTGGAATTCATATGATGATTTATATTGCGGGATTGCAGGCAATTTCAAAAGAAGTGTTAGAAGCTGCTAAAGTAGATGGAGCGGGCTCGTTTATAACTGCAATCAGAATCAAAATACCAATGTTAATTCCAACAATAAAACTTTCAGTATTCTTATCTCTTCTTGGTAGTTTGCAATTATTTGACATTATTATGCCTTTGACAGGAGGCGGACCATCTAATGTGACGCATTCAATGGTTACATACTTGTATTATTTTGGTGTTATGAGAATGAAGATAGGATTTGGAAGTGCTGTTGGTGTAATAATATTTCTAATTTGTTTATTTATTGCAATTGGATATCAAAGAACTTTAATGAGGGAGGATAATGAAAACAGGTTTTAAAACATTCTATTTGTATCTTTTCCTTTTTCTAATGGCAGCAATGATTATTATACCTTTGTATGTCTCTGTTATGGGAGGTTTTAAACATACTGGGGAGTTAAGAACTAATTCTTTAGGTCTTCCAATAAATTGGAAATTTGAAAATTACACTTCCCTTCTTGGAAACTCAGATTTTTGGCTATTTCTATGGAATTCAACAGTATATGCGGTTGGAACAACTTTTTTTGTTGTCTTATTTGCTTCCATGACAGCATTTATATTTGCACACGTAAAATTTGCAGCAAATAAATTTCTTTATAATTATTTTTTATTAGGACTCATGTTTCCTTTTGCGACTGCTATTCTACCTCTTTTTTTACGAGTTCGTGATTTTGGGTTATTGGGCACTAGTTGGGCAGTAATCCTTCCTCAAATTGCCTTTGGATTAGGTTTTTCAATTATTCTTTTTCGAGGTTTTTTTAGGCAAATGCCTAGAGAAATATTTGATGCAGCTTTTTGTGATGGATGTAGCTATACACAATTTTATTTTAGGTTTACACTTCCTTTATCAACTCCAATATTGGCTACTGTAAGTGTAATTACGCTAACTGGTAGTTGGAATAATTATTTGTTGCCTCTAATCATGATCAATGATGAGTCACTTTATTCTTGGCCAATGGGGATCATGGTGTTTAGAGGAGAATATTTTACTGATTGGGGTAAAATTTTAGCTTATGTTTCCCTTACTTTAGTTCCTGCCGTAATATTCTTTTTTGCTCTCCAAAAATATATAGTAGCAGGTCTAACAGGCGGAGCAGTTAAAGAATAGTATGTTGGGAAAGGAGTCATAAAATGATGAAAGTTGGAGTAATAGGTTGTGGAAATATAGCTGATATCTACTTTAAAAATTCAAAGCAATATTTTAACAATTTTGAAATTGTTGCTTGCGCAGATATTAAAGAAGAGGCATCAAAAAGTTTTGCTGAAAAATATAATGTTCGTCAACTAAGTGTCGACGATATATTGGCTGACAAAGAAATTAAATTTATAATTAATTTAACAATTCCAAATGTTCATTATGAGGTATCTAAATCAATATTAGAGTCGAAAAAACATTCATACTCAGAAAAACCTCTTTCTATTGAATTTGATGATGGAAAAAAATTAAATGAATTAGCTAAGGATAATAATGTATATGTTGGTTGTGCTCCCGATACTTTTTTAGGTGCAGGAATCCAAACAGCTAGAAAACTTATTGATGAAAGTGCTATTGGCAAAGTTCAGTTGGGGAGTATTTCTATGGCAGTACCTGGTCATGAAATCTGGCATCCTAATCCTGATTTTTACTACCAATATGGCGGCGGTCCAATTTTAGATATGGGTCCATACTATTTTAGTGCTTTGGTTAGTTTGTTAGGCCCAGTTGCTAATGTTGATAGTAAAATTAAATCTGTGTATGAAAAAAGAGTAATTGGTAGTGGTGATAGAAAAGATCAGGAAATAAAAGTAGATATTCCAACAAGCATCATTTCACATTTAGAGTTTAAATCAGGTGCATTGATTGATGCTTTCTTTTCTTTTGATGTTTGGAAGCATAATAAAAATCACATTGAATTGTATGGTGATAAGGGCTCACTAAATGTACCAGATCCTAACATGTTTGGTGGACAACTGTTAATGTGTACTTCTAAAGGAGGAGAGTGGGAATCTATTCCTACAAGTCATATGAATTTAGGAAAGTATAATATTGAAAAAAATCATCAGAAAGCTAATGAAGATCCAACTGTAGCAAACTACAGGGGTGTTGGTGTTTCAGAAATGATTAATGCTATAGGAAAAGGTGTTAAAAATAGATGTAGTGGGGAATTAAGTTTACATGTTCTTGATATTATGGATAGTATATTAGAGTCAGGAAAGAATAATAAAAAAGTTAATTTAAGAAGTGAGTGTGAAATGCCTCAATATTTTTCTGAAGAGGAAAATAACACTCTATTGAAAGGATAATAGAAAATGAAAAAAGCCCTTATTGTTTATGGAGGATGGCCAGGACATGAGCCAGAAAAATGCACAGAAATATTAACTGAAATGCTAGAACCTGATGGATATGAAGTAAGAGCGGAATATCAAACGTCTGCTTTTGCAGAAGACTATGTACATGAAATGGATTTAATTATTCCTCTTGTTACAATGGCATTTCATTTTGATCCAAGAGGTGAAATTAAAAAAAATGCAGTCAATAATGTTGTTAAGGCAGTTATCAATGGTGCCGGATTAGCAGGTCATCACGGTGGGATGTGCGATGCATTTAGACAATCCATCGATTGGCAATTTTTAACAGGTGGTCAGTGGGTCAGTCATCCAAGTGGCATCCATGATTACAAAGTTAATATTACTAAAAAAGATGATCCCATTATGGAAGGAATAGAAGATTTCGATTACCACTCTGAGCAATATTATATGCATGTAGATCCATTGAATGAAGTATTGGCAACAACAACTTTTAAAGGTGATGAAGTTTGGAATTTAGAACAAGAGCCTGGTTCATCCAGCGGTGATGCTTACACTACAGAATGGTTAAAAGGTGTTGAGATGCCGGTAGTATGGAAAAGACAAATTGGAAAAGGAAGAATTTTTTATACTTCACTTGGACATTTTGCTAAAGAACTTCATCATCCAGAAATGAGAAAAATATACCACCGAGGCCTACTCTGGGCATCTAGATAAATGTTTATTGGAATAGATTTAGGAACTTCATCTGTAAAAACTATTTTGATTGATGAGAATCAAAATACATTGGCATCAAAGACTGAATCGATTTCCATTGAGAATCCTCAAAATGGTTATTATGAACAAAATCCTGAAGAATGGTATGAAGCTACTATAAAATGTTTTGATTATTTAAAAAAACAAAAACCTAAAGAATTTATTGAAACTCTTGCCCTATCTATTTCAGGACAAATGCATGGAGCTACTCTTTTAGATAAAGAAGCAAAAGTTTTAAGAAACTGTATTTTATGGAATGATACGCGCTCATCTATTGAGTGTGATGAAATGGAGCAAAAATCTTCTAATCTCAGAGAAATTTCAGGCAATATAGCTATGCCAGGATTTACTGCTCCAAAATTATTATGGGTAAAAAACAATGAGCCTGAAATATTTAAAAAAATAAATAAAGTTTTACTGCCAAAGGATTATTTAAGATTCAGACTCTCAGGTGAATTTGTGACCGATCCTTCAGATGCGTCAGGAACATTGTGGCTTGATGTTAAAAAAAGAAATTGGTCTGAAGAGTTATTAGAAACAACTTCTCTGGGCATTGAACATATGCCAAGAATTGTAGAAGGTTCAGAGTCATCTGCAGAAATTTCAAAATCAATTAAAGAGCAATTTCGATTTAATCATAATGTAATCATTGCTGGTGGGGCTGGTGATCAAGCAGCAGGGGCAGCAGGATCAGGAGTGATTAAACCTTCACAAGCTGTATTATCTTTAGGTACATCAGGAGTATATTTTTCACCTACTGGAAAGTTTTCATCTAACGCATCAAAAGCTGTGCACTCATTTTGTCATTGCTTACCTAATACTTGGCACCATATGTCAGTTATGCTCAGCGCAGCTAATTGTATAGATTGGGCTTCAGAAATGTATGGAATTTCAATAGATGAATTTTATAAAATTGTTCATAGCTTCTGCGAAGAAACTGATAATATTTTAAAAGCGCCATTTTTTTTACCGTATTTAAGTGGAGAAAGAACACCCCATAATAACGCTTTTATACGAGCAGGATTCCATTGCTTGACTACATCAACATCTAAGGCTGACATGCTTTACGCTTCTCTCGAAGGAGTAATTTTTGGTTTAAAAGATGGATTTGAAGCAGTAAATGAGGTTAATAATAATACGAATGAAACTTTTGTTGTTGGGGGTGGGGCAAAAAGTCAAACTTGGTTAAATCTTCTTAGCTCTGCAATTAATACAGAAATCAATCAAGGAGAAGACTCTAACTTAGGTCCTTCTCTTGGTGTAGCAAGACTAGCCATGATGGCAACGGGAAAATTTGATCAAGAACAAGTAATGAAAAAAATGTTAGTAAAAAGTATAATCAATACAAATCCAAAATTAGTAGAGATTTTAAATAAAAGGTATCTAGTTTGGTCACAAATAGTATCAGCGAATTTAAACATAGCGAAAAAAATAACTGAACAGTAGGAGGAAAAAATGACTGATTATTTTAAAAATATTAATGAAATTAATTTTGAAGGAGAAAACAGCGATAACCCTTTGAGCTTCAAATATTATGATGAAAATAAACAAGTTTTAGGAAAAACAATGAAGGAGCATTTACGTTTTGCTACTTGTTATTGGCATACATTTACTTGGCCTGGCTTAGATCCTTTTGGAGGAGCAACTTTTGATAGGCCTTGGATGTCTAGTGCAGATCCTCTTAAAATGGCTGAGATGAAACTTGATGAAGCTTTTGATTTTTTTAATAAAATAAAAACTCCTTTCTTTTGTTTCCATGACAGAGATATTTCTCCCGAAGGATCAACATATAAAGAAACGCAACAAAACTTCCTCCATATTATTGATTTAATGGAATCAAAAATGGAGTCTACTAATGTTAAGCTTTTATGGGGAACAGCAAATGCATTTTCACACAAAAGATATATGAGCGGAGCATCTACAAATCCTGATCCAGAAGTTTTTGCTTACAAAGCTGCTCAAGTTAAAGATTGTATGGATGCAACTAAAAGATTAGGGGGTAGTAACTATGTTCTGTGGGGTGGTAGAGAAGGATATGAAACTATTCTTAATACCAACATGGGATTGGAAATGGACAATTTAAAAAGATTCCTGGAGCTTGTAGTAGATTATAAACATAAGATTGGTTTTGAGGGTCAAATATTACTTGAACCAAAACCTCATGAACCAACAAAACATCAATATGATTTTGACTCAGCGTCATGCTTAGCATTTTTAAGAAATGCTGGTTTGGAGAATGAGATTAAATTAAACATTGAAGCAAATCATGCAACTTTATCTGGTCATAGTTTTGAACATGAAATATCTTATGCAATTGCAAATAATGCTCTTGGCAGTCTTGATATTAATAGAGGTGATACTCTTTTAGGTTGGGATACAGACCAATTCCCAAATAGTGTATCAGAATTAATTCTTCCTTTTTATCATATTTTTTCAAATGGAGGCATAGGCAAAGGCGGGCTGAATTTTGATGCAAAAATTCGAAGACAATCAATAGATCCTGAAGATTTATTTTATGCTCATATAGGTGGTATGGATGTATGCGCTAAAACACTTCTAGCAGTTGAAAAAATGATTAATGATAAAAAACTCTCTGATTATGTTACTAAAAGATATGAGGATTGGCAAAAGGATCTTGGGAATTTTATCCATACTAAAGGCACCTCTCTAGAATCAATTCATCAAAAAGTCCTTGATGATAATATTGAGCCGGAACCAAGGTCGGGCAATCAAGAGTATTTAGAAAATATTTTAAATAAGTACCTATAGTTCAATTTTTAAATCTAGTTTATAGGTATATTTATATACCTATAAACTAAAGTGAAATTACATAATTTAAATACAAAAAAAGATTTTAAAACTCAAAACCTTTGTCTTTGCATTGGAAATTTTGACGGCATTCATCTTGGCCATCAACATGTAATAAAAAAAATCATAAATAATTCTCGATTAAATAAATTAAAATCAGCTATAATGACATTTGTACCACATCCAAAAACCTATTTTAAGAGAACAGATAATAATTTTAACATCATTACAAATGATGACAAAAAAAAATTTCTCAATTCTTTAGGTGTAGAAAATTATATTGAGTACAAATTTAATAAAACATTAGCAAATTTAGACGCGATAAAATTTATTGAAAAAATTTTAGTTAACCAATTACATGTTAAAAAAATAATAGTGGGTAAAGATTTTCGATTTGGTAAAGATAGGAAAGGTGATACTGCATTATTAAAAAAATTATCTAAAAAACACCATTATAAATTATCTATAATTGGTCATGTAAAAAACAAAAAAACTAATATCAAGTTTTCTTCATCAATTATTAGACAAAATATCAATAAAGGATCTTTTGAAAAAGTTTCTGAATCTCTTGGGCGTAATTGGTTTATGCAAGGTAAAATAATTAAAGGGGATCAAAAAGCGAGACTAATTAATTTTCCTACGGCTAATATGAAACCTGGAAATCATATTTTGCCAAAAAAAGGGGTGTATTGTGTAAATATTGTATTTCAAGCTAATCTTTATAGAGGAATTGCTAACTTTGGTGAAAGACCAACAGTAAAAGGAGTTAATTTACTTTTAGAAACACATATATTCGAATTTAATGGAGATATTTATGGGAAAGAATTGACTGTTGAATTTCTAACATTTATTAGACCTGAAAAAAAGTTTAAGGATTTTAAATCATTAACAAATCAAATTCAAAAAGACGTAATAAAAGCAAAAAAATATCATAAAATTTAATGGAATATAAAGACACTATTTTCTTACCTAAATCTTCTTTTGAAATGAGAGCAAACCTGCCTACAAAAGAACCAAAAATTCTTGAAGAATGGAACAAAGAAAAAATATTTTATAAATTACGAGAAAAATCAAAAGGTAGAGAAAAATTTGTGCTTCACGATGGACCTCCATATGCCAATGGACATATCCATATGGGAACAGCTCTAAACAAAATTTTAAAAGACGTAATTGTTAGAACGCAACAAATGGCCGGTAAGGATTCTATCTATGTACCTGGCTGGGATTGTCACGGTTTGCCTATTGAATGGAAAATTGAAGAAGGTTATAGAAAAAAAGGTAAAAATAAGGATGATGTACCTGTTGTTCAGTTTCGACAAGAATGTAGAGAATTTGCAGAAAAATGGATTGATATCCAAAAAAAAGAATTCAGGCGATTGGGGGTAGAGGGTGATTGGGCAGATCCTTATCTTACTATGTCGAATAAAGCTGAAGCACAGATTGTTCGCGAACTTGGCAAATTTTTAATAGATGAAAGTTTATACAAAGGGGCCAAACCTGTACTATGGTCTGTTGTTGAAAAAACTGCTTTAGCAGATGCAGAAGTTGAGTATGAAGATCATACTTCCAATACAATTTATGTAAAATTTTTAATTCATAGTTCTTCTGATAAAGATCTCGAAGGAGCAAATATAGTTATATGGACAACAACTCCCTGGACTATTCCTGGTAATAGAGCGCTAGCTTTTGGAAAAGATTTAAAATATTCATCGATTGAAGTAGAAGATGTTACAGAGGATTCATTAGTCCAATTAGGTGATAAACTTATTTTTGCTACAGAGTTAATAAGCAAAGTTTCTGAAGAAATTGGAATAACCTCTTTTAAAAATCTTAAAACTTTTAA
>Ga0208766_1001948_pt1 | contig 10841 bp, 7 predicted proteins | sample ETN01SmetaG_3_FD_185792 | JGI IMG/M metagenome (GOLD analysis project Ga0208766, IMG submission 185792) | Marine microbial and viral communities from oxygen minimum zone, Eastern Pacific Ocean - ETNP2014F12-01SV263 (SPAdes) (version 2) | ecosystem: Environmental > Aquatic > Marine > Oceanic ...
CTATTAATATTTCCAGGATCTAAATAAATTCTAGGGACAAGACTATGAGCTGTTGTTGGAATAATTATAGGTCTTAAATTACCTCCATCTGTAAGACACGCAGTGGTGGGGGAGTAAGTCAGAGTATGATCAATATCATTAACAGATCTAATAGTTATAGATCTAGTTGTACTATCACATGCTAGAGTATAAGTAATACTATAAGTTCCAGCGAGAGAAACAGAAGGAGAAACAACTCCAGTAGTTGGGTCAATACTTAAATAATATGCTCCTGAAGGCCCCCATTGATTTGCATAATATATACCACCATGAGTTGGTGTAACAGTAAAAGTTCCTCCAGGTTCAGTTATTATAGGCGTGATTGGGGTGTCTCCTTGATTTAAGGTTGGTGACCCTGGATAAGTAAAGCTGGCATCACCAATTTCAATAGTAATAGAAGTCTGTGCTGATTGCAGAGTTGAAGCAATAGGCTCTGTCCAAGAAAGAGTAACCGAATATGTGCCAGCAGTAGAACTGGCGACATCAATTATTCCGGTAGTACTATCTAAAGATAGCCCAGCTGGAGTAGAATTAAATGAATCAGTTAGATAACGAGGGGCAAAAGAATCAAATTCATATTCAACTTGACTTGGTGATAAAGCCTGATCGAATATTTTAATTGGACCAAATTCACCTTCGTAAGCTCTAAAAGTAGTTGTATTATTTACAGCCATTTGATATCTTCCAAAATGCATATCACCTATAGGATGTAATGTTCTATTATCAGTTCCAGTTTCGGTATGTTTTAATTCTCCATTAACATAAAATTTTAAAATAGCCAATCCACTAGGGCCATTTGTTTGTCTTGTTATGACAAAATTGTACCACTGATCATTATTAGGAAGAAAATCTCCCATTTGATAAGGGGTATTATGAATTTTTATTTTAGGCAAACCACTCTCATAGAAAAACTCTACTTGACCATTAGTTTGAGCGGTATTAGCCCAACTAAATATTTGAGTATCATCAGCCCAATTGGTCTCATTTACCCATATAGATATAGAAAAATGATTTTGTGGAAAGGATTTTCTACTATTACTATCATTTTTATTAAAAATTGAATTATTTGAATTATTGTTTTTAATTTTCCATGAATAGCCAGGAATATGTTCCATATCATTAATATTAGGAACAGGGACAGAAAGATAAAAATCTGGATGATGAGTTATGTTGTTAGTATAAGTTCCAGGAGGCATCCAATGAGAATAAGCAGAATTTGTTGTTAGGTTTGTGATTATATTTAAATTAGAAGCACTACCTACATTACTATAACTATTAATATTTCCAGGATCTAAATAAATTCTAGGGACAAGACTATGAGCAGTTGTTGGAATAATTATAGGCCTTAAATTACCCCCGTCTGAAATACATATAGTGGTAGGGGAGTATGTTAGTGTATGATCAATATTATTTACAGATCTAATAGTTATAGATCTAGTTGTACTATCACAGCCTATTGTATAAGTAATACTATAGGTTCCAGCTAATGAAACTGATGGTGATATAACTCCAGTAGTTGAATCAATACTTAAATAATATGCTCCTGAAGGTCCCCATTGACCAGGATATTGTATACTGCTGTATGATGGGGTTACTGTAAAAGTTCCTCCAGATTCAGTTATTGTAGGTGTAATTGGACTATTTCCTTGATTTAAGGTTGATGAGCCTGGATAACTTATTGAAGTATCATAAATTCCTGGACTATCAACAATTGAAATTTTAAAGGGTTCTCTAGTATTATCCATATTAAGCTCATAGACCCTTACCTTTCCTTCATCATTACCACCACCACCGACATTATGATTAGGAGCGCCCACAGCAATAATATTTCCTTTTGCATTTAAATCTACACTCCATCCAAACATAGCTCTGTTATTAGTAGCACCTGGTGATATAATATCAATCCCTATTTGTTTCCATTTGGGTTTAAGAACACCACTATGTATTTTTAGAGTCTGTCTATAGGCAGTAACACGTCCTTTTATATTCCAATCATATTTTTGAATTTCTCCCATAACTGCAGTATTACCAGAGGCATTAAGCGCTACAGACCAACCTGCTCTACTTTCTGCATCCGTATCACGAATTTCATTATTTGCAGTATGCCACCACTTCCATGTATTATCAATTGGATTATATCTATATGCATCAGCCCTTCCTTTATTAAGACTATGATGAAAAGGGCTACCAACAAGTATCATGTTTCCTTGTGCATTTATCGAAACATCATAGCCAAAATTATCACCAACGATACCTCCTCCTCCTGTTAATCCATCACCTGATTGTGAATCTCCTTTTTGATTCCAGTTTGGAGCATTATATTCATAAACCGCAAACCTACCACTATTACTGCTATGATCCTTACTTCCAATTACAACATTATCTCCAGAAGAATCTAGATCAACACTCCATCCCCAATTTGGTGTTGTATCTCCATAGTCTGGAGGATTAATTTTACCCGTAGCTCCTTTTCGAACCCAATCTGTACCATTAAATTCATAAATATGTACGATTCCTTTATTAGCAGCAACTTCTTTATCTTTTTCATCACCAATTGCCAGGACATCACCAGCAGAATTTAAAGCAATTGATAAACCAAAAAACCTCTTACCAACAGTAGAATTTTGTCCAACTATTTCACTACCTAATTGACTCCATATCCCATTTTTTCTTTTTAGAACTATTACTCGACCACAATCACTACAGCCGCTATCATTTTCTGGATTAGACATGGCTATAATATCCCCTGCATCATTAACAGCAATATGAGCGGTATTATTCTCAGCCCAATAGGTTTGACTTGTTTCTCCACCAATATTATGACCAATACGCTCCCAAGTTCCATTATTATTATAAAAAGCTCTCATTTGTCCAGCTTTCGTTGCATTATTACTGCTATGAGGAGACAAGGTGATTAAAACATTTCCTGCAGCATTTAACCTCACAGATATCCCATTTCTGTTATTATTTTCAATAAATCCTTTTGAACCTACTACAGCATTTATATCAGCTCCTATTCTACTCCAAGTTCCAAAGTCTGGATCTCTTGAATAATAGACATCATAATCACCAACAGTTGATGAGGCTGTTATAATGTCACCAGAATCTCTATCGATATAAAGTCCTGGAGGATCAGAATAAAAAATTCCACCAGCAGGCCCAGTTAATGTCGGAGTTATTACACCATCAGTTATACAATATGCTTTTTGGGGATAAGAAAAATCTATAGTATTAGAGGCCACAATAGTTATTGATTTGGAAGAAGCTGTAGAACATGAAGCGGGAATAGTATAGTCAATATTGTATAGCCCAGGAGTTGAAGCCGGCAAATCTATTTCTCCAGTTGCCGCATTTAGAGTCAGTCCAGCAGAAGAGCTAAAAACTCCACCAGAGTCTCCTAAAACTACTGGTGTTGGATTTTTTTCAGCTTTATTATAGGAGTTTTTCTCGTATTCAAAGGACGTTAATTTTATATTATTTTGAGTAACCAATGTTCCAGAGGCTCCTCCAGAGAGTACTCCATTATAAGTAGCTCCATATGATGAATTATTAACTAAAATAGTTGTAGTCACAGTTCCCATATTATAATGTACTAATAATGAAGGGTCTAAAGAGTTAGCATCTCCATGAAGATCACTTTGAATTTGAGCAAAAGTTCGTGTAGTATTCCAAATTCTTACCTCATCGATTAAACCTTTAAAAAATTGAGTGTTTTGTGGATTTTTTCCCAGATAAAACTCTCCATCATCGTTTGAAGAAACATTTACATTTTGAGGATTACCATGTTGGATTCCATTATAATACCATTGAACTTGACCAATAGCACCTCCAGCAGCGTCAGTATCATGAACTAGGGCAATATGGGTCCATTTACCATTTTCTAAACCCTGAAGCATATACTTATTCCCACCTGAAATATAAGTTGAAAATTGACGATTAGCACCAGTTTTACTACTTATAATTGTTCTACCTGGCTCACTACCTCCTGCATTCCCTTGCGCCTGAGATAAAACAATATCTCTGCCACCACTTCCATAATCATCTCTTTTAAACCAAAAGCTAACTGTAAAGTCATCATTTGGATTAAAAATATAAGGGATTGTTACAAAATCATTAGTTCCATCAAATGATAATGCACGATTACTCTCATCTACAGAAGGTGGGCACCAGCTTTGGGAATAAATTAGATTACTAAATAAAAATAATAATAATATATAGTAATTATATTTTATAATTTTATCGATCAAATTTTCTCGTTTATAAAGTGGTCAAACTTTTATAAAAGCTTACAAAAATATGAAAAATAAAAAGAAATATTTTACTAAAATAACACTTACAAAATACTGTATTAATACTTTAAACCTTAAAAGGTTTTAATTTACTTTTAAATAAAAGATAAGTGAGGAAAAATAGGGTTACCACAATGAACTCAAGGTTTATTAAATAATAAGGCCACTTCCCAATAACTAGTGGATTATCAATTTCAGGAGGCTCAGCTAAATACATATAATTAGCATCAATTAAAAAGTCAAGGGGCATAATTAGAATCATTAAAATATTTACCGCTAAAAAAATTCTTAGCCAGGAGTTTTTGGTAAGCTTAAAACCTACATTAAAATAAAGGAATAAAGGGATTAGTATTATAAGGGTGTGCGTGAAATAATATTTAAAGTACATGAAATAACTCCCATCATAATAGTTAATTTGAGGAGTTAAAATAGCTTGAATACCTCCAATTACTCCACCATAAAAAAGAAATTCAAACAAAAATTGTTTTTTGGGAACAAATAGAATAAAACAACAAATTAATTGATTCATGGCGCAAAGGTGAAGAGGAAGATGTTCAGTAACTGTCCAATTTTTATTATTTACATCAAGTATATGACCACTTATAGTGACAATAAGTAAAATAATACTAATACATTTTAACAGAAAAATGTTTCTGTCAGAATTATTATATTTTCCAATAAGAATAACACCGGGAATTAATAAAAAAGTGATTAGCGTATTTCTAATCCATTCTTGAGTTAACAGTTCTATAGTATAATTTGACACCTTTTAATTTTAAAAATTAAAATTTAATTAATATAATACAATAATAATTATATTATTTTTATAAAAATTAAATTTTATGGTATTTAGAAATACAGACAAGGTTTCTTTCTTTATGCTTTTCACTTTTTATGTGTCTACTGTTTTAGTAGGTTATTATTTTTATGAAAAAGAAGATTTTACTAGTGATTCAAATTCATTAAGATATACACTGAATCACGTTGTACTTCTTAAATTTAATGATAGTATTTCTAACAATACTTTAAAAATGATCCAAAATGCATCTTATAAGCTTCAAGAAATTAAGCAGGTAAAAGACTTTTATTTTGGAAAAAATATATCTTTAAGAGGAATGGATAAAGGATTTACTCATGTTATTTCTATGAAATTTAAAAACTCTTATGAAATGGATAGTATATACCTGCCTCATCCTATTCACAAAGAATTTTCAGCAATATTTCGTCCTCATACCGAGGATATTTTAGTATATGATTATTGGGATTAGAAAGAAATTAAATTAATTTTTTAATCTTATTTTCTTCTTCAGCAGCAAGTTCTGGATCAACTAAAATCCTACCACTATGCTCATCGATAATTATTTTATTTCTTGAAGCAATATCTAATTGAACTTGAGGAGGAATAGAAAAAAAAGATCCCCCTGCAGCTCCTCTTTGAACAGGAACTATGGCCAGACCATTTATCACACTACCTCTAATTCTTTTATAGGCCTGAATTAGATGTTCTTCTATAAGCTTTTCAAATTCAGTAGATTTTTTAACAAGTATATTTTCTTCTTTTTCCGTTTCTTTCATTATAGAATTAAGTTCTTTTTTCTTAGCTTTTAAATGATCACTTCTTTCTTTTATCTTTTCATTTAATTCTGTAATAGTTTCGTTTTTTTGTTCAATTTGCCCTTTAAACTCATTTATTTTTTTTCCAGCCAGTTCAATTTCTAAATCTTGATACTCTTGCTCTTTTACGATTGAATTATATTCCCTATTATTTCTAACATTTTTTAATTTCTCTTCGTAACTTTTTCTAAGTTCTTTAGCTTGTTCAATCAAATTGTTTTGATCAGAAATACCTGTTTCACTTTCTTTAATGGTTTCATTAAACTTTTCCATTCTAGTATTTAAACCAGTAATTTCATTTTCTAGATCTTCAACTTCTAAAGGAAGTTCTCCTCTAACATTTCTTATTTCATCAATTCTAGAATCTATTAATTGAAGATCATAAAGTGCTCTAAGTTTTTCTTCTATTGTTATCTCTTTTTTTTTGGCCATTTTTAAGAATAATTAACAGGGTTAGTATTTATAGTTGACAAAACGACTGCAAAACTACTTAATTTTTCTTTAAGAAAATCAAATATTAAATTTTTAGTGAACTGTTCACTTTCATAGTGACCAATATCCATTAAAACAATTTTGTTTTCAGCCATAAAGAAGTTGTGATATTTAAGATCAGAGGTAAGAAAAACATCGGCTTGTTTTTTAATCGCAGAATTAATAGCAAAACTTCCTGAGCCACCTAATAAGGCAATTTTTTTTATGGGTTTACCTAAAAGTTTACTGTGTCTAATCAAAGGAGTTTTAAAAGTTTTTTTCAAAAGTGAAATAAATTCATTCTCATTAATAGGTTTTTCTAGCAAACCTAAAATCCCCATTCCTATATCAGGGTTTAAATTATTTAAACTTAAAATATCATAGGCTACACTCTCATATGGATGATTTTTAAAAAGAGCTTTTAAAATTTTAGATTCCAGATGCTTCTGATAAACTAATTGAATTTGTTTTTCATTTACAGTTGTTTTTTTCTGAGGATCCCCAATATTTGGTTTACTTAATTCATTCCCTTTAAAAGTTCCTTGTCCCTGAATAGAAAAACTACAATTTTCATAATTCCCTAGTTGCCCAGCACCAGCATTGTGAAGGGCTTTTAATAAATCATTTTCGTTAGATTCAGGAACATTAACAATGAGTTTTTTTAAAGTATCATTTTTTGGAATTAAAATTTCAGTATTAATTAAATTTAATTTTTCTGCTATTTTATGATTTACTCCATATTTATGATTATCAAGACTTGTGTGAATAGCATAGATAGAAATATTATTTTGTATAGCTTTGTAAATAGTTTTCTGAACATAGTCAGATTTTGAAATTTTTTTTAAACTTGAAAAAATTATTGGGTGAAAGCTAACGATAAGATTACATTTTTTTTTAATGGCTTCCTCAACAATTGATTCAATGGTATCTAATGTTATAAGAACACCCGTGCACTTCGATTCAGGATCTCCTGTTAAAAGGCCTACATTATCAAAATCTTCTGAATATTCTGTGGGAGCCCATTGCTCTAGAATTTTTATAATATCACTAACAAACATTTTTTATTGTATAGAATACAAATATAATATTTATCTTAATCGCCATGAAAATAGTTAGATTCTTACTTTTTCCTCTAGGAATAATTTATTATTTATTCAGCTCTTTTCGAAATCTTCTTTTTGATTTCAAAATATTAAAATCTAAGTATTATAAGATTCCAAATATTGGAGTGGGAAACCTCTCTATGGGTGGAACTGGAAAGTCAGTTTTAATTATTTATTTAGTTGATTTATTTAAATCTAAATACAATACAGCCATACTAAGTAGAGGTTATAAAAGAAAATCAAAAGGCTTTTTTATTGCTAATGGGGATTCTTCTGCTCAATTAATTGGAGATGAGCCTTATCAGTTTTACAAAAGATTCCCTGAAATTACTGTTGCTGTTTCTGAAAATAGGAGTGAAGGGGTTAATAAGATTTTAAAAGAGCATCCCAAAACGCAATTAATTTTATTTGATGATATTTTACAACACAGATCAATAAATGCTCATTTGAGAATTTTAACAACTACTTTTTCTTCGCCCTTTTTTAAAGATTATATTTTACCAGTTGGAAATTTAAGAGAAGCAAGAGCAGGTCATAAAAGAGCAGATATAATATTAGTTACAAAATGTCCAAAAGAATTAAAAGAAAGTGATCGTGATAATTTTTTAAAGGGAATAAAATTACAACCTTATCAAAAAATATTCTTTACTAAAATCTCGTACTCATTAAATATATATTCTGGAAATAAAAAAATTGATCTTTTGTCACTTCAAAGTTCTGAATTTATTTTAGTAACAGGTATTGCGGATTCGTCATATTTAATAGATTATTTAAATTCTAAAAACTTAAAATTTACTCATATTAAATATTCTGATCATTATAATTATACTACTTCAGATATAAAACATATTAATTCTAAGGCAAAAAATAAAATTGTTTTAACAACCGAAAAAGATTATTGGAGGTTAAACCGATTAGTTAAAGAATTTCCTCTTTATTTTTTACCCATTAAAATGTCATTTTTTTCAAATGAAGAAAAAAATAGTTTTGATAACCACTTAAAAAAATTATTAAATTAAAGTATGTGTTTGTGAGCTTTATAGGAAGATCTAACTAATGGCCCACTTTCAACATGACGAAAACCAAGTTTTAGAGCGTACTTTTCATATTTTTTGAACATTTCAGGAGTTATGAAACTTTTTACTGAAAGATGTTTTTTTGAAGGTTGTAAATATTGACCTATAGTTAAAACATCTACTTTAGCTTCTTTCAAATCATTAATTGTTTCTATTACTTCATCTTCTTTTTCGCCAAGACCTAACATAATACCCGATTTTGTTCTGTTAACCTTTTTATTTTTTAAGTATTTTAAAACATCTAAACTTCTTTCATATTTAGCTTGGATTCTAACTTCTCGAGTAAGTCTTTTTACAGTTTCTAAATTATGAGAAATAACCTCAGGATTAACTTTAATTAATCTATCAATATTTCTTGTATTTCCTTGAAAGTCAGGAATTAGAGTTTCTAATGTTGTATTTGGATTAATTCTTCTAATTGCATTAACTGTTTCTGCCCAAATTATAGAGCCCATATCTCTTATGTCATCCCTATCTACTGAAGTTATAACGGCATGCTTAATTTTCATGATTTTAATTGACATGGCTACTTTTTCTGGTTCTTCCCAATCAACGGCATTAGGTCTTCCAGTTTTTACTCCACAAAAACCACATGAACGAGTACAAATATTTCCAAGAATCATAAAAGTTGCTGTTCCTTCAGCCCAGCATTCACCCATATTTGGGCAACTTCCAGAGGTGCAAATAGTATTTAATTTATACTTATCAACTAGCCCTCTTAATGATTTATATTTTTTACCTACAGGAAGTTTTACGCGAATCCAATTTGGCTTTTTTTTATGTTTAGATTCTTTAGTTAGGACTTCCATTTACATTTTTTTCAAAGATACAAACTAAGAAGCAAGACTCAAAAGATAAAATAAAGTGAATCCAGTCAAAAATATTAGGCCTAAATTACTCAAGAGTTTTAATTTTTTATCTGGTTGAAGATCTTTTGGAACTTGGTCACTATTTACTAGCTTATAATTAAGAAATGCATATATAGGAGCCGTTATAAAAGAAAGAACAGTAGCGATTTGAACTAATTTACCCATTTCTGATAGAAGAAAAATAAAAATTAAGCTGGTTCCTACAGCAAGTATAATTATCCAAGTAATATAATAGTCTTTTTCTTTGTTGAAAAGTAATTGAATAGTTCTAGACATTGCTCTTGGCGAAGCATCTAGAGTAGTAATTGTAGTACTAAACATGGTTGTAAATGCAGCAATGGCGATAATTAAATAGGCACCTTCACCAAGATTTGAGGTATAAAGTTTAATTAATTGTTTTGCAAAAACACCACCTTGATTAGAAAAGGATTCTCCAGAACCATTCATAACAAGAGCTCCTAATCCAATAAAACATAAGCCTAAGATTACGGTTGTAATATATCCAACATTAAAGTCAAACATACTATCAGCTATTTTTATTTTTTTCTTTTGAATTTTATTTTTTTCTAAAGTCCAAATTGAGTGCCAAATAGATATATCCAGTGGTGCAGGCATCCATCCCATAAAAGCAATTAAAAATAGAAGCCCTCCTCCACTAGGAAAAATTTGTTTTATAGAAATAGAAGAATCATTTTTTACTAAAGCCATTGAAATGGCAAGAACACTACTAATAGCTAGAACAATTATTACAATTTTAATTACTTTATCAAGAGTTTTATATTTCCCAAATATTAAAATTAAACTACAGAAAACAGTAATTAGAATACTCCATATAACCATGTTGTCAGTTAAGCCAAATAATTCTGAAGCTAGTCCAGCTGTGACAATTGTTACTGCAGTTTGAATAGTAAACATTGTGGCAAAATTCAGGATAAAATAAAACCATAAATATCCTTTTCCTAATCTATAATAGCCATCTAAAAGTGTTTTGCCTGTTGATATTGCATATCTTGGACCATATTGAAAAAACGGATACTTAAAAAAGTTTATGATAAGTAAAGCCCATATCAGTCCCCATCCAAAATCTGCACCAGCACGGGTAGATTGAACTAGATGTGAGACACCAATTGCCGCCCCTGCAAAAAGTAAACCTGGACCAAGCTTTTTAAGAATATTATTTATTTTTTTCAATGGATTGAATTAATATTTTTTTTGCTCTAAATAATTTCACTTTGATAGTATTTAAAGGAGTATTAATTTTTTTTTCAATTTCTTTATAGGTCATTCCTTCAAAGTATCTCATTTTAATTATAATTCGATAATCTTGTTTTAATTTTTTTATATGAGAAAGGATATTTTCTATTTTTTCAGTATTAATTA
>Ga0208766_1001949_pt1 | contig 10838 bp, 6 predicted proteins | sample ETN01SmetaG_3_FD_185792 | JGI IMG/M metagenome (GOLD analysis project Ga0208766, IMG submission 185792) | Marine microbial and viral communities from oxygen minimum zone, Eastern Pacific Ocean - ETNP2014F12-01SV263 (SPAdes) (version 2) | ecosystem: Environmental > Aquatic > Marine > Oceanic ...
TCTGGTGAAATTGAAAAGTGCATATGGCTTTGTGAATATTATCTTAATAATTCTGAGCAATTCCTAGCTGATAAAAAAATTCAATCTGATACTCATAAATGTCTTGTCACTTTTCAACCAATTGGATTGGTCTTAGGTATTATGCCATGGAATTTCCCTTTTTGGCAAGTATTTCGTTTTGCAATACCAACAATCATAGCTGGTAATGGTGCAATATTAAAGCATGCTTCAAATGTACAAGGATGTGCCATTGCAATAGAATCGTGTTTTCGAAAGGCAGGTTTTCCAGATAATATTTTCCGTAATATTTCTATTTCTGGAAAAAATGTTGGAACTGTTATTAGAAATTCAGGAATTGCCGCAGTTACACTAACCGGAAGTACTCCGGCTGGTCGTTCAGTAGCTAAAACAGCAGGTGAATGTCTCAAGAAAACAGTTCTGGAACTAGGCGGAAGCGACCCCTATTTGATTCTAGATGATGCTGACCTAGATAAGGCAGTAAATGCCTGTATTGATGGTAGAATACTTAATGCGGGTCAGAGTTGCATTTCTGCAAAAAGAATAATTGCAACAGAATCAGTTCATGATACAGTTTTGGAAAAACTTCAAAGTAGATTATCTGAAAAAATTATGGGTGATCCCTTTGATAGAGTTGATATTGGTCCTATGATCTCTACTCAGGCACGAGATGAGGTTCATGACCAGGTAATTCGTTCGGTCAATGCAGGAGCTTCACTAATCCTTGGAGGTATTATACCGCAAATAACGGGTGCATTCTATCCTATAACATTACTTTCAGGTGTTGAACCTGGAATGCCCGCATTTGATGAGGAATTATTTGGTCCAGTCTTTTCCTTGACTATGGCACAAGATGAAGATCACGCTATTGATCTGGGCAATAACACTCCTTTTGGTCTTGGTGCCTCAGTTTTTACTCAAAATATTGAAAAAGGTGAAAATATTGCTAAAACGAGATTGTATGCTGGAGTTTGTTTTGTGAATGATTTTGTAAAATCTGATCCGAGATTGCCATTTGGAGGCATAAAGGAGTCTGGGTATGGTAGAGAACTATCTAGCTATGGGATGATGGAGTTTGTAAATATTAAAACTGTTGCAATTAGCAATGATTAATTGTTTCTATACTAGAAAAACATTTTTTTCAATTATTTTAGCCTTTTGTATTAATTCTTATGTTGAGGCTCAGGAAAATAAGTTATTCTGGGATGGTCGCAATTGGAATCAAATTTCAAGATCCGTCGAATACGACAGTGATTTAACGTTCAAGGTTAAAACTGCGTATGTACATGGTGCTTTAGATGGGAGATTGTTCTACTACCTAAAGACATGGAATAAAAATAAGGCATTGGCAGATGAAGTGTTTTCGGAGACAGTGGACTATCTTTCCAATAGGGAATTGATCAAAAATCTTGACTTTTTTTATCAAGATCCATTAAATAGATATATTCCTATTCCTTCCGCGATCTTAATAGCAAATATGTATGCAGAAAGAGTCCCAATACAAAACATTAATCTATATATTGAATCCACGAGGAGGTGGATCAATGATCTTATCTTAGATCTTGATACTTTAAACTATAGTAAACTATTAGAAGATAAGGCAATAAAACATCACGAAAAGCAACCTAGTCAATACGAATAAAACCCGATTTAGGATGCCATGCAAAGACACGATTCTCACCTTCAAATTTTACTTTAGAAATATTGAATTCAAATATAGGAGGTTTTCCATTATTGAGTTCATATGATATAGTTTTTGTGGTTGAAAAACCTGTTTGCAATGCTGGTTCATAGTGGTAGATCAACACCATCCTTTTTTCGCTTATGAATGTTCTTTCAGCAGAAAACTCAGATATGAAACCCTCTAGATAGTCTACAGGACGACCGATATGATTGACGACCTCGACATTCACTAGGATCTTAGTATCATCTATTACCCTTGGACGAATATCTATTGTAAATGGAGCTTTATCTTGACTCCATAATGAATTAATAAAAAAAAGTATAATGATATAACGTTTCATATTAGCAAAATTGGGATGAATATTTTAAAGACAAAAGAGAAAGGTTTTGCAATATTTTAGAACAAATATCAAATATCATATTGGTGGGCAGTTAAATAATGGTTGAAAAAAAGGTTATATATCTGTCTATTTTAACAATATTTTTGTTTTTTTCATTATTGAATGCACAAGCAAGAGTTGGCGATTGGAAAGCATTGACATCAGTTATGGAAGTTCGTGATTTAACCAGTCTAAATGAAACGATCTATGCAGCAACTGGAGGAGGAATATTTGAAATAAAAAATAATGAATATTCTGTATATACGACTATAGATGGTCTAGAAGGGGTTGACCTTTCTACTATTTCGGTTGATTTTAGATCGCAGTTATGGATTGGAGGCAATTCCCCTTTTGGATTTATCCAGATCTATGATCCATTAAATAGGGAATCGATTAATAATTTTGATTTTGGATTAAGTGCAATTCTGGATATTCAATTCAATGATAATACATGTTGGATATTATTCAGAGACGGACAGGATTTTGGCCTAATGAAGTTTATTTTTGATGAGGATTGGCAATATCGTGACTCTTATGGTAATTATCCTGCAACAGCAGGGGATATCAATTGTTTTGCCGTTAATGATTCAATTGTCTATCTCGGTATGACCAATGGCTTATATTCAGCTACTAGAACAACTAATTTGAAAGATCCCAATAGTTGGAATATCCTCATACCAAGTTTTAATCATGAGATTACCTCAATGGTGTTAACGGATGACCAATTATCTTTCACAACCAATACTGGAATTTTTGAATATGACCTTAGCACTGAGACATTGTATGAAATTGAATTTTCTTATGAATTGGAATTAGCAGATGATCTTTTTATTACGTCTGAGGGAAAATGGTTTACTGATCAAAATAAATTCTATTTGAAAGGTGAGTTGAATGATCATTTAATAAGCGATAATCACTATGTCTCAAGTTTTGTTCATATTTCCAATCAATTGATTGGAGGATCAAATAATGGATTTGTATTTATTGAAAACAATAATAATTCAGGTTATAGTATAGATCGCTTCCTTCCTAACACTCCCTCTACAGGTAGTTTTTCTGCAATCACTATATTAGATGATGGCCGACTAGTTGGAGGAAGTGGAAATGGAATATCTATATATGATGGCTTAGGGTGGCGAAACATTTTAGAGATAAAGACCAATGGCACTTTATCAATTAATAATTCGATTGACTATAATTATTTTCTTGCAGACACTGTTGGTTATGATTTTGGTGAATATATTGCAGATATGGAACAAGGACCAGATGGTCTAGTCTATTGTGCTATTCGTGGTTCCAGGGTATATGCAAGTAATCCTCCTAGATGGAGTGGAGGTGTAATTATATTGGATGTCGATGATCCAAGTAATATCAGCACCATAGATACAACCTTCCTTAGTTATCATACCACATCAAACAGTTCTATTCCCTACCAGGTTACACTTGATATTGAATTTGATAATGATGGCAATCTATGGATAGCCAATCCATATTGCATTAATGGCAATAATCCCATCCATGTAAGATCAGTTGATGGGACTTGGAAACATTACGGTTCATCAGAAACATCCACTAGGATAAGTCAATCACCATCATCAATTGTTTTTGATTTATGGGGAAGAACTTGGGTATCTGCCTTTCAAGCAGAGGAAGCAAATTTAGGTATATATCCCAATGGCGGAATTTCAGTTCTATCTTTTGATGGTAATCCTTATAACCCCAATGAGATATTGTGGAATGTCATCGATTATTCAGGCACTGTATGGTCATTGGGTATGGGTGTAAATAATAGATTATACTATCTGACACCATCTGGATTGAACTATTATGATATAGAGAATAATTACAACCCCATTATTCGTGAAAATTTGAATTCATATTTTCCAAATATCTCTTTTGGAAATGGTGCAGGAATATCCATTGATTCACATGGAAATATTTGGACTCACTCGCCTACGCAAGGTGTTCATATTCTATTAGAAAATACATCCTACTGGCCTGATATAAATGGTTTTAGGACAAGTAATAGTCCACTATTGTCAGATGAAGTGAGGGATATTGATTTTGATGAGGAAAATAACCTTGCTTACATTGCAACAAGTAAAGGTGTGAATATCTTAAGAATACCTTTCGGCAAGCCAAAATTGGATTATCAGAGTGTAAAGATTTTCCCAAGCCCTTTTTATATTCCATCTCAAAAGGCAATGAAAGTAGATGGTCTCATTTATGGTTCCTCAATGATGATAACAACACTTGATGGGAATGTTGTACGCCATATTAGATCATCAGGGATAGAAATAGATGGAGATCAACTATCTTGGGATGGAAGAGATAATCATGGTGATTATGTATCTACCGGTATTTATCTATTATTGATCTATAATAGAGATGGTTCACATTTTGAGGAGAAGATAACCGTATTAAAACAGTAGAAAAATCTATTTTTTCCTTATAAAATCAGGGAGAAGACCAAAATCTTCCTCAAATTCATTTGCTATTTTCTTTATCATCTTTATTCTATTATCATGTTTCATGAATGCGCTCTTCATTGCAATTATAGTAACCTCTCTAAAATCACTTAGGTTGAACTGGAACAGCTTGTGTGCTAACATAAATTCTTTTGTAAGTGTTGTATTAGATATAAGACGATTATCTGTATTTAAAGTGACTCGCATACCCTGCTTGTAATAGTATTTTACAGGATGATATTTAAGTGACCTGATACTTTTTGTTTGCCAGTTAGATGTGAGACATATCTCAAGTGGTATACGATGATCAATTACATAGTTCATTAAATCTTTATCTTCCTTTAGCCTTGTCCCATGTCCAATTCTGTTCGCACCACATTGATGTATCGCTTGATGTATGGATGATGGGCCAAAGGCCTCCCCAGCATGTATAGTGGCATTGATATTATTGTTTCTTATTAAATAAAATGCTTCTCTATGTTCTTTTGCAGGAAAATTCTCTTCTGCACCTGCAAGGTCAAATCCCACTACTCCACGGTTTTTATATCTTACAGCCAGATCAGCTAATTTTAATGATGCTTCTGGAGAGATATGCCTAATGCCACATACAATAATGCCAGATTGTACTCCATAAGCTTTCTCTCCTTTTTTCAGACCTTTTTGAACAGCCTCTATAGCATTGTCCAAGGTCATTCCTTTTTTTGTATGAAGGATAGGAGAGTAGCGGACCTCGATATAACGAACATTTTCTTTTGCCACGTCTTCAATTAATTCAAATGCAAAACGAAAAAGCGCTTGTGGTGTTTGCATTACACTCAATGTTATGTCAAAACGTTTGATGTAATCTTCTAATGATCCACGGTTTTTCCCAATGCGAAGGTATTTATCCAAATCTCCAATGCTTTGGAATGGTAGTTTTACCTTCTCTATTGTAGCTTGCTCGATTATAGATTTAGTCCTGAGGCTACCATCTAAATGACAATGCAATTCTACCTTTGGCAATTGTACAAGTAATTTTTGGGAAATTGATCTCATTCTGATTATTCGGTTCTTGAATGATGGTATAGCCACCAAATCGTGATAACTGCACTAATCATTGTCAGGCCTGTTACGAGGTCAGGCTGTAGACCAAGATCTATATTCTTTATTCCCGCACTTGCAACAAATGCCAATAAAATACCCATCAAGGATTCACCTGCTATAAGGCCAGATGATAGTAGAACACCGTTTTGCAATATGCTATCGGGTTCCCTAGTGGCATTGGTTTTTGTTAATATAAAATGTGCCAACAAACCACCTACTAAAATGGGGGTAGAAAGTCCAAATGGCAGGTACATCCCTACTGCTATAGGCATAAGATGAAGCCTAAACTCTCCTGATCTATTCTTATTGAAGAGCAAAGAATCCACAATGAGAATGAGAATTCCTAAGACTGCTCCAATTGCCACCATATCCAATGGTAGATTACCCTTACCGAAAAAACCATCAGCAAGGCTTGCAAAGAGTCCAGCCTGCGGTGCCGCCAATTCTCTACCACCAATTCCACCAGGAGTGTTCTCATGAAGGAGTTGAAGGATAGGGGCCATTACAAGCGATGCAACACCAACACCAATTATCTGCATTATCTGCTGTCTGTAGGGACTAGCTCCAACTATCTGACCTGTTTTAAGGTCATTGCATACATCTCCCGATGTGCAAGCAGCACAACAGACTATTGCTGCAACTCCAAGGGTTGCCACCATTCCCTCTGTGCCTGAAAAACCAAAAATGTAGAGAAGCCCACCAGTAAACAATACTGCTGTTATTGTCATTCCTGAAACAGGTGAGTTAGAATTGCCCACCAGTCCAACAATGTAGGAAGCTACAGCGGTAAAGAAGAATGCCATAATGATCATGATAATTGTTGTGACAATTGTGATAGCCATATCATTAGTGATATAGTAGTAAACTCCTCCAACCAAAGACACTGCCAAGGCCGAGAAAATATTTATTGCTCTTGCAGGTATATCACGTTCATTATCAGGAATGTCATTTTGTATAGTTCCCTTCTGACTATCTACCAATATCTTGATTGCATCTACTAAACCTTTTCGGACCTTGAAAATAGAGGATATTCCACCTATAACCATTGCACCCACACCAACATATCTAATTTTTGTTGACCATAGGACCGACGCCCCTTCAAGAGGGTCTGAAGCATATTCAAGTCCATGACCTAATAATGGTATCCCAACTAGCCACCCTAAAAAACCACCAATAAAAATAAGAATAGCAATATTAAGTCTTACAATAAATCCAACTGCTAACAAAGCGGGTGAGATATCTCCTCCAAAGAAAAAGATTCTATTACCGATTAACATAGCTCCCTCTAGAACACCCTTTAATACTCCAAAAAAGGAAATTAAGATCTTGAACGCTCCACCTATCAATGTACCTTTTATAACCAAGCCAGCATTATTTGAACTTCCTATATCTTGACCAGCCTCAAGGACAGATGCACATGCCAAACCTTCTGGGTATTGAAGGTTATCCTCATTTTTTACAATAAAGACCTTTCTCATTGGTATCATGAACAAAATGCCTAATAGACCCCCTGTAAATGCGATAACGGTGGTCAGTATCGTGTCAAACTCTTTCCAAACACCAATAAGTATCAGTGCCGGCATTGTGAAAATAATGCCGGCAGCAAGGGACTCACCAGCAGATGCAGCGGTTTGGATTTGATTTGCCTCAAGAATGAAATCAGTGTTTGATTCCTTATTGAATACCCGAATTTGTCTGAGTATGACCATTCCAATAACAGCTGCAGGAATGGAGGCTGAAACTGTCATGCCTGCTTTCAATCCTAAATAGACGTTTGCTGCACCCATTACAACTGAAAGAACAATGCCAATTAATATCACTCTTAGATTGATTTCTGGGATGGTAGAAGAATTATCTAACATTATAGCTCCAAGTATATTAAAAAAAAGGAATACTGTTTTCCATGCAAAACAATCTAAAGAAGCATTTAATTAGTTAATATAATTTTTTAATTTGATTTTAGTCAGGGGTGCCGTTTTGTACCAGATCAAACGGCTGAGAATAAACCCATTGACCTGATCTGGATCATGCCAGCGTAGGGAGACAAAATGTCTTATAAGGTTATTTTTTGTTTAGTTCTTCTTTTTACGACAAGTCTTTTCTCACAGATCAAGGGGAAAGTAATTAGCCAGGATGATGGCAAGGCTATTGTCGGAGCAAATGTTGTTGTAGATGGTGGTGGTACATCAACCAATAGGCTAGGTCAGTTTAGTATCGATATCCCCGTTGGTGCAAAAATTGAGTTCTCTCATTTAGGATATAAGACCTTGACCCAGGATGCTACAAAGGATATGATTATTTTACTTAAGCCATACCCGATTAATGTAGACGAGATTGTGGTATATAGTGGTTTAAATGATGAGTCACTTCAAAGATTAAGCCACAGTGTATCAGTAATCACAAATAATGAAATAAAAAAGTCGTCAGCACACCATTTTCAAACATTGACGCACCAAATCCCCAATTTGACCTGGGCAGGTGGTACAAGCCGCCCAAGATATTTTCAAATTCGTGGTATTGGGGAAAGAAGTCATTATTTTGGAGAGGGTGCACCAAATTTCTCTGTTGGTTTCATAATTGATGATATTGATCTAAGTGGTTTAGGAATGGTAGGACATCTCTTTGATCTAAAGCAGATAGAAATCTTCAAAGGACCTATGTCATCAGTATTTGGATCAAATTCATTAGCAGGTCTTATTAGCATACGGTCACAAGAGCCCAAGGATTATTTTGAAAATTCATATTTATTCAGTCGTGGAACAGATAATCATGTATTAATCAGTAATGCAATTAATTTTAAGATGCATGAAAATCTTGGAATACGTATGTCGGGAACCTATAACTATTCAAATGGTTTTAGGAATAATATTCTAAAGGAAATAAGTGACTCTAATAAAAGAGAAGAATTGTTTTCCAGAATCAAGGTAAAATATAAACCTTCTAAAAATATCAGTATTCTCAGCACTCTCATTTATGCAAATATGGCCAATGGCTATGATGCTTGGGCGCCTGATAACAATACAAACTATAAAACCTATTCAGATGATGATGGTGAAGATAGTCAGAGAACCGTAGGTGGGTCTATGCGTATTCATATGTCCCTCAGTGAGGGTATGACCTTGACAAGCATAACATCATCATCAAAAACAGATCTTATACATTCTTATGATGGTGATTGGGCCAATGATAGTTATTGGTATGAGAAGCATGAATTTGATCCTTTAACAGAGGGATGGTCATATAAGTTTTATGATAATAATAAAAAGGATCGAAAAAATATTGCTCAGGAATTCCGTATCTCCATTAATGACATTATTCTTGGGATGTTCTATAAGGATATGGAAGAGTTAGATCAGGCAATTGGCTATTTGTTTGGTGGTTTGGGTACTGGTGCAAACAGCAAATTTGATTTTGAGGTTATATCTAGTTATGCTCAATTTGGTCTCGCCCTTTCTTCTAAAGTAAAACTCTCAACCAACTTTCGTATAGAGAAGAATATCATGGACTATTTTGGTACGACAATTGGAGTAGATGAGTCCTGGGAACCAGTTGAGTTGCCAGCAGTAAGTTTCCATAATGACCATCTTATGACAGGATACAGGGTATCCTTGGTCTTCAAGAAAAGTAATGCTACTAGGTTTACTAGTAGCATTGCAAAGGGTTATAAATCAGGAGGAGTGAATCAACAGCCCTATCTTCAAATTGCAAATCGCTCCTATGAGCCAGAAGCATTGGTTACTACAGAAATTGGATTGAAGCATAAGACCCACATCCTTCGATCAAATATTACATATTTTTATGGTTTCAGGCGAGATCAGCAAGTGTCAATATCAAGTCAACAAGTTGAAGGGGACCCAAATAGTTTTATCTATTATACCAGCAATGCAGGGTCAGGAACTATCAATGGTCTAGAGATGGAAAACAAATTTAAATTATCAAAGAATTTCATTCTCGGTCTATCTGGTGCATATCTAGATACTTGGATTGATAATTATAACTATTATATTGCTCATGGAGTCAAAGTATCAGCTGGAAACAGAGGAGCAGCGATGGCTCCTAAATTTAGTGGGTCCATGAATCTAACTTATGAAAGTAGTTGGGGATTAACGAGTTACTTGGTAACAAATTTTAAAAGTGATTATTACTATTCGGACAGCCATAATGAAAGATCCACCTCATATTCTACGACAGATCTGTCACTTTCTAAGAAAATGAACAAAGCTATGACCATAACTTTCTGGAGTAGAAATATCTTTGATGAAAGATATACTACGCGCGGTTTTTATTTTGGGCTTATACCTCCAACTTATACCAAGCAGTTATTTGAAAGTTATGCAGATCCTCGACAAACTGGGTTCACCATAAAGTGTCAACTATAATATATTGGATGAGGATTACTCATAATTTTATGCCAATTACATTTGTCAGGTTCTGTCTTTTCTTTTCTAGTTATATTTAAGTTAGGTTACCAATGTTTGGCCAAATAACAGAACAATTTCAAACGATCTTTAAAACTATCCGTGGTCTTGGAAAGATAACGGATTCTAATGTCAATGAGACCGTTCGACAAATTCGCAGAACACTTATTGATGCAGACGTGAATTTTAAAGTTGTTAAATCCTTTATTTCTAGGGTTGAGAAAAAGGTGACCGGTACCAAGGTCCTTAATTCAATCAAGCCAGGAGAACAGTTCATAAAGATCATTCGAGATGAACTAGCTGGTCTACTAGGTTCTGAAAAAAATGATTTGAAACTTAAAAACAAACCCTCTGTCATATTATTGACTGGATTGCAGGGTGCTGGGAAGACAACTACTGCTGGGAAACTTGCTCTGATGTTGAAAGAATCAGGGAAATCAGTTATGTTGGTTGCTGCTGATATATATCGGCCTGCAGCGATTGACCAACTCTATAAGCTTGGGAAGAAGTTAGATGTTCCAGTTTACAAGGAGGATATAAATGATCCATTGATAATTTGTACTAATGCTATTCAAAATTCTCGTTCCTTGAAAAATGATGTGGTAATTATTGATACTGCAGGGAGGCTTCACGTTGATGATGAAATGATGGATGAGATAAAGGCCATTGCAAAGAACCATTGTCCTGATGAGATATTGTTTGTTGTTGATGGTATGACAGGACAAGATGCAGTGACGTCGGCTCTAGCATTTAATGAGGCATTGGCATTGAGTGGTGTAGTGTTAACG
>Ga0208766_1001953_pt1 | contig 10829 bp, 7 predicted proteins | sample ETN01SmetaG_3_FD_185792 | JGI IMG/M metagenome (GOLD analysis project Ga0208766, IMG submission 185792) | Marine microbial and viral communities from oxygen minimum zone, Eastern Pacific Ocean - ETNP2014F12-01SV263 (SPAdes) (version 2) | ecosystem: Environmental > Aquatic > Marine > Oceanic ...
AGCGTTATTTAACTCATCTATAAAGCTTTCCTTTCTGACTAAAGGCGGTATTAAAGTTTTATTACGAACCAGTTTAGGAGGGGTTTCTATATCTGAAATAACTTCATTTTGAACATTTTTATTATTTAAATTGTCCTCATAGTAGCTACCTAATAATGATAAAAATGAACCACTTGTAGGCTTTCCACTTTTGGATAAAGCGCCTAATAAATAAACTTCTTTTTTTGCCCGACTCATCGCGACATAAAGGAGCCTCATTAACTCAAAGTGAGATTGTTGCTTTTTTAGATGCTGCAAGTATAGGTATGTCTCACTCTCAGTATCCTTATATGTGGGCTTTATCGGAGCTAATAAAACATTATTATCTGAAAACTCTTGAATTTGAATTAATGGAAGGTTGTCATTCCTACCCTTTTTGCCTAGTCCAGGAATAATGACTGTATCAAACTCCAAACCCTTGGCTTGGTGAATAGTCATCAACTTTACATTAGCACTTCTTGATGGTGCATATAAATCTTGAAGCATTGACTCAATCGTTTTGATATTCAAAACTTGATTTGACTCACAATGATTTAATAATTTCAGAAACTGGGTTTTGATATTTTTCTCTTGCTCTTCTAACTTATTGTCTTTACAAAGCCTTTCTAATGTAAATGAAAAGCGCTCAACAAATGAAAATTTTCCCTCAGAAAAAATAGCTTCTTTTGTAGCCAAGTAGATGTGTTGAGCCCTTTTGATACCATCAGTACTCAAATTTTGCACCGACTCCATATTCATTAATTGATTAAAAATTGTTTGGTCTGAAGAGCTACTAAGAACTAATAAGTCCCTTAGTTTCAGACCACACCATGGAGCCCTAAGAATTGAAAGCCATGCAAGCTTATCACTCAAACTTAGAAGGGCTCTTGTTAAACTCAACAAGTCCCTTGTAAAAAGATTCGATCGAAGTGATTCAGTTTTTAATGATTCAAAATTAATGTTATTTTTTTGAAGCGCTGAACTAAGCTTACCTAAATGAGGCCTCGATCTGACAAGGACGGCTACTTCATTCTCTTGATTTTTAATGAGGGTTTGTTTAATAATTTTTACTATCTCTTCGGCTTCTTCTTGGTCCTGATTTGGACCAAATGGATATAAGGATACAGCTTGTTTTTGTTCTACTTCAGATGATGGATTAGACTTTGAGTAATGAATAGAGCCTAGAATTAAATCATCATCATTTGGAAAAATGTTGGCAAAAATATCATTATTTTCACTGACAATACTTTGAGTTGATCTAAAGTTAGTACTTAGAACCAGAGGTCTAATATTCAGGTTAGCAATACCACTTCTGACGACCTCAATAAATATTCTAACTTGTGACTCTCTGAACTTATAGATAGACTGCATAGGGTCACCAACAAAAAAAATGGTTTTTCCATCATCCTGCTGCCAACCTTCGACAAGCTTTTGAATTATATTTAATTGTGAATATGAGGTGTCCTGAAACTCATCCACAAGGATATGTTTAATTTGATAGTCTAGCAACAAAGCGATGTCACTCAATTCGTCTCGCGTATCTAAGGCATTTATTGCCTGCAAATTGACTTCAGAGAAATCTTGAAGACCTTTTTCATCAAAAATAACTTTTAGTTCTGCAACACTTAACTTTAATACCTGAACTATGTCAGTAATAGATTTTTTTGTAAATTCAGGAAAATGAACGCTTGGCAAATTAGATAGATTACTCAGCATTTTTTTAAGCTCAAATTCAGAATCTAAAGTATCAATAAACTTTTTTAATTGATCCTTTTCCACTTTCATTTCTGCTGGGAATCCAATTGTTACATCAATTTTCTTTCTCCAGGTGCCTGAACTTTTAGTGATTAGAATTTCAGCAATAGCTCTCCAATCATTTAAATCGTTAAAACCTGACCCTGGAAGTTTGGAGATCTGAGAAATATCTTCTCTCTTGCTAACCTTTAATAAACTAAAGAATTTACCTCCAAGAACGTTTTGCGCAATCCCTCTAAGAGTTTCTAGATAATCAGCAATTAAAGTTTGCGAGGTGTTCTCCAATGATTCAATATCCAAAGCACCATCAATGAATAGCTTTGGAAGCCACTGTTCTCTTTTAGCAAGCATCTCTTCTATCAAGCGATAAAACCTATCGACATGATTATCAAGATAGAGTAAGACTGAGGAAATACTTGATTTGTACTCATCATCGTTAATCAAGAGCAAGGTGTTTTCTGCCGCTTGACGATAGATAAAGTCGTACTCATAGGAGTCTATTATCGTTCTGTGGGGAACCAATTGATCAAGAGAGGGAAACCTCGACACTATCAAATTCGATAATGAATCAATAGTAATGACTTTAAGTCGTGAAGGGTGCCTAAGAAGATCCCAGTCTCTCTTCTTTGACTGCCTTAAAACTTGTAAAGCCAGATTATATGTTATAAGCTTATGAGACTCTGCAGGTGGCTCCATCTTTGCTTGACTTAAAGCACTTACAATGCGGAGCTTTAACTCATCCACGGCCCTATTAGTGAATGTCATAACTAAGATATTTTCTGGTTCTTCAGCAGAACCTAATAATTTTAAATATCTCTGCGTTATAAGCTCAGTCTTGCCTGACCCTGCAGGGGCCTGAACAATAAATGAATCATCTATATTTAAAGCTTGGTCTCTTTGTTTTTGATCATTCACATTGACTCAGGAGAACCCACCCCAAGAATAGAAAGTCCATTAATTAAGATTTGTTTCGCTGCCTGAATTAGTGATAATCTAGCTTGAGTAAGGTCTTGATCCTCCAAAATAAATGTGCAAGCATTATAGTAGCTGTGAAACTGGGTAGCTAAGTCACGAAGATAGTATGCAAGTTGGTGAGGCTCATACTGAACCGCTGAAGACTCAATAACACTTTTATAGCGACTAAGCTCTCTTAGAATATTTTTTTCAATTTCTTCTGTTAGTAGAGATAAGTCGGCTTCAGCCAGATTTAACTTAACGCCTTTTTCATTAACTTGTCTAAAAACAGAGCAAATACGGGCATGTGCGTACTGAATATAGAAAACTGGATTTTCATTTGTTCTTGATTTTGCCAAATCTAAATCGAAATCCATGTGCTGCTCTGATTTTCTAAGGATGTAAAAAAAACGAGCGGCATCGTTGCCTACTTCCTTTCTTAAATCCTCAAGTGTTACAAAAGAGCCACTGCGAGTTGACATTTGTACTTTATGGCCACCACGATATAGATTGGCAAATTGGACCAATAGGACCTCTAATTTATCAGGGTTATGGTCCAAAGCCTCTATAGAGGCTTTGACTCTGGGGATATAGCCATGATGGTCCGCCCCCCAAACATTGATAATTTTGTTATAACCGCGATCTAATTTTTCAAGGTGATAAGCGATGTCGGAGGCAAAATAGGTGTGATTTCCATTGTCACGAACGACAACACGATCTTTCTCATCTCCATAGCTTGATGTTTCAAACCAAAGTGCACCATCTTTTTTATAAATATGTCCACTATCCTTAAGTCTAGTAATACATGATTTTGAGAGGCCACTATCAATTAATGATTGTTCAGAAAACCATTTTTCAAAGTGCACACCAAAATCAGCCAGATCGTCTTTTATACCACTAAGTATACTTTCAATACCCACTCGGAAAATACTCTGAAAATTGCCACCCAATAAGTCTTTTGCTTTAGCAATTAATTCATCAATATGAGACTCTTTGTCTCCGCCTTCAAGGCCATCTTTACAAATATTCTTAAACACTATATCTGTGCTCTTTTTAAAAGAGTCACCACTTTTATCAAAAATACCAACGGCAATATCATTTATATACTGACCCTGGTAGCCATTATCAGGAAACCTTACTGTCTCTCCGCAAAGCGCCAAGTAACGTAAAAATATACTCACAGTTAAAATATCCATTTGTCTGCCAGCATCATTTACGTAGTACTCGTTATCAACCTTGTAACCAATATTTCTTAATAAATTAGACACAGTGGCGCCATAAGCTGCGCCCCTTCCATGACCTACATGAAGTGGTCCAGTTGGATTGGCTGAAACATACTCCAACAGGATACTTTGGCCTTTACCAATTTCTGATTTACCATACATTTCACCCAGCTCAATAATCTCATTTACTATTGAAGTACTAGATTCGTCAGAAAGGAAAAAATTAATAAAACCAGGGCCAGCTATTTCAGTTTTTTTAATAAATTTTGCTTCCCCTAATTGATTAACAATAATTTTTGCTAATTCAAGGGGGCTGGTTTTGGCCTGTTTTGCAAGCAACAGTGCCACATTAGTTGCAAAATCACCATGACTTTTGTCTTTTGTATGATCTAGCCTTACTTTCAAAGGCATCTCACTAATTAAACCTTTATTAATAAGATCCTGGATACATTTATTAAGTAAGTCTTGTAATTGCTCTTTCATATAATCTTGCGAATGATTTCTATTTTTTTAGAAAAGTATTTAATTAGTATCAACCTATTCTCAAATTATACTTTCAGCGTCTACTTTAAAACATCTACTTTAACGCTAGTGAGCTTCTTGCCAGTTTGACCCAATACCAATATCAACCTCTAGTGGGATGCGGAGTTTTAAAGCATTTGACATCATTAATTTTAGACTATTTGCATACTCATCAGCCTTTTCAGCATCAAGCTCAAATACTAACTCATCGTGTACTTGCATAAACATCTTGATCTCATGATCCTCCATATCAATCCAATCTTGAATATCAATCATTGCTTTTTTGATAATATCGGCAGAAGAGCCTTGCATAGGAGCATTAATAGCAGTTCTCAATGCATGCTGCTGCTGCATTTTATTTTTCGAGTTAATTTGAGGCAAATAAAGCCTTCTACCTAAAACTGTCTCTACATACCCCTGAGATTTCGCCTTCTCTTTTGTCTCATTCATAAATTGAAAAACACCAGGATAATTATCAAAGTAGCCATCTATATATTGTTTGGCTTCAGTCCTTGAAACATCAATTTGCTTAGCTAAACCAAATGCGCTCATTCCATAAATTAAACCAAAATTAATGGCTTTAGCCTTTCGACGCTGATCTTTAGTTACCTTAGAAATCTCTATATCAAAAACCTGAGAAGCTGTTGAACGGTGAACATCTTCATTATTATTAAATGCTTTAATTAAGTTTTTATCCTCTGAGATATGAGCCATAATTCTCAATTCAATTTGAGAGTAATCGGCTGCAAGTATGACACTTCCCTCACTGGCGATAAAGGCAGACCTAATTTGAGCGCCCTGTTCGGTTCTTATTGGGATATTTTGAAAATTAGGCTTTGATGATGAAAGTCTTCCAGTTGCAGTTACAGCCTGATGGTAGGAAGTGTGCAAACGGCCAGTTCTTCTATTAATTTGTTTAGGCAGTGCCTCTAGGTAGGTAGAATTTAACTTTGTCAGAGTTCTATAGGAAAGAATTAAATCAACCAAGGGATGATCCAGTAACTTTAATGCCTCTTCATTTGTAGACGGTTGGCCTTTGGCTGTCTTCTTTTTTGGTTCAAGTCCAAAACCCTCCTCACTAAACAAAATTTGTTGTATTTGCTTGGGTGACTCCAGATTAAACTCATTACCTGCAACCTCGAATGCCTTTGATTGAATGTTAACCATCTCAGCCTTTATCTCAACTTGCTGATTAAATAGGGATGCCTCATCTAAAAGTGCGCCGTTCCTCTCAAGTCTAAGCATGACTTTGATCAAAGGAATTTCAATACTCTTATATAAAGCAATAAGCTTAGGAAAGGCTTGAAGCCTCATCTCAAATAAATTATTAAGTTCATTTGTAATAATTACATCTTCACAAGCGTAAGGCATTGCCTCATCAATACTCACCTGATTAAAAGTTAATTGTTTTTTTCCACTTCCAGCAACATCTGCATAATGGATTGTTGTGTGGCCTAAATAATGCAGGGCTAAGTCATCCATATTGTGGCGACTTGCTACTGAATCTAAGCAATAAGATTTAAGCATTGTGTCATCAATGATTCCATTTAGTTCAATGTCCACATTTGCTAAAACATGGGCATCATACTTTAAGTTTTGGCCTATTTTGCCTATCACTTCACTTTCTAAAATTGACTTTAGGGAATCCAACACCATATATCTTGAAAGCTGAGCCGGAGCGTCTAAATAATCATGAGCTACAGGGAGGTAATAACTACTCTTTTCAATAAGGAAAACGAATCCAACAATTTCAGCCTCCATATAATCAAGACTGTTTGTCTCAAGATCGAATACAAAAGATTTACTAGAAGATAACTTTGATAATAACAAAGTAAATTCATCTTCAGTAAGTACCAATGATTTTGTATAGTCATCTATCGATATTTTGGCATCTATGTTGGGAGGCTCTGTTATCTCTGTTTCTTGTGAATCAATTTGAGCAGACTCATTCTTTTCATCTAGCTGCTTTAACCACATAGAGAACCCAAACTCTTTGTACAGTGCAATCAATTCTTCAGTATTTTCTCCAGGCTCATCTTCTAGAATATCAATAGGCAGTTGAACATCAAACTTAAGCTTCACTAATTGATACGAAAGGTCCAATAAATCAAAAGATTCCCTCAGCTTTTCTCCAACCTTGCCCCCAATTTTCTCAGCATTCGCTTTGACGCCTTCAATATTCGAGTATTGCTCAAGCCACTTTGCTGCGGTCTTAGGTCCTACACTTGGTACCCCTGGAATATTGTCAGAAGAATCGCCTGTTAGAGCCAACAAATCTAATATTTGATTAGGCCTTACTCCCATCTTTTCTTCAACATCAGCTTCGCTATATAGCCTACCTTTCATATCTAGTTGTTTAATATTTCCACCAACAAGTTGGAAAAGGTCTTTATCGCCACTTGCAATAATTGTTTCAATATCATTTTGAGCAGCAAATCTTGAGAGAGTAGCAATGACATCATCTGCTTCAACACCCTCTTCACACAAAAAATGAAACCCCATTGCACGAATAATTTTATACAAGGGTTCGATCTGAACGATTAAGTCGTCATGTGCAGGACTCCTATTTGCCTTGTAGTCAGGAAACATTTGATGACGAAAGTTGGATCCTTTTGCATCAAAAACCATTATAAGTTTAGCGCCTTGATACTTTCTTTGTAAGTGCTTAATGGCATTCACGACGCCAAACATTGCGCCCGTAGGAAAACCACTATCATTGGTTAGATTCTGAGATATAGTTGAAAAGTATGAGCGAAATAAAAACGCTGAGCCGTCAACTAAAATGAGTGGTTGAGTCATGTCTAAATTTTACATCTAAACTAGGTTTTTTGTTCTTGAAAACTCAGTTATCAATTTGCTATTTCAAACTCTATATATTGAGTCTGTATATCAATTGTTATATAAAATATACAGATGCCTGATGCTCTCATTACACTTAACAATATAAGCCTAAGCCATAATGGTAAAAACGTCCTTGATGATGTTAGCTTTAAACTCCATAAGGGTGAATTTGTAACATTGATAGGCCCTAATGGAGCTGGAAAAAGCTCTTTAATTAAAATCCTATTGGGCGTCATAAAGCAGGACTCTGGTGACATTACTTATACGGATAATGTTAGGCTAGGCTATACACCACAAACTTTTTCAGCTAATCCTTTTATACCAATCTCTGTAAAAGATTTTTTGACCTTAAATCAAAAAATTGATTCTGAGTTTATGTTCAAGACTTTTGAACTAACTGGAATAAAGGACCTGCTCCAATCGCCTTTAAAAAACTTATCGGGTGGTGAGTTGCAAAAAGTATTGTTAACGAGAGCGCTTCTCAACAAGCCAAATGTTTTAATACTCGATGAGCCAGCTCAAAATCTAGATGTTGATGGACAAATGCAGCTTTACAAGTTAATTCAGGATATACATCAACAGCAAAACTGTGCCGTTCTTATGGTATCTCATGATCTTCATAGAGTTATGAAAGAATCGACACAAGTTTTGTGTTTGTATCATCACATTTGCTGTGAAGGCCTTCCAGAGTCAATTTTGAAAGACGAAAAATTTAATGACTTATTTGCTGATCAAATTAATGATTTGATGGCGACTTATGAGCATCATCACAACCATCATCACGAACATTAGATAGCCTTAAAAGCGCTGTAAATGATATAATCTTCCCTTTTTTTTAAGTTAAGAGTTATGAAAAATATTATTGAAGCCGCTTTTGAAGATCGCAACCATCTCACGCCAGAATCAGCTAGTTCTGAAGTCAAGGAGGCTGTCAATGAGGCAATACATTTGCTTGACTCGGGAAAGGCAAGAGTTGCAGAGCAAAAAGGTATTGGTGATTGGGTAGTCAACGAGTGGCTTAAAAAAGCTGTACTTCTCTCATTTAGACTTGCAGACAACGTACCCATGCCTTCTGGATTTACCCAGTACTTTGACAAAGTGCCATCTAAATATACTGAGACTACTTTAAAAGAGTTTCAAGCTTCAGGCGTCAGGGTCGTGCCTCCAGCAACTGCGAGAAAAGGCTCTTATATCGCTGCAAATACAGTCTTAATGCCGTCTTATGTCAATATTGGTGCTTATGTAGACTCAGGGACAATGGTTGATACATGGGCCACAGTAGGATCTTGCGCACAAATTGGTAAAAATGTTCACCTCTCTGGTGGCGTTGGTATCGGCGGAGTTTTAGAGCCTTTACAAGCTAGCCCAACAATTATTGAAGATAATTGCTTTATTGGTGCAAGGTCAGAGGTGGTTGAAGGCGTAATTGTTGAGGAAGGTGCTGTTATCTCAATGGGTGTGTATATTGGGCAATCTACAAAAATTTTCAACAGGATGACTGGAGAGATTAGTTATGGTCGAATTCCAGCAGGTTCAGTGGTCGTTTCAGGCAACCTTCCTTCTTCAGATGGAAGCTACTCTCTCTACTGTGCGGTTATTGTTAAGCAAGTAGATGCCAAAACAAGGTCAAAGGTTGGCATCAACGAACTACTTCGAGGGATTTAGCAAACCTTCAATAAAAAACCCGCTTTTAAGCGGGTTTTTTAATTGAGTCAATATGTATTACTTAGTAAAGATTTTATAAAGCAAGCCAGCTGCAATTAAACCAACTAAATTCGCAGAACCTAGTGCAGTAATAATTTCAGTAAGTCTAGCAATAACATCACCAGGTAAGAATGCAGCTTGATTTCCAAAGATTATCTGAACAACAACTGCTAGTGCGATAATTCCTACACCAGCCTCTGTTAATTTTTTTACCCATCCTATTACATTATCTAACATATCTCTCTCCATTAGTTTTAAAGGTAACCAGATTTAAAGCTGATTGTCACACATTTAATAGTATCAAAATCAACGTGTCAAGTTTTCTAAAGACAAAACTGAAGAAAAATTGACTAAATTCAATGGTGCACCTTTAATATATATAAAAATTCAAAAAAAACCCGCCTTTCAGCGGGTTTTTATTGAGCTAATATGTATTACTTAGAAAAGATAGTATACAACAATCCTGCTGTAACTAGGCCAACTAAGCCAGCACCACCTAGTGCGCCAATCATATCAGTTAGTCTAGCAACTACATCGCCAGGTAGGAATGCAGCACTTGAACCAAAGATTACTTGTACAACAACTGCAAGTGCTACAAGACCAACACCTGCTTCAGTTAATTTTTTTATCCAACCAGTTACGTTACTTAACATATTTTCTCTCCATTAGTTATAAAGATAACCAGCATCTTTGCCGATTGGTGCACTTTTTATAGTAATGAAATCTGAGTGTCAAGTTTTATTGATGAAAAAAAACCAATAAATAAGCAAAAATGACTAAAAATTGACTAAAAGTTGCAAAAAAACAACAAAATTTGACTTTAGAATGCTACTGAAAAGAAAATGCCTGCAAACGCAGTCATACCAATGTAATTGTTGCTTAGAAAGGCCTTAAAATACTGCTCATTTTGACGTTTTCTCATTAAAAACTGATGATAAATCATAAAAATAACAATAATTATTAAAGAAAAGTAATAAATTTGGTCCAATTTGAATATATTACCCATCACAATAAAAATTGAAATTAGCAAGATTTGTAACAAAGTGATAATGATTTGATCGTACTTTTGAAACACAATAGCGGTTGACTTCACTCCAATTTTGATATCTTCATCACGATCTGCCATTGCATATAGCGTGTCATAGATCAATGTCCATACAAGCGTTGCTAGAAATACAATTCCTGAGGTTAAGGGCAATGAACCCGTTTGTGCACTGAATGCCATTGGTACGCTCATACCAAATGCGGCGCCCAAAACCAACTGTGGAAAATTAGTCCATCGCTTTGTAAAGGGATATAGCGATGCAAGTAATAGCGCTATAAATGAAAGCTGAATTGTCAGTTGGTTTGTCTGCAAAACTAAAGCTAACGCAATGAATAGCAACATAACAAATAACACAAGTGCCGTTTTTGGAGAAATTTCTCCTGATGTAAGAGGCCTATCTTTTGTTCTTTTAATATGTTTGTCGATGTTTCGATCTGCGAAATCATTAATAACGCACCCAGCCGTCCTCATCACAATAACGCCTAATGTAAATATGATCAATAAATCAAAATCAGGCCATCCATCTGCACTCAAAAAAAGGGCCCAATAGGTTGGCCATAGAAGCAGCAATGTCCCTATTGGTTTATCTAACCTCATTAATCGGATATAGGCATTCATAATTTATTTAAAAATTCTTCTAGATCATCAGGCAATGGTGCGGTAACTTTTTGAATTTCTTTGGTCATTGGATTTGTAAAAGTGATAGTCTTTGCATGCAAAAATAATCTATTTAAACCTTTCTTTTTCATAAACTGATCAAAATGATT